>Ga0209713_10000764_pt1 | contig 18374 bp, 8 predicted proteins | sample ArcOceMetagenome_3_FD_187444 | JGI IMG/M metagenome (GOLD analysis project Ga0209713, IMG submission 187444) | Marine eukaryotic phytoplankton communities from Arctic Ocean - Arctic Ocean- Svalbard ARC20M Metagenome (SPAdes) (version 2) | ecosystem: Environmental > Aquatic > Marine > Oceanic... | reverse complement strand
CCCTAGGCTGGTACTGACCCAGTGCTGGTGTCCCGGGGGCTTAGACGCCGGATAGGTGGTGACGGTGTGCGTTCTAAAAACTTCAGTCAGTCAGTCAGCTGGCAGCTGCGCCAACCAAAACATGCCATGCAAGACATGCGAGACTTGCTGACGCGTCGCGACGCGGTACAGTATACTCGCAGCCTCATGGTGCAATGGCACAGTCACGTTGGCCTTCATCGCCACCTCCTCCACCTCGTCACCCTCTCGATACTCCTCCACCCATCTCACGCCAACACCGGTGCACTCAAAGCGAACGGCGCGGCCGGACCACTCGTCCTCGGGCACACCTCAATGGACCAGGCCGGCGCCGACGCCGAACAGGAGGCCAGCGCACTGGCGTCCATCGGACTATCCAGCTTCGAGCCCGACCTCGGTCGCGAGCAGACACACGTGTGCACAGATGTCGCCGCTCCGGACGACCTCGAGGCGCTCCAGCAGCTGCTCGCGGATCGGCGCGCCAAGCCCGGCCGGCTGGCGCGCCCGAGGGTGGCCGTCTTCATGGTGGTCATGGGCAGCTGCCTCGCCGACTACGGGCACCACACGGTCGCGCTCAACCTGGCGTACGCCGAGCGACACGGCTACGACCTCGTGCTGCACGACGGCTTCTCGGGCGAGCGGAGCCACCCGGCGTGGCAGAAGCTGCGCGTCGTGGCCGAGCTGATGAGCGAGGGCAGCGAGCTGCTCACGTCGCTCTTCCCGTCGTCGCGGCGGCCGAAGCCGTACGAGGTGGCCATGTACATTGACGCCGACGCGGCCGTCACCGCGATGCACCTCGAGCTCGAGCCCTTGCTGGCGGCCAACGCCGACGGTGACAACGCTGGTGGTGACGGCGGCGGCCGCGTCGCTGGTGTCGCGCCGAGCCTGGTGGGCTGCCGCGACTCGTGGAGCGTCGTCAACTGTGGCGCGCTGCTCTTCAAGCGGACGCCGTGGCTGATGGCGCTTCTGGGCCGATGGTACGACCGACGGACGCAGGGCGGCTCGAGCGCTCGGTACGACGCCGACCACGCCGAGTGCTCTGCAGCTGCTGCTGCGGGCGGTGGCGGTGGAGGTGGTGGCAGTGGTGGCGGCGAGAGCCTGGCGGCGTGCTGCGACAACCTCGGAGGCAGCGCGGCGTGCGCGGCGCGGCACGGCGTCGACCGGATGCTGCGCTGCTGCGAGCACTACGAGGAGACGCGCTACCGCGAGCAGACGCTACTCGACCTGATGGTGGGCGCCGACGAGGCGGCGATGCTCTCGGGCGGCCACCTGCGCATCCTCGAGCCGTCGCGCGGCGAGTGCTTCCAGAAGACCAAGGCGCACGAGGCGTCGGCGGCGACGCTGCTGCTGCATATGCCCGGCACCACGTCGCCGCTGCGCGCCGCCGTCTTTGGCCACCTGCGCGCCCAATGGTGCGCTGGAGACGACAGCCTCGGCCTGGTCGAGAGGCCGGAGCAAACGAGAGGGGCCGGCGGCAAAAAGAAGAGCGGCGGGAAGAGCGGCGGCAAGGCCGACGGCGCGCCGCCACCGCCGCCCAGTCGGCTGTTGGGCGAGGAGGGGTCGCATCTCGTGAAAGGCGCGTCGCGCGCGGTGCTGCTGCGTGCGTCTCTGACGAGCTACGACGCTTCGCTGCGTCAACTCAACATCACCGCACGAGAGGAGATGGCAGTGGCGGGGGCAAGAGCAGCGGCCGAGGGCGCAGCCGAGCTGGCCGCCGCCCCAGCGTCAGACGGGCCGTTGCCGCCTTCGACGCTGCTGCCGGCGCCGCTCTCGCTGCTGAGGCCGCGCACGCTGGCGCTGCTCGCGCATGCGCACTTCAACGCGGGGTCGCTGCGGCAGCATCTGGGCGAGCTCGACGCCGCGGCCGACCACCTCGCGGCGTCGGTGGCGTCGCTGCGCGCGCTGCCCGCGGGCGAGCCGGCGGCGCCGCTTGCGCTGCCGAGATACATTGAGACGCAAGGGACCATCGCGTCGCAGCGCGGGCAGCACGCCGACGCGATCGCGCTGCTCGCCGCCGCCGTCGACGAGTTTGACGACGACGCGTCGCTCAAGGCCGTGTTGGGTTCAGAGCTGCTGAGGCACGGCGGCGAGGCGGCGAAGAGGCTGCCGCCGCCGCCGGGCGGCGTCGACGGCGAGGCGATCGACGAGGTGGCGTGGGCGGAGCAGCTGCTGCGTTCGGCGCGCGCCATGGGGATGGCGCGCCACGCCGGCGTCGCCGCCAACCTCGGCACGGCGCTCGTGCACAAGGCGACGCGGCAGATCGGGCCCGGCGGCAAGGTGGCGCTGAGCCAGATGGGTGGCCTCGAGGCGATCCTGTCGGAGGCGATCGCGCTGATGGAGGAGGGCGCCGTGACGCACCCGCAGGCCGTCGGCGGAAACCTCGTCACGGCGCGCGAGATGCACCAGGGGATCGTCGACGCGCTCCAGGCCGCGGAGGCGTCGGGCCGTAGCGTGGTGCCAGAGCCGCCGCCGTCGACACCGGAATCGCAGCCAACGCTGACGCCAGAGCCGCCGACCCCGCCGCCGGAGCCGCCAACACCGCTGCCGACGCCGCCAGGCGACAGCACGAGCGCAGCGGCGGCGAGCAAGAAGGGCGCCAAGGGCAAAAAGGGCGCAAAGACCAAGAAGGGCAGCGCCGTCAGTAGCCAGAAGCAGGACGAGATGGCGACACGGGACGAGCAGGCGATCAAGCAGGCGGTGGCAGCAAAGATAGCCGGGGAGGCAGTGCCCGTGCCGCGCAGCGTCAAAGAAGTAATCGGCGACAGCGACAGCGACGGCAAGAGCGTGGCCTTCTTCTACCAGACCTTTCGTGCCGCGCGCGCGACACTCGAGGTGCTGCGCTCGGTGCGACGCTGCTACCCAGACGCGCCAATCTACCTTGTCTCTGACGCCGGTCTCGACTACGCACCGATGTGCGACGACAAGAAGCTACGCTGTCGCTTCGAGTGGTCGCCCGTGGCGACGCGGCAGAAGGGCGGCTGGGCGGCGGGCGGGTGGGAGGAGTGGTCGCGGCGGCTCCTTGCGGCGCTCAACTATGCCGAGGCCGAGTATGCGTCGTCGTCGCTGCGACACTGCGACAGCAATGACGATGGCAGCAGCGGTGCCGGCAGTGGCGAGTGCGCCGCCGCGCCAGATGGCCCGTCGCATCTGATCCTTCTCGAGGATGACGTGCGCTGCAATCGGCCGATCTCGGCGTGGCCCACCACCGATGGCGCCGGCGTCGACGACCGCTCGGGCCGGCTCACCGACCCGTTCACGGCAGAGGCGCTCGCCTACTTTGCACGCGCCGCCGGAGGAAGGGAGCACGCGCACCGCCACTACGGCCTGGCGGGCGGCACGATCCTGCGCGCGGCGGCGCTACGCGACGCGCTGTCGCCGCCGACGCTCGATGTGGAGGTGATGCGCGGGCTCGATGCACGGATCGGGCTGTACAACGACGCCACGATCGCGGCGGCGCTCCTTGCCAAGGGGTACACCGTCGGGCCGTGGGCGGAGCTGGCCGAGATTGGCGCGCCGCCGCCGCCGCCCGTGCGCGTGCCGGGCGAGAGCGGCACGAAGAGCAAGAAGAAGGGTAAGAAGGGCAAGGGGCCGCCGCCGCACGCGTTCACGCACAACGTCAAGGACTGGTACGGCAAGGAGCTCAAGGCGGCCGATGCGAAGCTGGCGCGCGCGCCGTGGGACGTGTGGACCGACGAGCTCGCCGGCTCGGACGGGCGGCGCTGCGCCGCCGTACGCGCGTTGCGGGTGGCGGTGGCGCGCTCGCCGCACGACGCGCTGTCCCTCGCGCGGCTCGGCCAGCACTGCGTCGAGGCGGAGGTCGAGCTGGCCGCGTGCGACGCCGCTCACGGCCGGATAGGGTGCGACGCTGGCAGCACCGCGCCGTCATCGCCGTTGGCGTGGTCGAAAGGCAAGAAGAAGGGCAAGAAGGGCAAGGGGCCGCCCTCGCCGCCCGCCGACGAGGGTGACGGAGGCCCAAAGGAGATGGCCGCCGAGGCGTACCGGTGTGCGCTCGCAGCGCTGCCGGTGCACTTCATGGTGGCGGAGACGCCCCAGCCCGCGCGTGCCAAGTTGGTCGCCGACGTGCTCTCCAACCTCGCCGCGGCCGAGGCGCACCTGGGCAACCTCGACGCCGCGCGCGCCGCGCTGCGCCGCGCGCTCACCGCCGACCCGACCAACGTCGCCGTGAAGGACAACCTCAAAAGGCTCGAGAAGATGATCGCCTCGGCGCAAGAGGCCCCACGCTTTGACGTTGAAGAAGAGGTCGTACGTCAGTAGTCATCCGTAACCTACGTTCAGCCGATTCCTTCAATCCTCCTCCCGTGGGTGGTGTACCCTCTGCATGCGCATGCACGTGCCGCTCACTAGTGGGTATGAACGAGTTAGCTGCGGAGCAGGCCGCGGCGCTGGCGATGCGTGAGGACGACGCAGGCTACGACATCGCCGTGTGTCGGCTGCTGGCCGCCGAGACCGTAGCAGGCGCGGCGAGCACAGGCCGTAGCACGGTTCCAAACGTGCAGTTTGCTCGGCGAATCGTCACCGCGGCCATGCCCAGCAGGCTGAGTCCAGGCGTTCCTGACGACGGCGGCGACGACGATCGTCGCCACCGTCGCCATCATCGCGAACGAGATCGAGACAGACGAGATCGCCACAGCGACCGCGACACACGAGACCGAGATGGCGACGACAGGCGACACAGCGATCGCGACAGGCGACACGACCGCGACCGCGACCGCGACCGCGACCGCAACCGCGACCGCGACCGCGACCGCGACCGCGACAGGCGACACGACCGCGACCGCCAGAGAGAGGCCGCAGCGAGCGAGTCCAAAGTGACCGAGACGCCGGCTGGCAAAGATGCCAAGCAGCAGCAGCACACCTCCGCGGCCGACGCGTCGCCGAGCAGCAGCTCGTGGGTGCGAAAGGGCATGCGCGTGCGGCTGATCGCGGCGCAGGGCGCCGAGCCGTCGGCGGTGCGCACGGCGGTCGTCTCGGCGGCGCGCGACCCCGAGGCGGTCACGCTCCGCCACGACGGCACCGGCGCGGTGCTGACGGCGCGCGAGGCGGAGCTGCTGCCGGCGGCGCCGCGCGCGGGCGGCAGCGCCATCGTGCTGAGCGGCGAGCACGCCGGCCACGTCGGCCACGTCTTCGCCGTCTCGGTGGCGCAGCGTCAGGCGACCGTGCAGTTGGCCGACGGCGGCGCGCACGAGCTCCACCTGCTCGACGTGTGCGATTGGGCGCCGGGCGACGCGCTCAGCCGACTGAGCCATGGGCTGAGCCCGTTCGACGACGCGCCTCCTCGTGGTGGCGGTACGGTCAGCGCTGTCGGAAGGCAGCCGCGCAGCCTTCCGCAGCTGCCCGAGCCCCTCTCGTCGGCGCTGGACGTGGCGATGGGTGCGTGGTAGCGTAAATAACGAGAGCTAAATATGTGTCCACCGTGGACACCGGCGCACCCCGCGGGGTTGCGTGTCGTTCGAGATCGTCCCTCTCGCAACTACGACTGCCACTCCTGCCCATGTCACCGGCGCTCGTCAGCCTCCCGTCGTTCGCTCGACCAACCCTTCGTCGCCCGCGGCGGCTTGGGCCGGCGGCAAGGCGGCTGCAGGCGGGGCCGTGGGCTCGGGCTGGTGCCGTTTCGGCGCCGGCGAAAGCCCCGGTGAGTCTGGGTCGGCGGTGGAGGCGAGTGTGGAGCCGGAGGCGGCGGCGGCGGAGGCGGCGGCCGACGACGACGACGACGGACCGGCGTCTCCTCCGCAGCTGCTCTGCGCGGAGGGCGCGTACGCCGAGGGCGCCTGCGGCGGCGGCCGCGGCACCAACGGTTGCGCGGGCGGCGCGGGCGGGGCGGGCGGCGCGGCGGGGCGGGCGGCGGCGACGAGCGCCGCGAGCTCGTCGTGCCAGCCGAGGCCGCGCGCGAGGTCGCGGATGCCGTCGTCGCAGTCGCCCAGAAACTCGGCGTCGCGGTAGTTGGTCGGGCCGAAGTCGAGCGCGCCGGGCGAGCGCAGGGCGAGCATCTCGAGCATCGGGTCGGTCTCGCCGACGCGCTCGCGGTTGATCAGCAGCCGCGGCACGGCGTCGGGCACGCGGCCGACGAGCGACGCAAACGGCTGCACCTTGAGCGACGTACCCATCACGACGAGGAGGTCGCAGCGCGGCAGGTCCTCCTCGGCGAGCCGGAAGAAGCGCTCGGGCAGCTGCTCGCCGAAGAAGACGATGTCGGGCTTGACCAGCCCGCCGTGCTGCCGCGCGAGCTGCAGCCAGCCGCCGTCGGCCTCCTTGCCGGCGTGGATGGCCGTGCGCAGCTCGTCGATCGGCACGGCCTCGCCCGTCTCGATGCAGTGGGCCGCGTCAAAGTTGCCGTGCGCCGCGACGATCTTGTCGCGCGGCAGCCCCGCCGCCGCCTCGAGCGAGTCGATGTTCTGCGTGAAGCAGCGCAGCAGCACGCCCTTGGCGTGCAGCAGCCGCAGGAAGAAGTGGACGGGCGTCGGCGTGTAGTTGTCGGGCCACAGCTCGCGCGCGAGGAGGTAGAAGGCGTCGGGCCGCTCGCGGAAGTAGTCGAGCTCGAAGACCGACTGCGGCGTCGGCAGGTCGTACTTTTGCAGGTTGTCGTACAGCCCGGTCCCCGGCGAGCGGAAGTCGGGGATGCCGGCCGAGACCGAGATGCCGGCGCCCGCCATGACCACCACGTTCTGGCACGAGTGGCGCTGGATGTAGTCGACGATGCCGTCGATGTCGAAGCTCGTCAGCAGCGGCTCGCGCGGCGTGTCGTCCTTGGGGCGGTAGCCGCGCGCGAGCAGCATCTCGCGGATCATCTCGAGCCGCTCGCGCTGCTCGTCGGCGTCGGGGCCGCCCTCCTCGCCCTCCTCGCCCTCCTCGCCCTCCCCGCTCTCCCCGCTCCCGTCGCGCTGCGGGTCGTACGCGTCCGGGTCGGCAGGCGCAGCCGCGGCCGCGGGCGAGTCGATCTGGATGGCGTTGTCGCCGACGTTGGGCAGGAAGTCCAGCACGTCGTCATCGCCGTCCGGGTCCAGGAAGGGCTCCATCGACGGAGCCTCGACCGTCCCCTCGTCGGCGGAGGAGGCGGGCTCCGACGCGGCCGGTGGCGCGGGAGGCTGAGCAGGCTGGTCTAACTCCATCTCACTCGCTGCGCAAATCCGTGGCTGTTCACGATCACACCGATTTGTGTGTTGCCCCCTCAGCAAGGCGACTCCGAGCTGCGCTGCGACCATGATGAGCGACGATGCGCCCCCTCCCCAGCCCGCCGCGTCGTCCGGCCTCGCCGAGGAGTCGACCGGTCAGCACCTGGCCAACGCGGTCAACGCCCAGTTCAAGCTCCATGCCAACGTCGATGACCTGGCCGGCGCGACCCCGAATGATCCTGCGCGCGCCACGCTCGCGCGGCGGCCCGAGCAGTACGGGGTGCTCAAGCAGCGCATGATGGACGCGTGCGACTCCGCCATCGACGGCGCGTTCGTCAACATGTGGATCCTCTTCTCGATCAACCACTACGACCTGCGGCAGGAGCGCGTGCTGGTGCTGACCGAGAAGAGCGTGCTGCGCATCAAGCTCGACTTCTACGCGGTCAAGGTGCAGCGGGTGACGCGGATGCTGCTCTCCGAGATCGAGAGCGTCACCTTCGGCCCGTTCCAGTACGAGGAGGGCTCGATGTCCGCGCAGGTTGCGGAGAAGGGCAAGGCGAGCCTCGCCGGCGTCGACGCGGCGCAGGGCACCGAGGCGCTCAAGATCCAGCTCAAGCAGGCGGCGCCGCCCTCGTTCTTGGACAAGTGGAACCCGATCGCCTCCAAGATCGGCGAGACCGTCACCGTCGTCACCTCGCACCTCCGAGCGGGCGAGAGCGTGCGCAGCGGCCGCGCGTCAAACCGGCCGCCCCGATCTCACTCGCACAGACCGACCGCCCCCAACGCCGCTCCCCACGCCTCGCGCGCGCGCAGGACACGGCGATCGACGACATGGAGTCGGTCAAGCACTTCATCCGCGCGCTCGTTGGCGCGCTACAGGGCCGCATCGAGGCGAAGCGCGCGCCGATCCTCTCCGAGTGCTCGCCCGTCGGGCTGGTCATGGCCATGGCGCACAACCAGAGCGCCGTCGGCGAGTGGCGCACGCGCTTCGTCATGAACAGCAAGGAGGTCAACATGTGAGCCCCGGCCGCGACGCGCCGCCCAGTTTTTGTCGAGGGAGCCCACACTCCATGGAGAGAACACAGAGTGCTCCATTGCAGTGCGGAACTTGTGCACGTGGCATGCGTTTTTGACCAAGGAAGGCGCGTGTGGGGGTAGGTAGCTCCTGGCATATCTTGATTACTGAACAACACACAGGAGCCACCTCTCAGAACCCTGCAGCTCGATAGCCAGCGTCCTCGCAGCACCTCGGCCTGCATTTCTGACACGTGCACTTCTTGCAGGTGCGGCAGTGTGACTTCTTGTTGAACGGCGTGAACAACTTATCGCACCTGTGGCACGAAAGCGTGCAGGGCCCGGAGTGGAATCGCGGGTCCCCTCGCCAGCTGATCGCGCCTGCGGACGCAGCGGCGACACCGGCGACCGGCGCCGCGGCGGCAGCGGCAGCGACCGTGACCGCAGCTCCGACCAACGTGAAGGGCGCCGAGGCAACGAGAGCTGCGCCACGGGCACCCCCGCTGAGGATTGAGTCCTTGACGCTGCCCTGCTGCTGCGGCTGCTGCCGCTGCGGCTGCGGCTGGTCCTCGTTGCGGTTGCTCTGGTCATAGGGCACAGGGTTGGCCAGACGAGCCGCATAGGGCACAGGGTTGGACGAGCGGACCGGGTCGTTCCTGGCGACGAGTAGCCCAGACGAGCTAGCCGTCGGGCGCGGCAGCTCCGCCTCGGGCTGCATCATTGTCGCGTGAGGAGTCCACATTCACACTCCTAAGTTTCGTGCATTCTGCATGCAACACGCTAAAACGCAATCTCAACACCGCACCAGAGCGGGCGCCGACGCACGCCCTAATGCAGGGGGCGAGGTTTCTCCGCGCGCGTCGCCTCAATCGGATCCATGATCGTGCGCTGGTGTTACACCGAAAGCAGCCAAGGCATGGCGACTGGTGCGCCAATGCGGCGCGTGCTGCTCGCCGCGTTGTGCGTGACGGCGGCGGGTGCAAAGGCGGAGTCCGAGGCCTCCTCGTGCGGCTTCGCGACCGCCCGACAGTGGCTGCACCACTGCGCCATTGCCGAAGACTGCACGACCGAGCTGCAGTTCTGCACGTGCTGCGAGGTGCACCGCAAGATGACAGCATACGAGGAGGCATGCGTCGCCATCTGCTCGAACCACTGGGAGAAGTGGGAGGGGGAACGCGAGGATTATGCGGACGAGGTCCGCGACGAGGGCTTCAGCATGGACGATTTTGGCGTCGCCGCAACGGCGCAAAACCCACTCGACCCGGGCCCCCACTTCGATCAGCCCGCGCTCTCCCTCGTCGGCGACGTGCGCGTCGCTGGTTTCGAACCCCGCTTGAAACCTCAAAACCACACTCGCACCACTGGCACTGACCCCCGTGCCCGTCGATCGGCAGGCGGCGGTGGTGATGGGCGAATGCTACGAGTACCACGTCAAGGCGGTCGAAAAGGATGCCGGCATCTTCGGAATCGCGCAGGAGTCATGCCTGATGCCTCCTACGCCGTTGCCGCTCTTCCCCGACGACCCCACGCCTGAGGTGCACAACCTCAGCATTTGCAGCGCGAGCAAGGCGCCCTTCCACCTCGAGGACGCCACGCACATTGCAGCGCAGCTCTGTTACGACGAGTGCCACACACGCAACGAGTCACAAAAGCAGCTGCCGCCGCCCGTGCTCAACCGCGACCCGCTGTACATCGCCAACTGCACGCGTGGCTGCTTCAGCCAGTGCGTCCTGCCGCTCGCCTCGGACTGCCACACGACGTGCGGCGCGGAAGATTACGCCTGCATGAAGGAGTGCCACGCAAATACGACCATTTGCTCCGTGCCGATGGGGCCACGCAATACGCGCACGTTTCGCAATGACCCCAACGCCGAGACCTGCTACAACATAGAGTCGCAGTACGTCCAATGCGTGGTCGACTGCAACGTGGCATGCCACTCCGCGCTCAACGTGACCAAGCGTGTGCTGCAGGACGACATTGACGACTGGTACGTGCAGGAGTGCGGGTCACAGGCTGGTCTGGCAGCAACCGAGGCGGGACAGTGCGTCGACGAATGCTTCGGCAACTGCTCGGCTGCGTGCACAGCGCACCAGCTTACTCTCGAGCCTCCGGCGAATAAGCTGTGGTACGGAGCACCGCTCACCGAGTGCACCAACAACTGCAGCGACACGTGCATCGAACAGTGTGGCAGCGAGGAGAAGCGCCTCTACATGAGCCGCGAGTGCCGACCACCAGACTTCGTCAACTGCACAGCGCTCTGCTTTGAGGAGCGTTGCAGCGTCGTACAGAGCTACTGCACCATATACGACATGAATGACCAGCTACGCATGCTCGACGTCAACTGCTCCATCGGCAATGCCACCTTCGATAACACGTGGGTGAACACATCGATCGCCGATTTTCTCGAAGACGAGAACAGCGAGTTCTCGCTGCTCGTCGGAGTCAACCAGACGATGCACACCTGCTACAACTACTTCGACAAGAACAAGACCGGCTTCCTCGACCACGGCACGTTCGCCGAGTACTACAACATGACGACTCGCTGCTACATGCACACGTGTATCGATGAGTGCTTCGGCAACTGCTCGTACGAGGCCGAGCTGGCCGCGCTACCGTCGTGTCCGGCGGACGAGTGCACCGACGGCCAGTACGACCACGGCGATCAACAAAAGCCGTGCAAGGGCTATCGACTGCTGCTGCCGCAACACAACCAGGGCGGGAATCTGACCAACTGCTCGTGGGACCTCACCTGGGTGGAGCAGCATGAGGCGTCGCTGCTCAATCTGACGACGTTGCTGGCGGCCAACCAGGGGCTCAACGCCATCGATGTCTACATGCCGACGTGGAACATGGGGGTGTGCGAGCAGACCTCGCTGGACATCTTCGCGTCCCTTCTGGATGAATGTCTGCCGACATGCAAGCCAAAATGCGATCAATATTGCGCCGAGTTCACGAGACACCTCCGCAAGCCCGTGTTCCTATTCGACGAGCGCATCGGTCGCCAGATGCGATTCATGGTTGACTATACGATCAACAACTACACCGAGATCCCCGGCACCAACGACACAAGCGGTGTCTGCATGCAGGACTGCGCCACCGACTGCTTCGAATCGTGCGTTGACAGCGTCACCGGCACCGTAGAGCAGGTACGGCCCAGTGGCCACATCATTGTGCCGACCTGGTGCGTGCCGCCAGTCGAGCCAGTCGAACTGTGCCGTGCGCCCGATAACTGCACGATGGACTGCGCCTCGATGTGCTTCGATCCATCGTACCTGATCATGACCACCGAGTGCGACGGAAATGCGGATGCTTTCGATCCCAATTCAACTGTCATCAGCCTCTACTACGAGTACAACGAGACGCACACCGACGAGTGCCACCCGTCAAGCGTAAACGAGACGGCGGTCAGGCTCGATGGAAGTGTCAACTGCTCGTACAAAGACATCTACCGCAACATCACCCGCATGACGGGAAACCTGCTCTTCCGCGAGCAGTGCGTGATGGACTGCTTTGGCAACTGCTCGCAGCGATGCACGGACACCTACTGTATGATGAACGTCGAGGAGCCGATCAACGAGTCGGCGCGCTGTCTGCCACGCTGCATGGAGCGCTTCGTCCAGCCTGCACTGGCGACAACCACAGACCCGACGAACAAGACAGGCACCAACCAGACGCACTGCCTGAGGACCTGCACGGCCGACTGCACTGCTGCCGTCTCGCCAGGCTGCCGCCTCCGCTGCGAGCCACTGATGGACCCGAACAGGTGGCAAACGTGTGTTGATGGCTGCGTGCGCCAAGAGTCCAAGCCGTGTCGGAGGGAGTGCGTGTATGGCTGCACAGCCAATCACTCGGCCGCGTATGGCGTGCCTGCGCCATACGACGCCACGGACGACTACCACGTCTTCAGCGAGGTGTGGGAGTCACAGGTGGCGACGCCGCACCTCGAGCGTCACAACGTGCGTTGGAACAATTACTCGGTCGAGTGCTACGAAAATTGCTCGATGACGTGCACTGAGCCGTGCTTTGACTCCGCTGAGAAGGAGTGCAAGTCGAGCGCCTCCGTGCGAGCCATGGTCGCGGATGGTGCCCACCCGCTTGAGGTTGCTCGTGCCACCAACAACTGCACAATGCACCGCGCGGCGACCTGCTTCCAGGACTGTGGTGACTACTGCACGCTCGGCTGCGGCAACCAAACAGACGTGGCCGCGCTCGAGAAGCGCGCCACAGAGCAGGATGTGAGATTGCACGACGTCTACGTCGATAGCTGCGAGCGCAAGTGCCGCCTCGAGATCTATGGGCGCAACATCACGACGGCTGACAGGTGTCTTGCCTTCTATCCCGGCTATAAGGGGGACTGCATGCGCAACTGTACTCAGGTGGCTGCGCTCGCGTGCGTCATCCCCAACTCGACATTCGATGTGATAACGCAGTGCAATCGCACATGCTACTCGCTTCGTGACCGTGGCGACCTGAACGGTACAAGTGACGACACGTCAGCAGCGTATGTATACGTGTACGACCCAGACGCTGCGGCGGCTCCTGCTGAAGCGGTGACGGTCGACCCTGCCGCTGATGTCGGTGCGGGTAGCGATGCGGCGGCAGCTGACGCGACTTCGGCTGCCGATGGCGACGGAGCACGCGATGCAACGGATGGGACGGCCGCTGCCGATGATGGTACAACCACCGCAGACGATGGTGGCGTTGGCGTCGCGGAAGGCGGTGGTACCGACGACAGCGGTGGCAGCACAGCGGTGGTGGCTAGCGGCGGCGGAGGAGGCGGCGCGGTGGACGCCGACTATGGCCCAGCTTACGACCTATGCATCGTTGAGTGCCATGAGAACATCACCAATCCAGATGCTTGGAGGCCAGGCATGGAGCGCTACAGCTGTGATAGGGGCGCGGCCAGGCGTGAGGCCCAGCAGGTTCTCGCCGCAGCGCAGGTGGCCGCCATGGAGGATGGAGGCATCTCTCTTGTCGAGCAGAGAGCCCTCGACACTCTAGCAACGACCATCCCGATGGGCGAGCAATGCCAACACGTCGACGAGGAATGCGTCTCGAACACCACGGTCGACTGTGGCATGCAGTGCCAGAAGCAAGTCGACTACTACACCGAGCTGTGCGTGGTCGTCGAGCAGCGCAACGCCACTTTTGACTACAACATCTCGTGGTGCCGCCACCCTGATGGCTGGTTGGTGGGGCAGCCCAAGTACCTGTACTATCAGCGCCACAATTCGTCGCATCCGCTCGCCACTCCTCCGCAGCGCATAAGGCGAGCACCGCGGTGGAGATACGACGATGTTGATGACATGACAATCATGAACTGCTCCTGCCGCTTCCACAACGAGACTTACGACCCCCGCTTCGTGAGCTTCATGCTCGAGTCGAGCATGACGCCACAATATGACCCCATCAGTGGCGAAGACTACTTTGTCTCGCAATGCGCCTGCCTGTACAACGCGACGTTGGGCGAACCGCAGCATTGTGCTCAGTCCAACACGACGAACCCCAACATCTTTGATTGGGCATTCAACCGTGATCGCGGCCGCGGCCCACCCGAAGACTACGTCAAGACGCTCGCGCAAAACTTTACGGATTGTGGTCGTGACTGCGTGCCAGTCTGCTACGAAGTGTGCGGCGCGCACTTCCTTGAGCCAGTTTGGAACCCGGCGCTTGGAAACTACACAATGGTCCCACATGTCAACATCACCAACCTCAATGCAATCGTTGGCGAGGGGCTGCAAGGCGTTATCAACGCCACTGAGTGGCGCGAAGGCTTGCTTCAGCCGATCGAGTTTCCGGATGGCTTCTGGTACGCTGATCCAGAGTGCCTCGAGCCATGCCTGCATGCGTGCACCTGGGCGGGCGACACGTACGGGCATACGCATGGCGTCCATGGCATGCAGCACGAAGATCAATGGGATAAGATTGGTGTGGCCGATCCGAGCCCGGGGGATGACTGGAGGTGGACTGGCAACTGCTCCGCCAAATGCGATCGCGCGTGCTACCGACACCTCGATGGGCGCGGCGACAATGCCACCGCTGAGGCATTTGCTTGTTACGACGACCCCGACGGCATCCTTGCCGTGGAGGGCGCGCCGTACTGTGCCGCCACGTGCGAGTGCCACGAGGAGTGCGCGCAGCAATGCGTCGACGATATGATGCTGCTCAATACCTCGGCGCGGCAGTACACGGAGCTTCCGTACTGCCTGGGCAACTGCACGGAGCGCTGTACAGTTGATCACCACGCGCTGTGCGTCAACGTCTCGATAGCTTTCGCGGCAGCAAATCAGCCACCATATGTGAATAAGACTGAGACGTGCATGGCCCACATCATTTCGAGTTGCTCATTTCACTGCCTAGGCATCGAGGGCAATCTCACAGTGAACACGACGCTCATGCCGTCTACCATGCTTCCAAGAGAGCTGCTTTCGCTCGACATCACCGTAGGCGGCGGCCTTCACGGGTACGACTGTGACATTCAGATGTGCCCGCCGCCGCACGAGACGTGCAACCTGACAGTGGCCCAGGTGGGCGTGGAAAAGGTGGTGGACGAGGCGTCGGGCAACGTCTCCTACGTGCCAATCCTCTGGAACGTGACGACCGACTCGTACCTCAGCTGCAAGCGGAATCGCACCAGCAACTGTCTCGAGACCTGCCACGATGTCGGCCATCGCATCTGCTTTCCGGGAGTCGACCCATTCGACACGTGCGTGCAGAGCTGCGTGGCCAACCTCACCTACGAGGCGCCAATGCCCGAGTTCAATCACGACGTGGCGGTTTGCACCAAGGCGCTTCGCCTCACGCCATCCGAGCAGGGCAAGACAGGCGCGGCTTGGCATGGCGAGAAGCAGCGCGTGCAAGCAGGCTTCGACACGTCGTTCACCTTCAAGATCGCTCACCAGTCGAGGCGGTGCACTGGCGACGGCGCGCTTCCCGACCATGAGACTCGAACCGGCATGATGGATATCCATTGCGAGATGCGCGGTGGCGACGGCTTCGCGTTCGTAGTGCAGGACAGTGGCGCCACCTCATTCGAGCCGCTCTGCACATACGATTGCGTCGATGGCTGCACTTCCAACGCCAGCCAAACATGCACTGACGAATGCACCGCCGCATGTGCCCGTCGGTACAACCGAGCGCACGAGAGCTGTTCAGTGGGCTGCATGCGCGGCGACGATCGAATGCCCGATGTCCCCGGCTGGGCGGCCGTCGTGCCGACGCTCAACCGGCGTCAACAGCAAGCGGCGGACGACGCGGCAGTTGCGGCCGCGCAGGTCTTCCCTGGCGACGACGTCTGCACCGACTTTGTGCGCGAGTGCCTACCGCGCTGCGAAGAGCAGGAGGCGACGCTGCCCTTCCTGAGCGGCACCGCACTTCTGCCGGGCGGCTGCATGCACGGATGCATTGATCGCATCAGCCGTGGCACTGACGGCTTGAACAGCTTCTGTTCGAATCGGTGCCCACTCGTTGACGAGGACATCGACGTGGCGTGCATCGATGCGTGCGTGGAGCGCAGACTCGACCAGGCACGAAGTTGCTACCGGCAGTGCAATGGCGTGTGCGGGGCGCACGCGGCGGCAGTGCACCGCCAATGTGGCCTCGATTGCGCGGGTGAGGAGGCAATGCTCCCGTCCGGTGAACTCGTCGAGCGGTGCCGCCAGATTGCCGAGGTCCACGCGCCACACATCAGCGCGACCTGCTTGCAAAGCTGTGCGCACGACGACACTGCGTGCCTCGTCAAATGCGCTCGGCAGCCTCCAGGTCACGTCTCCGGCTGCGTCGACGCTTGCCCGCAAAACTCGACGGACTGCGTGGTCGGTTGTCTGGCGCGGCGGGAGCAGTTGGCGGAGCGCTGTATGATGCCTTGCCTCACAGGTGGCTGCTCGCAGCGTAGCACGGCGCTAGGCAGTGGCTCCAATGGTGTCGGGTACCAGGCGCTGCCAAACCTGCTCGCGATCAAGTTTGACACGTGGTACAACCCGGAGGCGAACGATCTGCTGTACAACCACATTGCGGCCCACTTGAGCGGGCCCAATCGTGGCGCGAGTGCCGACCTCGCCGACGCGCTGTCCGCCAATGCGGCAGTTCCGGACCTGGCCGACGGCAAGTATCACGCCGCACGCATCGTGTACGAGCCAGAGCTGCCAGACGCCCCACTCGACGACAGCTACGCGGCCTCGCCGGCGGTCGGCGACTACATGGTTCCCGTCGGCGAGCCAGCTGGAGTGACCGAAGACCCGCCATCCAGCAAGGCGGGGACGAAGATGATCGGGCACGAGGCGCAGACAAAGAGCAAGGAGCGCGCGGCGGCGGACGGGAGCAAGGCGCTACCGCCGACAATGACGCTGGCTTCGCCGCCCAACGCGAGCAAAGATCGAACTTCGATTGAGCAGCCGGAGAGCGTCGGCACATGGGGCTCGCGACTCGGAAAGCCGCACGGGCCGCGCCGGCAGAATCTCGATGCGCACGGCATGGGCCTGCTGCGCGTTGAGCTGGATGGCAAGGAGGTGCTTCGTGTGCCGCTTGACCTGGACGCGGTGCTGACGCTCGATAAAGGGCGCGCGTACGTCGGTTTCACCGGCGCTACGGGTGCCGCCTATCAGGAGCACACGATTGCGCATTGGGCGTGGGACAACCAGCCTTGCTCCGTGCAAGCTAACTGGCTCGGCGTCGATGAGTACACATGCGGCGGCGACGCACGTAAAAAGTAAATAAGAGGGCCACAATACGTGTTAGGTGTTACGTTGGGTCACGAATAAAGCATACATGTACAGTGACACACAACAGCGAAACAGCGTCACGTGCAGTCCACAGGTGCATCAAGGTCACCAAGATCATCGGCTGAGGTCATCCAGGCGAGGAGCTGCTGCGGAGCGAAGATTCTCCTGGCGTGGAGCGGCCGCCCCGAGGCGTGGAGCGGCTGCGTAGTCCAGGGTTTCCTGGCGCGGAGCGGCCGCCCCGAGGGCAGGCCTCCTTGCGTAGTCCAGGGTTTCCTGGCGCGGAGCGGCCGCCCCGAGGGGAGTTGGACCCCTGCCACCACTCAGATCGTCGACACGTGGCGGCGCGGCCCTCGGGGGGCCGCCGCCGACGTCATCCGAGCCGTCGTCCGCAAAGCCCATCCAGTGGCTTGGGCCCGACTCCTCCGGCTCGTCGTTCCGCCACCGGCCCTTGTACTTGCCACCATCGCGGAACTTGAACGTGCCCGCGCCCTCGCGCCTGTCGTTGGCCCAGCTGCCCTCGTACATGTCGCCGCGCTGGTGCTGGTACGTGCCTTGCCCCGTGCGTTCGCCGGTCGCCCACTGCCCCTCGTACGAGTCGCCCTCTGTGTACTTGAACTTGCCGGTGCCCTGGAACGTGCTGTTCGCCCAGGTGCCGTCGTACTCGTGCCCGCCCTTGTACCGGAACACGCCCTGGTCGCCGACCCGCTGCCCGCGCTCCCAGTGCGCGTTCTCATGCACGCTGCCGTCGGCGTACGTGAGGTTGCCCGTGCCGTGCATCTCGTTGTCCTCCCAGTCGCCCTCGTACTTGGAGGCGTTGCCACCGTCGCCCCTGCGCCAGATGAAGACACCCCTGCCGTGCCGGTTGCCATTCCTGTACTGACCGTCGTAGACGTCACCTGTGGCGAGCGGGCAGCGGGTGTGAGCCTGTGGAGCTGCTGGCGTGCATCGGTGCCGTGGCATCGGCGCACCGTTCTGGAACATGAACTTGCCATGACCGTGCCGGGCCCCACTCTGCATCTGGCCCGCGTATCTATCGCCGTTTGCGTAGACGCACACGCCCTTGCCCTCGCGCTTGTCGCCAGAGTAGAAGCCGGTGTATGTCGAGCCGTCCTTCCACTTGAAGGTTCCCTCGCCCTGGCGTTTGCCGTTGACGTACGTGCCCCTGAAGCTGTCGCCATTCGGCCACTCGTACTCGCCGACACCCTCGCGCTTGTCGTTCTTGTAAGGGCCGCTGTACCTCTCTCCGTTGGCCAGGATCGACTTGCCCTGCCCGTGGCGCTTGCCGTCCCTCCACTGACCGTCGTACCGATCGCCGTTCGGCCAGGTCTGCACACCGTGCCCGTCCGCCTCACCGCGGCTGTTGCGGTCACCCTGAAAGCCCATGCTGAGGCTGCGGCTGCGGCTGCGGCTGCGGCTGCGGCTGCGGCTGCGGCTGCGGCTGCGGCTGCGGCTGCGGAGGGCAGCGACGGACCATGATTTCGTTCAGCGGAGC
>Ga0209713_10000761_pt1 | contig 18400 bp, 16 predicted proteins | sample ArcOceMetagenome_3_FD_187444 | JGI IMG/M metagenome (GOLD analysis project Ga0209713, IMG submission 187444) | Marine eukaryotic phytoplankton communities from Arctic Ocean - Arctic Ocean- Svalbard ARC20M Metagenome (SPAdes) (version 2) | ecosystem: Environmental > Aquatic > Marine > Oceanic... | reverse complement strand
ACCCCCCCCTAGAAGATAGTCATATTGTGTGGGGGGGTCCGGGACCCCCCCCTAAGCTTTTCATTGTCCTTAGATGTGTGCCCCCCCCTGCGAGCGAGGTGCGCGGGCCCCAGGGGGTACCTTGACTAAAGTATGGGCCTTGTTGGAGCATTCCTGCTAAAGCAGGAAGCTTCCTAGATGTCCACCATTTTTGCTAAAGGAGACAGCCCGGTGCATTTTTGCTAAAGCGGCCTCGTAGGCGCCTGACACACATGGCATCCGGCAGGCGATACAAGATTCGTCGACAGTTCGTATGCAAATTGTCGACAAATCCGCGCGCGTCATGGACCGGTAGGATGCGCGCGGCAGCGGCGTCGGCATGACGCCCTAGGCTGGTACTGACCCAGTGTTGGTGTCCCGGGGACTTAGGCGCCGGATAGGTGGTGACGGTGTGCGTTCTAAAACTTCAGTCAGTCACTCGACAAAACGTGAGTTTTGCATGGAGTTTTGTCTAGAGGGGCCTCCGCACTCAAGGCCTCGGCGGCCGCGCAGAATTGCTAAAGTGGACCGCCGCTGGCCGGGGGAGAAAAAATGCTAAAGAGTGCTAAGGTGCGGAGCTTTTCTTATGTCTAGGTACCCCCCCTGTTTGGCGCGTATAGCCAGGTTTTCCCGGGGGTTTCCCGTCTTATCTACAGACCGTTTTCATACTGTACACCCACCATACAGCATTCACAAGGCACAAGGCAGCGAGCGCACGCTATTGCTGCATGCTGGCCTGTCGTCGAGTCCATCTATCTGGGCTCTCACTCACTCGTCATCGATGATGCTCGAATCCGTCAGGTGTGGATGCCCGAACCCGTGCCAAGCGCTGTGGAAGATTGGAACAAAGGGTTCGGCAGGGGCCGTGGCAGGGGCCTCTGTCGCGATGGTGCCGCCTTCAAAGCCGCAACACTGAAGGTGTGCGAGGTAAAACCAGTCGTACCTGCGCGTGACCTGTGTGATGTTCCCGCTCTCGTACTCTGCAAGCGCCGCACACACGTCGCGCACGGTGAAGAAGCCCTTTTCCTGGTGGTACATGAGACCGTCGCGCTTCCGAATCTCGTCCGACATATATTCCTCGGGGTGGAGGAAGCTGACGTACTTGCCGTGCTCGTGGGCAAAGGCTATTGTGGGACCTGGATATGCCACCGAGTCGTACTCGTCCTCGCTGAGCTCCCGGTGCGCCGACGACTTTTGCAGGTGGGACGCGTCGTCCTTGCCAGACAGAGCCCAGTTGTGCCCGCGCTCGATCCTGAGGCTGTTGAAGAAGCCGCTGAACGTCACCATGCCGCCAGTCGAAAGCGGTTGCGGAGCGCCGAGCGACTTGGCCCACAGGTGCAGCGCCGCTGACTGGCAGTGGACGACGTGGAGCTTTGTCTTCAGCTTGCGCCCGGCCGCAACCTGCGCCGCGCGGAGCGTGCGCGCACACAGAGCAACCGCCAAGACATCGTCGTCCGCCACGTGCGAGGCGATCGACGTGAGCGCGTCCGCGTCCAGATGCTCGACGATGGACATATGCGCGCTAGCGATGCTCGGATGAATCAGCGTTTAGAAATCAAACCGCAAGTTACCAAATATAGAATGCTAAACAAAAAGCGTCGCTGCGAAGAAAAACGGTCTGCAGGTTCGACGAAGAGTTTGTGCAACGCCAATCAGTCAGCTTCTGACTGACTCGCAACGCCGTGTCCACAGCTCGACATCCCTCGGGTACAGCTCAGCGGCCAACGCGCAAAACTCCGGCGTCCGATCGCTCCCGTAGCGATCGACGCGGGCGGCGCCCTTGGCGGCCACGCCGCCGCCGCGCCCGGTCTCGGGCAGCCGCGTGCGCACCGCGGGCAGCACGCAGGTGCCGACGCCCAACCGCCGGTCGACGATCCGCTGCACCTGCCGCCGCAGCGCCTCCGCGGCGCTGAGCCCCTCCTCGCCTGCGCCCAAGCCAGCCGTAAAGCCAGCCGTAAAGCCAGCAGCGCCACCATGTGACGCGCTGGCAGCGCCATGTGACGCGCTGGCAGCGCCATGGGACGACACGCCAGCATCAGCGCCGAAGCACGCGACGTCGGTGCGCTCGGTGAGGTAGGCCGAGGCGGCGGCCGTCAGGTAGTGCACGTAGTGCGGCACCGGCCGCGCGGGCTGCCGGTGGCGGGAGAGCCGCCACCGGCCGTCGTCGGTCGCGTTGCGGATCGCCGACGCGCGCAGCGACGCGTTGCGCAGCAGCAGCCGCGCCTGCAGGTTTGCGTCGAAGACAGGGCCGGCGCTCAGTTCGGCCGAGTCGCCCCCAGGCGCGGCACCAGCAGTGGAAGAGTCAGGCCGAGGGCAGCCCCAGGCTTCGGCCATCCCTCGGCCAGTCGGCCACTTGGAGCCCCGCGGCGGTTGGTCGGCCAAGTGGGCCTTGTTTTCACCATGGAGCCGCGCCCACGCGAGGGGCGACGACGTGGCGCGCAGCGACCACGCCCAGTCGGTGGCGGGCGGCGAGGGGCGCAGGAAGTGGTAGAGCGAGGCGAGGCGCGCGCACGGCTCGCGCAGCACCGCGAAGCTGCGCGGCGGCGGCGTCGCGTTGGCGGCGCGCTCGACGTGCGTCGCCGTCACCTGGCGAAGGCGGTGATGATGGTGAGAGCGGTGGCAGTGTGGTGCTGAGCGCGGCGGTGGCGGGGGCGGTGGTGAGGGCGGCGGTGGCAGTGGCGGTGGTGAGATCACCTCGTGCAGCGAGTGCAGCACGAGCCGCTTGGCGCACGCGCGCGACGCGGCCTGCGCGGCCTGCATCGCCTCGACGAGCGACGTCGAGCCGCTCTTGGCGATGCGCACGTAGTGCAGCGCGGCCGCGTTGGCGCGCGTGCGGCACAGGCCGGCGTCCGTGCCCGACGGCACAATGCACTTCGCGCCGTGTACTGGCACCCCGACGCGCTGATGAGCCGCCTTGCCCGCGCAGCCGCCCGGCAGCTTGCGGCACCAGCTAGTGGAGTGTTCCTTGTTGGAGGAGGACCTCGCGTCGCGCAAGCTGCGCATCTACACAGTAGTGTAAACGAATTTGTGCGCAATTGCAAGTTTTTCTTCTGATTAGTTGCGCACGGTCGCGACGGTCATCACTCATGGTGTCGAGCAAACTGAAGAAGAAGAAGAAGAAGCCCAAGCAGGTTGAAAAGACAGACGCAGAGGAACCAGTCGCCGCAGCGCCGCAGGAGACGGTTCAGAAGCGTCCCAGGAAGAAGAAGAAGAAGCCGGTCCTCTTCGGTGGCGAGAGCAGCATCGACCGGACGCCGATCCCCTCCACCTTCTGGCACCGCCCGCCGACGTCGGACGTGCTCGCCGCCAAGGACGATGTGCGCCCGCCTCGCCGCTACCTATTACATGATGTGATCTCCACTAGGCTTACTAGGGGCTAGGCTCACCCGCGCGCCTCGTTGCGCAGTTCGAGTCGCTCGGGCTGGTCGGCACCAACCTGGTGGGCATGCCGACCGAGGCGATGTTCCGCGAGGCCGCGCAGCGCCGCGCCTTTGCCATCCGCACCGACCACTGTGCGCGCCGCTCCCACAGCGCGCTGTCCCGGCACCATCGCAGTTCACCATAGTCATCTCGCGACTCCAAACCGTGTGCCCTCCTGTTCTCCATCCTGTGCTCTCCCGCGCTTACCGCGCAGACAAGGGCGCGACGCGCGAGGCGGGGTGGTACGCCACCCTCGCCCACCTCAAGGTGCACGAGGCGCGCGCGCGGCTCATGAAGCACCCTGCCATCGCCGAGGACTGGGCGGGCCTGCGCAGCAAGGCCACGCAGCAGCGCGTCGACCGCTTCGGTCGCGCCGTCGCCGCCGCGTCCCACGCGCCGCCTGTTGGCGGAGTCGTCGGGAGCACCAGCGGCCCCGCCTTCTCGTCGTCCTCCTCGTCCTCGTCGTGGGGGCGGCGCGTGGAAGAGGCACAACCGGGCGACGACATGGGCGACGGCGTACACATGCACAATGCCATGCCACGTGTCATGCGCTCGTCCTCGACGGCGCCCGCGGCCTTCCCGCAGATCGCGCTGGTGGGCACGGTGGGCGTCATCGCGCTGCTGGCGGGGCTCGCGCGCGCCACGGCGGTGCTGCTGTCGTCCCGGAGGAAGGAGAGGCCGCCGCTCGCCTCGTCCGAGCTCAAAGGCGCCTCGTCCATCTGAATGAAGTCTGAACCAGCGGTGACCGTCGGTGTCTCGCGGTGTGCACGTATAGGAATCCTACTCGATTTCGCGCGCTGGATTAAAAATAATGCCTGGGATCAAATATCGAGACACGCACATGACTTACAACCATCAATGCGTCAAAAAGCGCGTACCGTGTTAAATCTGAATAAAAGAAAAAAGCGCGTACCTGTGCACGACGTGCACACCAGAGTTCCCCCTTGTTTGCTCGGCGGGTTTGCGAGAGATGATGGGGACGGGAGTCACTCTCGGTTTGTGTCTGTGGTTTGGGCGAGTGTAGCCATAGGTTTTCCCGTCTTATCTACAGACCGTTTTTCTCATGGGGACGGGAGTGATGGCTTTAGGTAGGGTCATAGAGGGTGTATCGTGTTCGTCTGTAGATCATGATGGGTAGTCCCTGATCTACAGACAGTTTTTTTGTTTGCTGTTCCGTGGTGGGTTGCCAACACGGCGCCGTTGTTCAAGTGTTTCGGAGGCGCCCAAGCCGTCTGGGTTCCGCCACGCAAGAAGACGATCATTGTCCTCGAAGGTGCTGACCGACGATGGACGAGCGCCAGCACATGATCGACGCCAGCATCCGTCGGAACCTCGGCACGTTCGGCGTCCCCAAGTTTGTCGGCGGGCCGGGTCCAAGCTTCTCCCTGCGCGACTCAAACGCCCTCGCGACCAACTTCTGGAGGGAGAACGTGGCTAGCGAGCGCAAGCACCGGCGGGCGGCGGGCGGGCCCGCGCCGCCCGTGATGGCTCTTCCTCATCTGGCTGCGCCGGCCGCTGCTCCACCCGCGCCTGCCGCTGCTCCGCCAGCGATGCAGCCGATGCCGATGGGTGGCATGTGGGCGGCGCTGCCTCCAGGTGCCGTTCCACAGCCATCCATGGGGCCAGTCTACTACGTTCCGTGTTACATGGTCGTGCCCGCCCCACCGCCATCCGGACCGGCTCATTAGAGCCGATCAGAGGACGGTATGCGATCTCGGAGCCATTCCCGTGCTTTGTGTATCCGTCGTACTGTGGATCAGCGTGCGCAGAGAGAGACGAGAGAGCTGCTGCGTTCGGTTGCACTCTTAGGCTATATCAAACGGGCACCACAGACACACGGCAGCACACACACACCAACACTGCCCCATCACGAGAGGGAGTCCGGCCTCGCGATCGAGCGCTCACAGAAAGTGCGGGTTGAATCCCGGTCCATCAGGGTCACCGCCCCAGCCGCGCCCGCCGCCACGGCCCCGGCCGCGGAAGGGCATGCCGCCGGGTCCACCGCCGCCGCCACGGCCGCCGCCGCCACGGCCGGGGAAGGGCCCGATGCCTCCCGGCCCGCCGCTCATGCCGTCGGGGTCGACGAGCGGCGATATCGGGTCGTAGCGCGCTCCCGGCGGCACCGAGCCGGGCGGCACAAAGGCGCCGCCGGGGCCGGCGGGGTACGGCACGCCGCCGGGGCCGAAGCCGCCCGGCATGCCACCGCCCGGCATGCCGCCGCCGCCGCCGCCGCCGAAGCCGCCGCCCGGGCCCATGCCGCCGAGGGGCGGGAGGCCGAGCGGGTTCAGGTCGAAGTCGCCGCCGATCATGCCGGGGATCGGGAAGGGCATCTGGCCCGGCCCGACGCCGCCGCCCGGGTAGTGCCCCGGCGGCGGCGGCAGGCCCGGCCAGCCGCCGCCGCCGCCGCGCCAGTCGTCGGGGTCCGCGTGCGCGTACCCCGGCGGGCGGTGGCGGCGCGCGCGCGCGCGCTCCTCCTGCGCGCGCGCGCGCTCCGTCTCGTGGCGGGAGCGGTAGGCGGCGAGGGCGTTGGCGCCCGCCGCCTGCGCCACCTCGGGCGGCACGACGCCGAAGGCGCGCGCGTAGAGGCGCTGCCAGAGCAGCCCGTCGGCGGCGAGCGCGGCGAGGTTGGCCGAGGCGCGGCCGGCGCGGCAGAGCGACGGCGCGTCGCAGAAGCCGAGGACCGCGAGCTGCAGCTCCGCGCACAGGTCGCCAAACTCGAGCTGCGCAGTCGCCGCCGCGCCGCCGCCGGTGGTGGTGGTGGTGGTGGCGGTGGCGTGGGCGGCGGTGGAGGCGGTGGAGGCGGCGCGGAGCAGCGAGAGCAGCGGCTGGACGAGCTGCAGGTTGCCGGCGTGCATGAGGTGCGCCAGGCCGCGCACCTGCCGGGGGAGGGGGCACATTACCGTGAGGAGCCTGGTGAGGGAGGGAGGGGGGGGGGGCACCACTGAAAAGGTGCGGGCGCCGCGAGGCGACGCACCGAAGCCGACGGGTCGGCGCGGCCCGAGAGCAGCTGCAGCGGGGCGTCGAGCGGCACGTGCTCGGCGGGCGACAGCTGCATCGAGACCAGCTGCTGCGCCTGCTGCTGCTGCTGCTGCGCCTGCTGCTGCTGCTGCTGCTGCGGGGCGGCGGCGCCCGCGCCCATCATCGCGGGGGTCGTCGTCGCCACCATCGCGTGCACGAGCAGCGCCGCGCCCATCGCGACGAAGCGGAGCTGCACGCACGGAGACGGAGGCGCGAGGGGCGCCGCGCCCGCGCCCGCGCCCGCGCCCGCGCCCGCGCCCGCGCCCGCGCCCGCTGCCGTCGCGCCCGCCGCCGCCGCCGCGCCCGCCGCGCCCGCCGTCGCCGCCGCCGCCGCGCCTCCCGACTGGCGCGCGTGGGTGTATGCCAGCGCGTAGAAGCCCTGCGTGGCGCGCCAGCCCGCCGGCAGCGCCGCCTTGGTGGAGGCGGCCGCGGTCGCGGTCGCGGCACCGCCGCCGCCGCCGCCGCCGCCGCCGCCGCCGCCGCCGCCACCGGGCGCCTGGTTGGCGTCGAGGAGGGCAAAGCCGCTCTGCAGCAGCAGCGCGTGCAGCACCGCCACCACCGCCTCGTGCGCCGTCGCCGCGCCGCAGCCGCCGAGCACGCCGTCGATGAGCGCGCGGAGCGACGCCGACGCCTCGCCTACCAGCGCCGTCTCCACCACCACGGGCGCGGCGCCCTTGCGGGCAGCGGCGGCGGTGGGGCCGGACGGCGCGGCGTCGTGCATCGGCACGTCCTCCGGCGGCGGCGGCGCGTCGGCCACCACCATCGCATCGTCCGCCGTGAGGAGCTCGACCGCCCGCTCGAGGCTGCCGCCGCTCGCCTCGAGCGCGCCGCGCGCCGTGGCGGGCGCGAAGCCCATCTCGCCGAGCTGGCGCAGCGCGGCGTCCGAGTGCTGCGCCGCGGTGGGCGGCGCTGGCGAGCCGTCGCCGCCGGCGGCCGCCGCCCGCCGGGCCGCGGCCGCAGCGGCCATCTCGCGCGGCGTGGGCGCCCGGCCACCCGTGGGCGCGGGAGCGGGGGCTGGCGCGGGCGCGGGCACGACGGGCGGTCCGGCGCGAGAAGGAGCCGCAAAGGACGTCGGCGTCGCGGCATCCGCCGTGTGTCCGCGGCTCTCCACGTGCACCACGGCGGCGCGCGGCGGAGGAGGTGCCGCCGCTGCGTAGCCCGGGGCGTCGGCCAGCAGGTAGAGCAGGTCACCGGAAGCGAGGCCCAGCTGCTGCACGTGCTGCGACGGTGCGCTGGTGATCGCAGTGCGCTTGTTGAGGGAGAGCGCCGCTCCTGCTTCAGCTATGCCAGCGCCCTCGGCCGCCTGCGGCGCGAGGGAGGGGGCGTCGTGACGCGGGGTCGAATGGCATAAGGGCAGATGGTCGCACCTGCTGGAGGAGCTGCTCGTACGAGGTGGACGGGTCGACTTGGAGCTTGAGCGTCTGGCCTGAGGCCAGCCTCACTCTGAGACGGACACTCATAATGTATACGGCGCCGCGATCGCCTTCGTCGTCCCGATCTACAAGCAAGTGCGTACCCCGCGTCCCGGTCCCGGTCCCGGCGAGCGCCAGGTCGCCGCGCGGCATCGGAGAGAAGAGAAGAGGACACCCGGGTGAGCGAGCCCGCCCTCTTCCACTTGCAGGAGTGCCAATTGACCACACGTTACATCTGCTTAAAGCGCTGCGTTGACTCCCATTCCCGTGGAAGCAGCCAGCCAACGACGCAGCGCCGAGTTGGCGCGCCCGCACCACCCACCAGCTATGCCGTTTGTCTCGAGCGTCGATGCGCTGACGCTCCTTCTCGCGCTGCCATCGGCGGCGGGCACCCTCAACGAGGCGTGGTATCCGCCCGTGTTCTGCCTCACCGAGTGCGACAATGGGTATGCGTGCAACTACTGCCTCATGCGCCAGACCAGCTGCGGCCCATTGTGCGCCGCCACAGCCCTGCCCGCAGCAGAGCCCACCGACCAATCGGCCCTGGCCGAGTAGCCATCTGCAGCGCCGGCCCGACCGTGCACGCCCGGCGCCTTTTGGCAGGACCTCGAGTGACACAGCGTGGTTCAATGAGAACGGCCGGCTCTGTGGCGGTGCGAGCCAGACCATTGGCGACGAGGTTTGCGGCGACGGTGCATGCAGCTACTGCGAGTCCGACGGTGACACATGTGGGACGAGCTCTGGCGAGTCAAACTGCCGAATTGACGGCTCGTGGTACTCGATCTACAAGCGACGCGCATGCTCGGTAGCGGCGGACCAGTTCACGCTCGTCGCTGACGGCATCGACCGAAGTGAGGACGGCTGCTCACTTTCGCCCCTGGATACGATAGGAAGCTCCGGTGCACCGGCCCCTCCGCAAGGAAACGCTGCCAGCCTGGAGATCTGCGCGCAGAGATGCATGAATTCGACGGCGTGCCGCTCGTTCCAGTATCACGCCAGCACGTGGTGTGGACTCTTCCGTGACTGCGGCTTCAATCAGGACCCAGGCTCTTACAGCTCACCCGCTCGAGTCTACGGCTACCGCGCTCCGGCCGTACCGGCGTACGTCTTTGAGGAGCTCACCCCGCAAGGCGAGTGTCGATCGACACAAGGCGAGGATCGCAGACGCGTCGTCCTCGACCAGGCCAACTGCCTGAGCGCATGCCGGCTCGACCCGTCATGCACGGCGGTCGAGATCAACGACGATGTCACCCTCAACCACAACTGCGAGCTGCACTTCGGCACAGGCAACAACGCCATCATTCAGACAGAGTCGAAGGCTGGGTTCCGCTGCTGGCAAAAGCAGAGCACGTACCTCGGATGCTATCAAGTCAGCTGGCCAACGGTCGCAACTGTTGGCGTCGCGTCGGACGGTGCGCGCGCTGTGCAACCATGCGCACTTCTGGTTGTTCTCAATTCGGCACAGCCCATTCTTTCACCGCACGCAACCTCTCACCCCGCACCTCCGTCGGCTCGCAGGCTACGACAGCGTCGTGGCGGCGTGCGCTTCTGCATGCAAAGCACTCAGCCCGCCGGCCGATGTCTTTGCGCTGGAGTGCGCTGGTTCGTCAGGCACCGCCTGCAAGTGCCGCCAAACCGGGGCCTCCAGCCCATCTGATGCCAAGACTCAGGTGGACCTCGAGACGAGCGGAAACCAGGCTCTCGGAGGGGACACCGCGTGGTACGGCTGCTTCTCGAAGGCATCGACGTCGTCATACAGCGGGGCGCTCGAGTACGACGACGGCGACCCACTGCCCAGCGGATCGTGCGCCGACTTCCTGGCGTGCACCGTAGCGTGCGCTCAGCAAGGCATGCTCTTCTGGCAAGACCGCCACGCATTCTCCAACGGGAATCAAGGGTGCGTGCTGGCCTCTTCCATCACCGCTGCCAACGGGTGGACCAAGTGGTCGGACGCTGACTGCCAGGTTGCTGACTCTTGGAACATGGGCGTTGGTTGGTGGAAGGGAAATCTCTCGGACGGGGTGGAGAAGATGGCCATCTATTCGGACGGGTGCAGGGGGCATCGTGGGCTGTCTCCGTGCAACGGAACCGCGCCGATCACTCATCACGGCGTCGAATGGGCGCTTGGAGGCTCCTCGCGTGCATCCGTCTACTTCATTCCCCCGCCTGACACAGTCGCGATGATGCGCGTGGCGCCGCCTTCGAACTTCTCGATGAGCCTGCTCAATGTCGTGCAGGCGGACGAACCGCGAGGCATGGCCTTGTCGGGCAGCTATCTGTACACGACCGCCGGTGATGGAATGGCAGTGTTTGACGTGACGAGCCCAACGGCCCCGACGCTCGTCGGTACCGTCATTCCGTCGTCCGACTCGGTCATGCAGAGAATCTCGGTGTCGCCGGCGTACATCGGCATTGCCGTGCTGGGATCATACGCGTACGTGACGGAACGCGACAGCGGCGCATTAGCCGTGCTCAGCATCGCCCGGGCTCAGCGCCCAAGAGGAATGGGCGTCGTCAAGCACGCAATGTTGGCGGGCGCTGTTGCCGTCGCCGTTGTCGCCGACCGCAGCGGCCAGCCAGCATACGCCTACGTGGCTGGCAGCTACGCCGATGCGCTCGTCGTCGTTGACATCGACGATGCTGTCAGCCCACGTGTTGTCGGGAGCGTGATCAGCTCCACCTACCTCAACCAGATCTACGATGTTGCGGTCGGCCCCACGAATCAGAAGCTGTACGTTGTCGGACGCATCTCTCACTCGCTTGCAGTCGTCGACGTGAGCCTGCCAAGCGCGCCAACGATCGTCGGCGGGCTGATCAACGCAAACCAGCTCCGCTTCGCCACTGCGTGCGCGCTGTGGGGCGGATCGCATGTCGTGGTAGTGGGCAGCCAGACTGTTGCAACCGTCGACGTGTCCGACCCCACGTTGCCAAGAGTCGTTGGCTCGGTCTCCGACCGCAGCAAGATTGACTACATGAGCGGCGTGGCCGTTGATGGCGACCACGCATACGTCGCCGGAACTGACTCGAATTCGGTCGGCGTGGTCGATCTCACGAATCCGGCGGCGCCAGTGGTCGTCTCAAGCCTGAGCAGTACCGGTCTGTTCACCTTCGAGGAGCCAGACAGCGTGGCTGTCTTGCACACAAGCAGAGGCTCGTACGCATACGCGTCGGCCTACGGCAGCGATGGACTTGTGGTGCTTGGAATCCCACCCCCTCCACCGTCTAACGTGTGCGACCAATACTGCCCAGCGAAGTGCAATCGAGCAGTTGCGGCCGCCGCTGCGGCTCTCAACGTCGACCTTACGCGGGGCGCGCAGATTGCAGCCAACATGACGTCCTTCGACGGGTCCTCGGACGGCTCCGGAAAACCAACCTTTATGGACTTTCTGGGCGGCGGCCCAGGTGTCGCTGTCTCTGGTACGCCCTACTCCGACGGGTCCTCGGACGGTTCCAGTGGCTCCAGCGGTCGGCGTCTATACGCTCAGACCTCTGGAGTGCCCCGGACCGAGGCGGAGTGCGCAGAATGCGCGGGATGTCGTGCGGCAGGGTACCATGTCACCTCGATGATGCAGTGGAAAGAGCCATTCCACCTCGACAACAACGAATATCTTCTCGGCGCGTGCGACTTTACCGGCAACTCCACCACCTCCAACTCGACCTCCAGCTTCCTCTCGACTGATTCTGCGAGTCCCACGCTGCTGGGCGCCGGCACGGATGCGCGGTTGGTGACGCTCAATGGGGTGGTCCTGGACGGTAGCTGGCTGAGTCGAAGGGCCGCGACCACCGTCGCGCAGGACATCGTGTACACGCCGACGGCGGACACGGCGTGGTGGTATGCGTGCGACGTCACACAGGGCAAGGCCGCTGGCATCAAGGTGTCATGCAACGTGACAACGGGGCAGATCTCCGCGTACGTACACGATGCGAGCTACACGGTGGGTGGCGGTAGCGGCGCGTGCGACGCGTACCCGCTGACGACGAGTGCGCCGTCGGCGCCGAGCTCAAGCGGCTCTGGCTACGGGGTCGCGGAGATGAACTACACCATCACTACACCAACATGCCAACGCTTCCCCGTTCATCCTGCCTTTTACGAATTCGGCTCATCCCAACTGGACAGCTTCATGAGCCTGACACTGCCGTATCTCGTGACGCAAGCTTCGCCGTCGCCGGTTTCGACACCCTCCTCACCGCCGTCGGCGCCGGCGCAGGCGCCGGTGCCGTCGAGCCCGTCGCTGACACTGTCGTCTGTTCTTTGCGGATGTGAGGTTTCCACCTGGTTCTTTTGCAATCACGACAACGGGGCCGGCAGTGGGTCGTGCGAGCCCTGCTCGGACCACAGCTCGGCAGACAGCTGCGTCAACGACGGCTTGCTGTCGCTTGGCGTTGCTGACTGTCTGTACTGGTGCTTTGGAGTCACGGACTTCAGCCAGTTCAACACGGGGAGTTACAGCGGCAGCAGCGCTGCTTTGTCGAGCGCGAGCATGCAGAGTATGCTGGACTTCTTTGAGCGGCCATGCGAGACCTTCTGCCAGACCGAGTGTGCGAAGGAATCCGAAGCACTCAGTGGTGGTCACTGCGCCATTTGCGCCTATATGTGCCCCAATGTGTACGCAGGGGGCAAGACTTGGATCGTTCGGACAGCCAACCCCTCGGACACCGACATCTATCTGTCCACTGACACTGGTGGCCGTTGGCTTCCGATGCCGGGAGTTGCGACGACCATTGAGCTGCCGGAAGCACGCGTTGTTGTCGCCTTCTCTTCAATGTGCGACTTGCTTTGCCAATTGCATGAGCCCTCAGCGTCTTGATGTCCCACTGCGTTTGATGTAGGGCTCTCCTCACCATTTGCCCCTTCCACTGGACAGAACGGCCGACCTTGGCAACACTGGCAACACAAAGCCCGCGCTCGCGACGCAGCTCGTCGTGGATGGCAGCCCCGTCAACAGCTCCATGAGCCGGATGGGCTGCGACAACAACGCGTCCTCCTCCTGCAGGCACGTTCAGCTCATGACGTTGGCCAGTGGGTCGGTCAACCACCTGCAGGCAGGCAGTCACACGTTCGAGCTGACCTATCGCGCCGACTTTGGGCGGGGCGAGAAGGGCGCCACCATCTTCCCTGCAACCACAGGTCACTCTTCCGGATCGAGCCACACGCCTACGCGCACGATCAACCATTCTAGTCCTTCCCATCCCTCAGTATCGCACGTGCACACCAGGACACCTGCACACGCACCGACTCTGCTTCGCGTTCCTTCTGCCGCACAGATTACCAGAACCGCTTTCTGCTCGTTATGGCTCTGCCATGCGGCCCCGCTTCCTGCCCACTCGCTGGAAGCATTGGCTCGTCCGCATTCCAGATGCAGGGGGGTGTTTGCTCGAACGCCTCAAACTCACTGTACTGCGACTGGTCTGAGCTACAGTCGCTAGTGCCCGTGTGCCCATGCGACCCTCTGAGCTGCCTTTTACCCAGCGTTGCTGCCGGGGTTCTGCCGGGCCCGCCGTCTCCATCACCTCCACCTGACGCCGACACCATCTGCTACTTGCAGCGCTACGCCGACCTCCAGGCCACCTTTTGCCCCACTGTTCCATCGTGCAACGCAACCCAGCTCGCCAATGCCCGGTATCACTATGTGGAGTGGGGGGTCCGTGAAGCGCGCACCTTCAACTGCGAGCCGACCAACTCTGGTGGTCGGCGGCTGTTTCAGCAGCGACCCACGTCGGCCGTTGCATCCAGCCGCATGACCCCGCAAGCCCAGGTGGGAAGGTGGTGGCGAAACTGGCGGCGGAGAAGAGCGGCTTCCGATCGCAGGAATGCGGCTTCCGATCGCAGGAATGCCGCGAGGCGTCTTGATCACTCCTCTGGCAGTCCCAGCTCTTGCGGCTTGCATCGTGCGGTGCTCTCTATGTTCTCGACATCGAGCCGTTCGTTTGCGTGCGTCAACGACGACAACACGACCGATTCCATGGGCCGCACGTGCAGTGAGATCGAAAACGACGGTAACATCAATTTCGATACACGCCGGTACTGCCAGGGCGATTACGACGACCTTGACTTCCGTGCGAGCGTCCAGTGCTGCCCGTGTGACCCCGCGGGCATCCATTCGTTTCTCTACTCGAATAGTGAGCTCGTCAACCAGTTCCGCACCGGTCCGGGCCCTGAGTTTGCATCCACCTTCGGAGCGTCCCTTGGGGAGCTACATGGCGATGCGACGACCGTCCCGGAGATGATGAGTCTCAAGTATCGCTTGGGATCGGATCCTTCAACGTCACAGCTTGCGTCCCACGACCCAGCCGACTGGCGATTCACGCGGGGCCTTTTGGCAGCAGCTCTTCCCATGGGCTGCACGCGCGCGCCGCGGTCCGTTGGGCGGCCCTCTAAGGCAAGTGCGTTTGCGGAGATTGAGGCTTCAGGCAAGTGGGTGACGTGGCGCGGGCTGGACGTTATCTTTTCTACTTCGGCCAACCGCACCATGCTGATGGTCACGGCGACCGCTGCGACGCGTGCGTCCGATCGGCACAAGATCAAGGGCAGGGTGCTGGTCGATGGCAAGCTCTTATGCCGGCAGGTTCGCATAGCCATGCTACTGCCCTAGCCCTGCCTTGCCTGCGCGCATGGGTCGCAGCTCATCGTTCACATTCCATGCCACAATCCACCCGTGAGCAGGCGGGCTCAGACCTGAAGCAGATCACCCTTAGTTGCGCGCACGCGACGATGCTCGACACGGGACTCCATCGCATCCAGCTCCAGTACAAGACGACTTACAGCTCGATCGTTGCGGTCGAAGCACTGCAGATGGATCTCGTCACGTGCGCGGCCGCAGCGTCCGCGTCGTTCACCACCACGAACTCCTCAGCGGCCCGCCAGCAGCGCCCGCCCCTAAACGTGGGCATGGACTTTCCGTCGGCCTCCGACAACATGGGCTCCTCAAAGGCGCGCTTTGCCAAGTCGTACAGTGGCAGCTCGTACCGCAACACCATCATGCGCTTCAGAAGGCTCGACGCAGCGGCGCTGGCACGAAGCACCGCATTGCTGGCGCAGCAGGCAGCGACGGCGGCCGCCGCCTCTTTACAGCAGGCGACTGTGGGCGCGTACGGCCAACAGGCCAGCACGGCCGGAACCTCCAGTGCCAGTGCCAGCGACCTCAGCACTACTGCAAGTCCGTTTCACCGTCCCGACGGCACACAGACCTTGTACATGGGACAGCTCGTCTATTGAGTTGATGGGAAACGGGGCGGGTGTTGGGGGGAGTGGGGAGAGTGACAAGACATACATACGGGATACTCGAAGAAAACACATTTCAGTCACTTATACATTTACGACGTTTAGTTTGGCGAGGACCACTTTGTGGCCTACGGGACGTCACACATCATCACGTTTGGCGTCACTCGCCAAACTCGGCGGCGAGGTCGGCGCCGAGCCGCTCAAGCAGCCGCCGCTCGCTCGTCACCTTGACGAGCGGCTTGACCTGCCGGCGCGCGCCGTCGGTCATGCGCCGCCAGACGCCCTCCATCTCGGCGCGCGCGACGCGGACGCGGCCGTCCTCGACGAGGACGTCGAGCGCGCCGTCGAAGTCGCCCTTGACGCGCTCCTCCTCCTGGAGGATCAGAACAACGGGCGAGGTCGGTGGGGCGGCTGGGTGGGTGGGTGGGCGGTAGCTTAGGGCCTGGGTCTCGTCTTCAGGAATCTGGGTGGCAGCCCCGCGCCTTCAGATGCGGCCCGACGGTCCCGTGGTGGGCTGCCGTGGCGCCGTGAGGCCGCCCCGTGTATCGACGCGCTCCTTCCTCCTTGTCGGAGACGTACTCGACACCCGACGCGAGGAAGCGGATGCGGACGCCGCGCGGCAGCGACGCGGCCAGTCCACCTCCCGCACCCGCGCCCGCGACACTGCCGCCGCCGCGTCGGCTGCCACCACGGCTGCCACCGCTGCCGCCGCCGCCACCTCCGCCGCCCCTGCCGCCTCCGCCGCCGCCGCCGCCGCTGCCGCGCGACGCCGCCGCCGCGAGCGCCCCGGGTGTCGGGAGGTCGACCACGACAAAGTTGGAGGTGAGCTGCTGCTTTGCGTCGAGTCCGTAGTTGAGGCCGCGCGCCCAGCCGCGCACCCACCCCACCAGCTCCGCCCGCGCCGCCTCCGCCGCCGCCTCGGCCTCGTCGCGCGTCGTCGCGGCCGCGCGCGCCGCCCGCGCCGCCTGCACCGCCGTCGCTGCTCCCGACGATGACGACGCGGCGGCGGCGGCCGACGACGACGACGACGACGCCAACGACGACGCCGCCGACGCCGACGACGACGGCGGCAGGGAGGAGGCGGAGGAGAAGGAGGAGGCCGAGGTGTGCGGCGTGGCGAACCGGCTGATCTCGGGGCCGACCAGCCGAAGGAACTCGTCGTCCCAGTCGCCGCTGCCGCCGAGCCCGACCGATAGCTTGGCATCCTCCTGTACTCAACCACGAGAAGTGGGGGCGCGGACGCGTGAGCATGGTGGGAATAGCAGCGGGTCATTCGATGGAGAGGAGAGTAGGCTGCCGGTGTGAGCGGCGGATTGAAAATCGGAGCCGAGGCAGAGGCCGTGCGCGGATCTGCTGGTGTCGCGGGATCGAGCCTCCTCCAGAGCGTGGCAAGCGGCGTATACGCACCGCCTCCACGCGTCGCAGCGCCTGCCGCGCCGCCTGCGTGACGGTGGAGAGGCGACGGGGGGGGGGGCATGGGCACCCAGAGGGAGGGGGCGGGAGGGAGACGCCTAGAGCACGCGACGGGAGAGTCGAGGCTAAGTCGAGGCAGAGTCGAGGCAGAGTCGAGGCAGAGTCGAGGCAGAGTCGAGGAGAGGTCGAGCGCCACCTGCGCGACGGTCGCCGCGTCGACGACGCCGGACAGCGCGTCGCCCGCCGCGAGCCGCACGGCGCCCCTGCCGCCCTTGCCCACCACGCCCACCACCACCCCGAAGGTCTGCCGGCCGCGCAGCGCCTCCGCGGCTCCCCCTCCTCCCCCTCCTCCGCCGCCGCCTCCGCCGCCTCCGCCGCCTCTCGCCGCCCGCTCTGAGACCTCGGTGTGAATCACGGTCGAGACCGCGCCGACGGCCTTGGCGGCGGTCGCTGCCCCGGCGTGCGTGCGCGCGCGGTGGGGCGGGGCCGCGTGAGGAGGTGGCAGAGTACCATAGGATTGGGCCGACGCAGAGCAGCAGCGCAGCAGGCTGATCTGATCTGATATTGATCTATCTGCTGGGCGAAGAGGAATCGAGCGCCAAGGGCACGCGGCATGGCATACCGACGGCCTGCTCGGCGGCCCGCTGGCGGTCGAGGCCGCCCAGCGCGTTGCGCAGCGCAAAGCCCACCTCGAGCGTGCGGTCGACGCCGCGCGGACCGATGATCAGCACGCGGCGCAGCGAGGCCGGCAGCACGCCTGCTCCCAAGGCGCGGGTGGGTGGGCGGGTGGGCGGGTGGGTGTGAGCAGCAGCTAGGCTGCTCTGGTGGTGGTGGTGGTGGTGGTGGTCGAGAGGGCGTCTGAGGCGCTTGCGCGTCGCAAGCGGCGTACGCGACGCCGCGGTGAGGAGGGTCGGAGTGACGCCGCCGCTGCCCGCGCCGCTCTCGGCCGCCGCGCCCGAGCAGAGCATCACGAGGCCGTCGGCGCCGGCGAGCTCGCGCCGCAGCGAGTTGGAGGCGGGCAGCGTCGGGTCGGCGCACGTCGCGGGCACGCTCTGCGAGCACACGCGCAGCTCGTAGCCCGCGGCGCGCAGCGCGGCTAAGAGCGCCTCGCCGCCCGCGGCGCGCACGCCCATCACGGCGACCTCGGCGCCGATGGGCAGGAAGGGCGACTTCTCGGGCGGCGTGGCGTCCTCCTCGCGGTTGCGGAACGACGCCGGCGCCATCGACTCGAGCTCCTCGAGCAGCGTCTCGGCGCGCTCGGTCATCGCCGTGCGCCGCTCGGCAGCGAACGCGGTGGATTGCTCGTCCAGCATCATCTCCGTGAGCTCCATGTCGGCAGCGATCTCTTCGCCCAGCCCAGTGACCTCGTCCTGCAGCTCCGAGATGAACGCGTCGAGCGAGCGCTTCTCACGCGCCGCCTGCATCGCCGCGAAGGCGACGTCGTTCGACACCCAGTCTCGCAGTCCCTCCAGTGAGCGCAGCAGCTCCTCGAGCTCTGCGCGGTCGTTGCCGCCGAGCGCGAGGCGTGGTCGTGGGCAGCGTGCACTGTCTGAACGTGTCGTGAGTGGTCTGAGTGGCGTGAATAGGCTGGACGACGCGAGAAGGACAGAAAACATCGCGAAGCGTGAGATTCCCGCACACCAAGTCCTGCATGGCTGTATGCTCGTTGGGTGATGTAGCAACTCCCGATCTATAATTTCCTGCGCTGGTAGGAGGCGGCCGCCATCCGCGCCGCATCCTCTCTCCACTGCCGCACCGTGGGATGGTCGCTACCGTACGCAGTTCCGAGCGCCTTTGCCGCCGCGAGCGCCTCCAGGTGCGCCTCGCGCCGCGTCTCGGCGCGCTCGCTGTCGGTCGACTCCACCGCGAGCCTCCAGAGCTCAGACGCGAGGCGGTG
>Ga0209713_10000759_pt1 | contig 18416 bp, 12 predicted proteins | sample ArcOceMetagenome_3_FD_187444 | JGI IMG/M metagenome (GOLD analysis project Ga0209713, IMG submission 187444) | Marine eukaryotic phytoplankton communities from Arctic Ocean - Arctic Ocean- Svalbard ARC20M Metagenome (SPAdes) (version 2) | ecosystem: Environmental > Aquatic > Marine > Oceanic... | reverse complement strand
TGCGGAAGCGGGCGCGGGCGCGGGCGCGGGCGCGGGCGCGGGTGTGGGTGTGGGCAGAGGCGCCGCGGATATCGTCGGATCCTTCGCAGCATCAGCAATGACCGAGGCCTTCAACGGCTCGTCCTGACTCACCTTTGATATGTCAGTGAAGCCCACGCCCGCCGGCTGTGCGGCTTTCGGTCTGACTCCCAAGCAGTTTGGCAGTAGGCGCTCCCACCAGCTGATGTCACCGAACCTTTGGGCGAGCCGGTCGATCTGCTCAGGCGCCATCCCCTTGCCCGTCGGCATCATCCAGCAGTAGCCCGGTGTTAGGTTGCGGCCGCGGCTTATAGTTCCACGCCGCAAAGTCCGACTGGGCCACGAGGCGTCAAACCACCGCACGCTTCGCCTGTTGTGCGCCCGCCCCCAGCTACGCATGCATGCCCCCGAGCACGTTGCACCTGCCGCCATAACGCCCGCCCTGACTCACGCTCGTATCGCTATTGAGGCTATTGAGGCACGCGTTTGCCAGCTTCTGCCCCGGCACCTGCACTATAGAGCGTCCGCGGGTAGGCATTTTTTCCGTCGTAATGCTGGAGTATGCGCGCAACTGGTGACAAGCGGCAAGCGCCCGCCCTTGTTGGCTCGCGAAGGTCGCGCCAATGGCAATGGCCGCCCCACCACCACCTCCGCCGCCTCCGCGCTTCTGCCTCGAGGCGTCGCCGAGCGGCGCGATGCTGCGACCAGAGATGTGCTTACCGGAGTGCAGGTCACTCGAGATGTGCTCGAGCTGCCGCTGTCGAGGCTGCTACTACTGCAACTGCGTCGACGTCGCCGGCCGCCTGATGTCATACGATGCCTGCCGTCTGGATCGGCTGTATCGACAGGATCGTGTCCTGGGCACCTTTGACACCGCTGCGGACTGCCGCAAGCATTGCAACAACCTCATCGACTGGCCAGCGCAGCACAACAAGACGCAGATCGACTTCTCGGCTGCGACGGTCTGCAACACTTGGTCGTGGTCCAATGTCACGCGGCGCTGCGTTGGTCACATCAACAACGACCTGGTCGTCTCTGAGCACGTCGACCGGCTGCGCGAATATGGCGGGCTCGCTCATGGCGTCGCGACGTGCGCGCCGCCCGCCAAGCTGCGGAGGCAGGAGCTGCCAGCGAGCTATCGGTTTGCAGCGCTCACGACGGTGGGACTGTTTGCGCTCACACCGGGAGTCGTCGAGAGGCTCGCCCTCGCCCACGCACAATTTGAGGGCACGCCGCACCTCCACCGAGTCGTCCTCGTCAACACCAAGGCGCCCAACGCGCCGGAGGCTGCTGAGGGCCTCGCGTCTGTCGTGAGCGCCCTCGGCGGCGACAAGGACGCGGTCGACTTGATGGACGCGGCTCGGGTGGAGGCAGCGTACCCTGGTCTTATCGCGCGGATGCAAGGCGTCGCGTGGGGCGACACGCGCAAGCCGGTGTGGCTGTCCAATGGGTGCGACCTTCCGGGCCTCGCCTGGTACGCCCTCCGCCGTGCGAAGCTGCCCAAGGACGTGAGCCACGTGTGGGTGCTGCAGCACGACGTGGGCTGGACCGGCAGCCTGCCGGAGCTCCTCGGACGCGGTTTTGACCGCGCGAGCGACCTCATATGCGACGGCATCCATTGGAGCTTTCCCGGCTGGCAGCACGCCGCGGCGCACAACCACCTGTCGGGCGAGGGCGGCGTGCTGGCGTGCCTCATCCCCGCAGTGCGGTACAGCATGCGTCTGCTCGAGGATCAGCGGCGCGGTATGCTCGCAGGCAACGTGTCGTACTGCGAGATCCGCGCTGCCACCGCCTGCGCACGCGCGCCGTGGCGTTGCCGCGTGTCGAGCCTGCGCAAGAGCGGCATGCTGGGCACATTCTCGGCCTACACGAGCGCCGACGCGTCGCTGCTGCAACGGCCGTCCACGGGATGGCCATCGTCGCACCTGCTGCTCGGCGGCGGCGGTGGTGTGGGCGGGGAGAGCCCAAGCAAGGCGCTGGCTCGCCGACACCAAGTAAAAGATACTCGCTGCGATCGACAGCTCAAGCACGGCAGCGGCATTGGCCGACTCTTCCACCGCGTCTACGACGACCCCGCCCCGCTGAGCCGCGACTGCCCCGTCTTCTGCCCGCTCGCACCGCCACAGGCGCAGTGCTTCGCTGACGACTACGGCATCAGCATGTACCGTCCGTATCCATGCGGGCCGGACTCCCAATGGAGGTGCTGCGCGTCGCAAATGCCGCCGCCGCACGTCGAGTGATGCTCTGATATTGAAGCAGTATAGATGACACCTTACAAAATTGCGGTGCACAACAACCCACGCATGCACTAGTCGGGCCCGCACGCCATGTCGTGCGTGCGCGGAGCGCCACCGCCCACCTGCTCCTCCTCCGCCTCCTGCTCGTCGCCCACGGCCGCGTCAGCCACCTCCGTCGGCGTGCCTGATGTCGGCCCGCGCTCGACCCGCTGCTGCTTGGTCAGCGCGAGCAGCCCGAGCGCGCTCTGCACGACGGCGCGCAGCGTGGCCAGCGAGATGGCGTTGCCGCACTCGAGCCGCAGCGCGCGGACCGTCTCATCGGCACCATGGACGCTGCAGCTGTCGTCGGCGCCACCGCCGTCGTCGCCCTCGAGGCAGTAGCGCGCCAGCTCGCCAGCCGTATGCAGCTCCGCGTCCTCCGTCATCGCCACGACCGCGTCTTCGCCAGCGTCGTGTTGCCTCAGCAACGCGGCCACCGGCAGCGTCCTGGCGAGCTGGTACAGGTCGAAGTGGGTCGGAAGCTCCGACTGCTGCGGGTCCATCTCCGCGGCACGGCGAAGCGCCAGCGCGGCTCCCGCGCCCTTGAGCGCCTGCAGGCCCTCGAAGGCGTAGCACTGCCCCGCTGCACTGAAGCCGGGGTCGCCCACGAGCGGCAGCAGCCTGGCTTCGGCGTCAGGTTGAGTCAGTAGCTGCTGCAGTGCCTCACGGTCCTCGCTCGGCACGGGCGAGTAGCTCGTGGCGCCGGCGAGCGTGTTGACGCAGCGTGCAGAGGTACTGGAGCGCGGAGGCATATTAGGCGGTCTAGTCGGCTATGCGTTGCCAAGAAGAGAATGCGTTGGCCGTTGCAAGAGAGGCGCGTTCTCTTGGCAAAAACCAGACTCGTGCGTTTCAATCGTCGCCATGTCCTTGGAGGAGGAGGAGACGCTGATCGAGGACCTCCTCATCGACGAGGCGTCGGCCGCCGACGAGGTGGTGCTGGCCAACCGGCGCCTCCTGGCGCGGCGCGACCCGCTCGAGGTCCTGAGGCAGCTGCAGTCGTGCAACAAACGGCTACTGGCCGAGACGGAGCGACGGCTAGTGGAGCACTCGCGGCTCTCGTCGGTGCTGCGCATACAGATGTGGTACCGCGGCAGGACACCCGTCAGCTCGATCAAGTGCGCGCAGAAGATTGGGCAGGACCGCCTGGCCGTGCGCGCGGCGATCCGCTGGCTCAAGCAGCAGAGGCTGCTGCTGCGGGCGGAGGCGCGCGTGGTCGCGACCGAGGGGCGGCCGCGGCTCGAGCGGCAGGCGACGCGGCTACGGCGGCGTATCATCGAGTCCGAGTACCGCCGCTGCAAGGACACCGACATGGGCGAGGGCCTGCCGCGCGACAGAAACTCTCCGGTCTTTGGGCTGGTGCGCCAGACGCAAAAGGAGCTGCTGAAGCTCGAGGAGAACATGCGGCACATGGAGACGATCATGGCGGAGGTCTTCGAGCGGCCGATGTCGCGCGCGGCCGAGAACATCGGCGAGGTGGGGCTCGGCAGGGAGTCGTCGGGCCACTTTGACCTGATCAGGACGATGCGCCTCGAGCGCGGCCGCGCGCGCGCGGTCGAGGACGGCGGCAACGCCGTCGACTTCAAGAAGCAGGCGTTCTTGAATTCGACGTGGGAGGACCGGGAGAAGCGGCGGCTGGGGGCGGAGCGCGCGGTGGAGGCACGCCTCGCGGCGGAGGCCAAGGAGGCGCGCGCTGTCGAGGCCGATCAGGAGGGAGTGCGCGGCGCGATCGAGGCCGTCCAGGCGGCGCAGCGGGCGCTGTCCGTGCACCAGCGCAGGCGCCACGCGCCCGCCGCCGCGCTCGCAGGCGCAGGTGCGTGCGGAGGTGCCGAGGGCGGGGGCGGGGGCGGAGGCGGAGGTGGATGCGGAGGTGGAGGTGGAGGGGGCGGCGAGGCGCGGCGCGCGGTGGCGGCGACGCGGGAGGCAGCGACGCACGTCCGGGGGTTCCAGGAGCGTCAGCGGTACGTGGGAGGCTCGGCCGCCCGCCTCCGGCCAAACAGCGCCGGAGCGCTGCTGACGTCGCATGAGGGCGCCTCCTCCGCCTCTGGTGGTGGCGGTGGGGCGTCGAGGCAGCCGCCGGGTCTGCTGAGTGCCGGCGGCGGCGGCGGCTCCGCGGGGTCACGGCGGAACTTGCTGCCGCCGCAGAGCGATCTCGCCAAATCTACGCGCCGAGGCCTAGCGGAGCAAGCGGAGCAAGCGCGCCGAGGGCTCGCCGCGGCGGCGAGCGCCGAACTGGTCGCCAAGTGCAACTCGAGCCCCAAACGGCGCTCGCTGCACCGCGCGATGACGGCGGGCTCCAACCAGTTCCTGCTGCACGAGGTGAGCGGCGCAGAGAGGCCACGCCCGCCGCCGCCGCCGTCGCCGCACAACGAGCGTGTCGCCGCCGCCAACCCAAGCGGCCGGTACGTGATGCCGTCGCGGATGCGGCCGGTGCAAGAGCAGCGCCGCGACAAGAGTCTCACGAGCGCGCTGCTGTCCCTCGGCAGCACGGGCGCGGGCGCGACGACGACGGGCGCCGGCGGCGAGGGGCGCGTGACATGGGTGCCGCCGAAGGAGGACTCCCCCGAGGAGTCTCCCGAGGAGTCTCCCGAGAACTCGCCGCAGTCGAGGCGGCGCAAGACGGCCCGTCCGAGCGGCGCGTCGCTGGCCGGCCGCATACGCCGCTCGCACACGGCGCCGCCCACGACGCTCGACCGCTCCGCCGCCATCATTCAGTCGCGAGTGCGCGGCCGGCAGACGCGCCGTCGCTTGCTTGCGTCGGCTGCGACCGACGACCACCCAGTGGCAGCTGGTGCTGGTGCTGGTGCTGGGGCTGGTGCTGGTGCTGGTGCTGGTGCTGGTGCTGGTGCTGGTGCTGGTGCTGGTGCTGGTGCTGGTGCTGGTGCTGGTGCGGACCCCGACCTGAGGGCATGCGCTCCTCCTGCCGAGGCCGTGGCAGCCGCAAGGGAGCCGCCCCCACTCACGTACGCAGCCATGCCGCAGCAGCCGCCGCCACCACAGCGGCAGCTGCAGCCGCAACAGCAGCCGCAGCTGCAGGCTGGACAGCTGCAGCCGCCACCACGCGCGAGATCTTCCCCGTCGCGCCGGCAGGCCGGGGCGCCTGCTGCCTCCTGCGAGGTCCGGCGTCCTGCGACGGCGGCGAGGCTGGAGGCGGAGGCGGAGGCGGAGGCGGAGGCGGAGGCGGAGGCGGAGGCGGAGGCGGAGGAGCCGCCCTCACCGCCGTCGGCGCTGTGGCTGTGCTCGCCCTCCGGAGGGTGGTACTGCCACATGCCACCAGGCGCGAAGCAGGCAGAGGACGCGCAGCCGTCGCAGGCCGCTCGCAGTGGTCGCCGCGGTGCCAGGGGTGGCGGTGGCGGTGGCGGTGGCGGTGGCGGTGGCGGTGCTAAGGAAGGGCTACGCGCATCGGTGCCCGGCAAGCGCATGCCAGCCGCCAAGGCCGGCGGCGGCAGGAGGGCCGGCCGCGCACAGAGCGCCGGCCACCTGAAGCGCCGCGCCGCCCGTGCGCCGGCCGCAGGCGACGGTGCCTTCTCCAGCTACGGTGGGCAGCGCCGGCCGAACAGCTCTCCGACCAAGCGACGCATGGCGCCGACGCTGCCGCCACGCCGCGCCCAGCTCCGCTATCCTGACGGCCTGCCGGGCCCGGCGGCCTTCCAGCAGGCGCAGATGGCGCCGCCGGTGCCGCCGCTGCATTCGCTGCCGCTGCACACGAAGAGCGTGAGTCTCGGCGACGCCGGCGGCGTCTTCCTCGGCTCACCCGGCAGCCCGCTGCCGAGTGGTCGCAGCTTCGGCGGCGCCTCACTCAAGCCGCTCTCGCCGGTGGAGAGCTACTGCAACACCGCGCGAGGGAGGTCGTCGCCACAGGAGAACAGCTTCCGCGCCGGCTCCAGCTCCGCCCACTGTGCGTCGCACGGCGCTTGCTGCGGCAGCGGCGGCGGCGGCGGTGGGCTGGGCGACGCGGTGTCGCAGCAGGCGCACGAGTCGCATCGGTGCATCGCCGAGGCGGCATCGATGGCGCAGGAGAAGCTGATGCTCGCGGCCGAGGCGGCTTCGGCCGATGTGGGCAGCGGCAGCATGGGCGAGCTGCTCTCGCTCGAGCTCGCGTCGCTCGCGCAGCGTCTCTCCGCCCTCAAGCACCACGCCGACGGCACCTACCCCGCCTCGCCGCGGCAGCTCGGCGCCCTGCGCGCGAGGCTGGCGCGTGAGCTGCAGCCTCCGCCCCAGCTGCAAGCTGATCCGTCGGCGCACGCGTCGGCGTCCGACTGGAGGATTGGGTAGGATTATATATCGGCGAGGGCAATAAGTGGGGGCTACCGAAAATCATCATTTAGTCGGCAGCTTTGATTGTCATCTGCACGACCCGTCCATACACCCAACGATCTCACCCAAGCCCCTCTCCCCACTTTCCACTCTCCAGCCCCTGTCCCTTCACCTCCGGCGGCTGCGCTGGTCACGCTGTGCGTGTGGTCACGTGCCAGCGTTGCTTCACGCGGCGCCGGGCCACACGCCGAGGTCAACCGAGCGCTCCGAGCCCGCGAGGACCTCGTGGACAGTGTACTCGATCTTCGAGAAGTGCTTGAAGGTCCCGTGCATCTTGAAGAGGTCCGACACGATGTACTTGTCCAGCGACGCCTTGTCGAAGAAGGTGTAGTAGCCCGAACAGAGCGACGCGTCCTCCGTCAGCGTGAAGAACTTCGAGCGGAGCCCCGGCACCATCGCCCACATCTTGGGGAAGCCCTGCATGGCGCCCGGGCCGTCGATGATGCCGTAGCGCATCGCCGCCTCGTTGGGGATGTCCGGGTTGCCCTTGTAGTCGCACGTGAGCCGCACGTGCAGCATGTACGCCTTGTTGGCAAAGTCGGCGCGGGCCGGCCTGGCGCCCGCGCCCGTGCTCCAGGCGCCCAGGTCCATCGAGCACTGAGAACCGTCCATGACGTCGTGGACCTCGGCCTTGACGGACGAAAAGTGCTTGAAGGTCAGGTGCGCCTTGAAGAGGTCGCTGCTCTTGTAGTCCTCGAGCGCCGCCTTCGTGAGGAAGACGTAGACGCCCGTCACGGTGTCGGTTTCCTTGCAGAAGGTGAAGTACTTGGTGCGCAGGCCGGGCACCGCCGCCCACATGCCGGTGACGCCGCCGCCGTCCAGCATGTTGCGCAGCGCGGCCAGGTCGGGCACGTCCGGGTTGCCCTTCCAGTCGCACTTGAGCTTGACGTACAGCACGTACGCGTTCTGCGAGTCCTTGGACGTGGGCTTCGTGGGGGGCAGGCACAGCTTTAAACAAATCATGGGAATGATCCAGAAGACGAGGACCGACACGACGGCCGGAATCAACGTGGAGGCCTCCTCCTCAGGCGGCGGCGGCGGCGGTGGCGCGTCCCATGGCCACGCAAGCAGGAGCTCGTGGAGCACAAACATCAACAACTCCAATTAGTGCCACGATGCGAAGCTTATCTAAATTATGAAATGGAAGTTTCAGACGCCCAGGGGGGTTGCACTACCAAGCTCAAAAAAGTCTGAAGCACTACGTTTGCTGTTGATGTCTACTCGGCTGGCTCACGACGACGTTCCGCCCGCCGGCCACGAGCTGCGCGTGCTTCTCGGCGCTGCCGGCGCACCACGCGACCTTGGCGAGCACCTCGCGCAGCGCGCGCCACGGGAGGCGCACGCCGTGGTCGCGCGCGTCCCACACGGAGACGTCCGGCTTGGGCGGCGGCACCGAGAGCGCCGGCGAGCCCGAGCTCACCTGGAAGTAGAGCGGCGACGCCTCGAGCGCCGACAGGTCGCGGAAGTAGCGGTCGGGCCACTTGCCCTCGAAGCGGTACGGACGCACCTCGACGAGCGAGCCGCCGCGCGGCAGAAAGAAGCCGTACACGAGCCCGGCGCCGTGCGTGCCCACCAGCACGCCCGCGCGCTGCGCCGCCGCCGCGTCGACCGCCACGCCGCGCCGGCCAAACTCGTGCGCCTCGCAGCCCTCGCGCGCCACAACGCCGCCAGCGCCGCCAGCGCCGCCAGCGCCGCCGCCGCGCCGAGAGCACTGCTCGACGAGCTGCCGCAAGTTGACGAGGCTCCGCGAGAACTTCGTGCCCGTGCGATTGACGAAGAGCACGCGCCGCGCCGCCACCGCCGCCACCGGCAGCGGAGGCGGCGGCCGCGGCAGCAGGCGGCGCGCCACGCGCTGCGCCGCCGACCACGGCGCCATTGGCGGTGCGTACTGGTCAAACGTCGACTTGAAGTTGCAGAAGACGAGGCGCTGGTAGCAGCGCGGCTCGCACGGCCACCTCACGTCTCCACGCGCCGCGCGCTCCGCGGCGCGTCCGCGGCAGCGCGTCGCCGCCTCGCGCAGGGTCGTGCTGCGCTCGCGGCTGAGCGCGGCGACCATCTCGTAGAACTTGTACTTGCCAAACGGGCGCGTGTGCAGGTCGGGACGCAGCAGGACATGCTCGTCGACGAGGCCGGCCTCGAGCAGCTCGTGCAGCGGCACGACCGAGTTGATGAACACCTCGGCGAAGCTGAACGCCCACACGGGCACCCAGAGCAGCGGCACGCACGGCGAGAAGCTGGCGCGCTTGATCAGCATGGCGCCGAGGCCACCCGGCTCTGGTGCACGCATCGGGTGCCAAAACTCCAGCGGATTGACCTGGTGCGAGCCGTACATGCTGCGCACCCGCATGGACTTGGCCAGCGCCTGCGCCTTGCGCTCCGCACGGCCGCCGGCCACGGCAGGCAGGATGGTGTCGTTGAAGAGACAGACGCGGTGCAGCACCGAGCAGTCGTGCCGGTGACGCGAGCCGTTGAGCAGGCCGCGCACGTCGATGGTGGGAGTCGTGCATTCTTGCGCCGAGGAGGCCGCCATCGTGATTGCGCAAAACCAAAAAGTTCTGCATGCTTCTGCATGCACGGGGCTCTGCGCTCAAAAAAGATAGCCTCGACACCCTCATAAGCACACACCTTCATAAGTATTTGGTGTGTGCTTGCGCGAGCTCCTCGAGATAGCTGCGCTGCTGCGCCACTTGCGGCGCGAGGTGAGCTTCGAAGCTGTCGGTGGAGCTCGCAGCGTCCCACGCCGGGCCGTCGGCGCCGTAGTGCACTTCCTTGAAGAGCGTCAGGATGTGCTTCTCCGTGGCGCCGCCCTCGCCGCCGCCGCCGCCGCCGCCGCCGGCGTGGGGTGCGTCGCGGAGGCGCTCTCCGCCGTGCCACGATTGTGGGTCGATCGCTCCGTCACTTCCTCTGGAGAAGAAGATGCACAGGCGGCCCGCCTGGGGCTGGACTCGAAGCACCCTCTCGCCCACGCGTTGCTCAAGGAGTGCAGCGTCCGCGACGCGCGCAGCCGGCACGACGCCACCCGCGGTCACGGCTCCTCGGGTGTGCGTGACGTGCGCGGCTAGCAGTGACGTGGCGGCGACGACAGCGGGCCCGTCCGCAGGGGCGTCCGCTAGTGGAAACATCGTGGCGCCGCCGCACTCGGGATCGACGTCGTTCAAGTAAAGAATCGCCGTCACGGAACGGTGGAGCGCCTCGTTGTTGGTGTCGACATGCAGACCGTCCGGGTAAGAGGCCGTCGCAGAGGCGTCATTATTTGCGTCTGACGACCGCGCGTCGTTGAAGCGCAAGCCGTCCTTTGCGCCCCACTGTCCTTGAAAAAGCTCGCCGGCGACAAGCGTCGCAAACGCGTACTGCGCATCGCGAGAGTCTGCGCTCAGAAGTGCGGCGCACATCTCATCGTCCACAAAGTCGTCGTTGATGAAGACGAGCGGCACGCTCGACACTCGCCGCAGGGCACGGATTCGCTTGGCGGGAGCAGCCACGGACCTCGTAGCAGCAGCGTCGAGAGCAGGCTGAGATTCGAGTGACGCGGCTCGCAGATCAGAGATGATGTCCAGCGCATCCGCAAGCTGGCTCGTGAGCTCAGCGACCTGGTTCCGTAGCTTGGCGACTTCGTCGGGAGTGCCACCGAAGCCGCGAGTGCTGCTGCGCCTACCGCCGCGGTTGGGTTTAGCTGCCATGTCCACTGCACATCGCACCTGGCTGGCAGGCAGGCATCGAAAGGCTCCTTGTCGCGGTGCGCAGGAGGATGGAAGCAGCGCCGCGTCGGAACCCACCCATGACACGACGACGATCAGAAGGCGCGTGCAATTCTGCATGCGACGAGCACAACGTGGGCAGCGCCCTTGACCAGCACGGGGTTTGCTCGCCACCTCTTCGAGCTGGATACTCCCGACTGCACTCGAGACTCGCAGCGCCAGACGCTGTCGAGCCATCAGCCCTGATGAATTTTAGCTTGTCGTGAAACAAAGTTCGGATATTACATATATATGTAGCGGTTCGTATGTCCCCAGGCCACGCTCGCTGGAAGTAGTCTGGCCAGGGCAAGCTTCACGGGGACATAGCGGTTATAATACGAGGAGTGCGGCGGAGGGAGCACATCACTTATCAACGGAGATTTCAAAAGATATTTTATCATCATCATCACGGCTCGTCGGCGTTCATTGCTCGTACACATATATATGCGCACCGCGCTGCTCATGTGGTCAGCGGCCCTCGCAGCGTGCAGCGAAAGCGGCTCGGGCGACTCGACTGCGGAGTCCTCCACGTGCCCGTGCATCGACGCCAGCAGCTCGCCCTTCGTCGGGTCGCGCTACATCGTATCGGCCGCCGTTGCTGAGGAGATGCGCAGCCAGGGCCAGGAGGGCTGCGTGGCGGGCTCCATTCTCGGCCCCTATGTTGGCAGCGCGGGCATGAACTCGCAGGAGTACCACTGCTACCCTCCCGACTACGGGCTCAGCGGCTGCGACGCCTACGACGTCGACCTCGCTGGCGACCACGTGTGTGCCACCGACTCGCCTCCCTCGTGGTGCGCCTCGGCCTGGTGCTTCGTCGACATGGAGACGTGCAGGCGGAGCGGCCTCGACGTGCAGGGCACCGTGCTCTTTGACGACCTGCATCTGTTCTACTCGTACGGGACCTGCCTCGATACAGAAGAGGGCCAGGAGGCGGCTCTCGCCTACCAGAGGGACAGCAGCCCGATTGCCACCGTCGGCCAGGGGGAGGTGCTCACAGTGGGCATCCCAACCATGGACTACCCGCTGCACTTCAAGCGGGACCCCGACGGCGCGGTGCTGATCGGTGTCGACAACGAGGCCTACTACGACGACAGCGTGCAGTGGGAGGGCACGATGATCGACTTCCTCGACGAGATCGTCTCCGTCGCTCCGTACGCCGCCTTCAACTACACGTACACGTCGCCGGTGGCGCGCCTCGCCTCCCCGGGGTCGAAGTGGACCGCGACCGTCTACGACGTCGAGAAGCGCCTGCTCGACATGGGCGGCTCCGACTTCTGGGTGACGGCCGAGCGCGCCGAGATGACGGCCTTCTCGACGAGCTACCACATCGACCTGCAGTACCTGTGGGTGCCGCGGCCGAAGAAGGACAACTCGTTTTTCACGGTGGCCACGAGGGTCTTCATTCCCTTCTCCAACGAGCTGTGGGCGCTGCTGCTCTCCGTGACCGTCGCCATGTCGCTGGTCGAGGTGTACCTGTACCGCAAGGACTGGCGCGACGACGGCTACGATGATTGGAAGGAGGCGAAGGGCTGGCGCGCCAAGACGCGCGTGCTGGTCAACGAGTGGGGCACGTACCTGGGCCGCTCGGCGATGCACATCACCGCCGGCTTCCCCGACGAGGGCCACACCTCGGCGCAGACGATCGCGTGGATCGGCTGGGCCTTTCTGATCTTGATCTTCGTCGCCGCCTACACTGCCAACCTCGCGGCCTTCATGCTGCGACCGAACAGCGGCTCGTACCTCAAGGACATGCAGTCGGCGATCGAAGGCCAGAAGAAGATCTGCGTGACGTCCGCCCTCCGGGGAGACATGGAGTCGCGCTACCCAACCGCCCATCTGGTCGATTTCCCGCTGAGTGTGCTGTTCAGCGGCTCTCCTGAGGACATCTGGGAGTCCTGCGACAGTATGGTCATGTCGCTCTCCACGATGAAACGGTATCCGCCGTTCGCGCGGATCTTCTGTGACATCGACGTGTTCGCCGTCGAAATGGTGATGGAGTCCGGCTGCGCATTCACCGCGTCTCAGGATCTGGCGCCGAGCCTCTCCCTGTGGATCCAGACACTCTCGTCGGAGGGTATCAAGTACACGGACACCTTCGAGTCGCCCTACTACTCCAACACGTGCGACGACGTCCCTCGACTGCTCAGCCTCATGCAGAGCACTGACGACAGCCGCCGCAGCCGCAGCCGCAGCCGCAGCCGCCGCAGCCGACGGCTCAAGGGCGGGAGCGCCGCTGCAGCTGCTGGTGTCAGCACCTCCAGCAGCGCCCAAGAGTCGTGGACCCAACTCGGCGTCGGAGACGACACCGAGCTCGAGCGCCTGCCAGCATCGACCTTCAGCGGCGTGCTGATCATCTGGGCGATCTTCGTGACGTGTGGGTGCCTGCGCTCCGTCTGGGAGCAGCACGAGGAGGAAGGCTTGTTAGAAAAGCCCCTCAAGAAGATGAAGAACATCGAGCTGATGCTCGAGGAATGGACATCGTCCAAGTTGCGGTCCAAGCCGCGCTCGCCTGATGTCTCCGTTGTCTCCGTCGCGCTGACGAAACGGCCTGATGTTTCCGCCTCCGGTCGTGCTTCCCCATCCGATCGGTGTGTCCCCACCGATGCTTCCCCACCGGTCGCTGCGCAGGCGACACAGATGAACGGGAACGGTACCGAGCACCATGACGAGGTCCGCGAGGTTCGCGGCATGATCCAAAACGTCGAGGGTCAGATGGGAGAAATGCGAGGCATGATCCAGGCCATACTCGCCGCTCAGCAGAAAGGCGCCTGAGCACCAGACGCGTGAGGAGCCCTCTGTCGAACCTCCTGCGAAGCTCAAGAAGCGCAGGTCCCAACAGAGCCGGCAGGAGAGTGTGAGGCCGGCCCCTCCGTTGCCGAGACTCCTCCGTTGCCGCGGGTGATCAGCTAAACCCAGGGTGGCCCAGACGGGCGCCATGGTTGAGTGCGAGGGTTGTGGTCTCAAGGGCTCTGATGGATTTTTGTGGCAGTGAGGTGTGTGGTTTGTGGTCTAAGGTGCTCGTTCGTCTGTGAGTCTTTCACATGATGTTTTCCTTACAATCCTAGAGCAGCTGTCCTAGAGAGCTCGCACGAGTTCACGGGGTCACACGACACACGAGGTGTTCAAGTGGTGTCAGTTTGTATATTCGAATATTTACTTCGCCGCTGCAACGGGCAGCGTCACCATCTCGCCTCCGCGCGGCGTCTCAAACGACGGCGGCGACGACCACAGGCCCACCCACCTCCACGGCGCCGGGATGGCCTGCGCGACGAGCGCGCGGTTGCGCTCACCCACCGGCCCGAACGCGACGATCGACTCGAGGGCTGCGCCGGCGGCAAACTGCGCGGGTGCCATCTTGGGATTGAGGGCGACGCTGTGGACCGTGAAGGCGTCCTCCTCCACGTAGTGCTCCACAAACATGTGGAAGGTGGCCGTCCCGCCGCCGCCCTGGTCGTCGGGCAGCGAGTAGCTGAAGACCTCGAACGAGAGCGTGCCCGCCTCGCGCGCAAAGTTGGGCAACTCCGCGCACTGCGGCGCCGCGACCGCCTCCGGCGTGCCGGTAGTGAGCCGGAAGATGCCCACGACCGTCACGGCGAGCGGCTGCGGCGGCAGCCCACCGTCAAACGGCCGCGCCACGCCGCAGAGCCGCCGGCCGACGCCGACGCCCGCGCGGCGCGCCTCGGAGGGAAGCGCATCGGGGTCGCCAAGGAGGAGGAGGAGCGTGCGGTTCGTGCTCTGCAGCGCGGCGTCCAGCCCGGCAGGCATGGCGGCGCGCAGAGCTTGCCAGCTGGCGGCGTCTGGCGCGCGCCCCATCACCGCGAGCTTGTCGTAGGCGGTGCTGTGTCCCCCACCCTCGTAGAAGTCAAAGTCGAGGGCAGCGGGCGCTGCCTGCATCCAGCCCAGCAGGGCATAGGTCAGAGTGTGGGCCAACTGCAAGGCGCCGAGGTCCAGAGTGCTCCGCGTGGTTGCCGGAGGTGGTGGCAGGTAGAAGATTAGGCTCTCGGCTGCGGCGGCGGCCTCTGCCATGAGGTGGGGCGGCTCTGCCGCGTGTCTGGGGAGGGGGACGAAGACGAAGCCGGCGAAGAGGAGCAGGAGGAGCAGCACGGTGGCCTGGTCGCCCCGGCGGCTGAGAAGGGTGGTTGTTGTCGCCCTCGCTGCCGCGGCCGTCGCCGCCGCCGCCGTCATAGGCCTGGGAGGCTCGATCATGATAGACCTCGGCGGCTCGCGCGTCCGACTGGCGGCGCGTTCCTCGATCAGAATATGCATAAATTCTAAATTCTAGGTACTAGCTTAGTAGTATGAAAGTAACTGGGTCTTGCCTGGTAGAACTGAAGTAATAGCCTAAATAACTGATGCTTTATCGGGCCGCCTCACGCGCTGGCGACCCCCCACCGACCGGCCCGGTGACGACGGCGAGGTGGTAGACGGTGTCGCCTCGCATCACCACCCGCCTCGGCATCATCTCGTGCACGACCGCGTCGCACGGGCTCAGCACCTCCGCCAGGACGATCGTGTCCAGATCCGCGATGACGCCGAGCCTCTCGCCCTTTTTGACGAGCGTGCCACGGTCGGGCCCGCGCTTGAAGATGCCGTGTGCGGGCGCGGGCACCGCGACGAGCTCCGGAGCCAGGTACACCTGCGGCTCCGCCGGCGGCGTCGGCAAACCCTGGAGCACCCCGGCCCAGTGCAGCAGGTTGAGCACACCAGTCACATGGGACTCGACGTCCTCCTCCGTCGGCTGCGGATCGAACCCGCGCCCAGCCTCTGAGATGATGGACGGCACGCCGTGCGCGATGGCCTCGTAGATGAGGGAGCCGGGCTTGGTGTCGAAGACGTCCGGCGCGCTCTCGCGGCAGTACTTGGCGCCGAAGACGGTGCCCATGGCCCGCGACGTGTTGTCCATCGCCTCGCCGCCCACGCCCTGCAGGAAGATCGTGTGCGTCAGGTGCGACTCGCGCAGATCGCCGCCGCGGAGGTCGATGTGAAAGTCCGACCGCGCCACGTAGTGCTTGAACACGTAGTCGGCGAGAATCTCGGTCGTGGTCCCATCCGGGCTTCCCGGGAAGCTCGCGGCTAGCATCTTGCCGTCCGAGGGCGTGATCGACTGCGTGAGCGAGAACATGGGCGTGCGGTGCTGCAGGACCTGCATGTTGATCGAGGGCAGGATGAAGAGCGTGCCGCTCAGCGTAGTGGCGTTGAGCTGCTGGTAGAGCCGGCCTGCCGCCTCGACGGAGCAGTACTCGGTCGGATAGGTCACCGTCACAGTGAACGTCGGGCCGGAGGAAGAGCCGTTGATCACCATCACGGGCATGCGCAGGTGCGCGGCCACCGAGTCAAGGATTGTCACGTAGCCCCAGGCCTTGCTGGCCGGCGCGACCGTGGATGGGTCGAACGAGCCCGTGGCGCAGGCGGACAGGAGCGTAGAGAAGAACATGCAGAGGGCCGCGACTGAGGCGTCTGTCGACCAAGCTTGCGTGTTGAGTGCGTCGGCGTCGCCGAGCAACACTTCGCAAGCGCGCGCGGTTCTGGCGCACGCGGCGCGAACGTGCGGTGCTTTCGAAATGTTAGGTGGGAGCGATACTAAATATTCTCCTCTACTCCTCTGCGCTGCGCAGCACCAGCCTGCGCTCCTCGGCCTCGCAAGCGCCTCCTCGCCTCTTGCATTCCACGAGGGCGTTGAAGTCAGCTTTGCACTCGAGTTTACCGATTTGGACGAGGTCACGCTGCACATCACCACCCTCTTGAGCACGATCGGCGCACGCGCGCATCGCCTGCAGCTGTGGCATGCACTGTTGTTCAGGCACGCCGCCCTTCTTCTTCATGCACTCCATCAAGGCCATCGCCTCCCGCTGACAATGTATGTGCGACGCACAGGGTCTGGGAGGCCTCGTGCATGACCTGCTGCTCTTTCGCCGAGAGCGCCTGCATGATCGTCCCCAACTTGCGCATGCTGAAGTCCTCCACCTCCGACGCACTCGGGTTCGACGCAGGCTGAGAACTCTGGCTCTGGCCCGCGCCCGTCACGGGGAGGGCAGGCGCAGGGCTCTTGCTCTGGCCTCCACCCATCACGGTGTCAACCAACCAAGTTCCGAAGCCCATCTCAGAAGGAGTTCCCAGCCGTCAGGCTGTCGGCGGTATAATTCCAATAAAACTCCTTCTCTTAAATTACCAAACTCACATACCGGCCTATACATTATCATCACACCGTCGATGCCGTATAAAACTTGAGCGCCCGGCGCGGCGCACCCCCCAGTGTGGGTGGTTTGGCCTCTTGCCGCGTGGTAGTGTTAGGCATATAACACTGGAACTTGAAAAAAAGTTCTTTTCGATGGAGTTTGCGCGTTCCATGCAGGGCTCGCCGACGCCGTTCCACCTCTCGGTCGACGTCGTCATCCCCACCGTGCGCGCGAACGCCGCAAGCCTGCGCCGGGCCGTGGCTCTGAGCGTGCCAGACGCCTTCGCTGGGCTGCGCTTTTTGATCGTCGTGGACGGTCCTCAGCCGGAGCAGGCGTGGAAGGAGCTGGCCCAGTTGGAAGCAGCGGACGTCGTTCTGCTGTCGACGCAGCCTGGCCACCACGGCTGGCCGGCCGGTGCGTCGGCGGCGCGCAACGTCGGCGTCGATCGCTCAGACGCCGACTGGGTGCTCTTCCTCGACGACGACACCACGCCGCAGCCGGACCTGCTGCATCGCTACGCCGAGGCGGCCGAGGCGTGGCTACACGACAGAAGTGACGAGCCGGCGATATACGGCTTTGCGGGCGCCACCTCGTTCCTCGCGCACCCGAGCTCGCTGTGGGCGGTCGCCGCACGCTGCAACGGCATGATTGACGGCTTCACCGGCTGCAGCCGCGCCACGCACCCATCGTGGAGCCCGACGGCCAACCTGATGCTGCGCCGAACGATGGACGACGATGCTAGCCACAGCGGCGACGAGGACGTCGAGACAGGAGTCGCGGAGGCCATCGACGGAGCTAGTGAGGACGCGGCACTGCTCTCTCCGCAGCAGCCGCAGCCGCCCAGCCCACCGGCTTCATGCGTCGGCGTCGGCGGCGTCGGCGGCGGCGGCGGCGGCGGCGGCGGTGGCGGCGACGGCAGCGACGGTGCACAGCCGCAGCAGCCGCCGCCGTCCATGCGGCGGCGTGCCGGGCGGCGAAGGCGACGGCTGCCGTGGTGTCGGTTTGACGAGTCGCTTCCCGCCAACGGCGGCGCCGAGGACATCGACATCTGCCTGCGCGCGTCGGTGTGGCCGCGCGCCGGCATGCCCATCGAGCACATCGGCGACGGCGACGGCGGCAGCTGGCCGCGGCCCGCGGCGACGCAGCGGCTGGTGGGCGTGCCGGAGGCGGTGACGACGCACGTGCTGTGGAGCGCGCGCGGCATGCTGACGCGCGCGCTGCGGTGGGGCTACGCGGGCGGGCTGATCGCGCACAAGCACGCGCCGCTCACGCACCCCCGCCCGTTGTCGACGGTCGAGTGCTGCGTGCGGGCCGCGCTGCTGAGCGCCGCCGTTGCCGCGGCCGTGGCCTCCCGCCAGTGCCGGCCGTGGCGGGCCGCGCTGCTCGCCGTGCCGCTGCTGTTGGCCGAGGAGGCCCTCGGCAGAGCCGCCAAGCTCACGACCCGCGTCGTGCATGCGAGGCACGAGCCGCCTCACATGCGCCTCTCGCCCGACGAGCCGGCGATCGTCGCGCGCTGCGGCGGCGGCGCCGAGCGTGTCGCCGCACGCTGGGCGACGCTGGCGGCGCTGCACGTTGGGCCGATGATGTGGCTCTCGCTCTGCTTCCAGATCGGCGAGCTCGCGTCGAAGGTCTCGGCGCCACTCACGCAGCCGCGCCGTCTCTGGCTGATCGGCCGCGGCCTCGACGTCTCGTTTGGCGTCGACGAGCGGCCGCCGCCCTCGCTCATGCGGCAGGCCGCGCGCAGCGCTCGCATCCGCGACGTCGGCACCGCCGCCGTCGCCGCCTGCCTTGAGCTGCTGCTGTGCGGTGCACTCGTCGTCAGTGCGCGTGACGGCGTCGTGTTCGACGGGTTATTTGGTTAGTAGAGAAGTAGTGGACAAGAGCTCGACACTGAA
>Ga0209713_10000758_pt1 | contig 18438 bp, 8 predicted proteins | sample ArcOceMetagenome_3_FD_187444 | JGI IMG/M metagenome (GOLD analysis project Ga0209713, IMG submission 187444) | Marine eukaryotic phytoplankton communities from Arctic Ocean - Arctic Ocean- Svalbard ARC20M Metagenome (SPAdes) (version 2) | ecosystem: Environmental > Aquatic > Marine > Oceanic... | reverse complement strand
CCTGCGTGGTGGAACCACTGCCTGCAGCAGGAGGGCGTGCTGCTGGCGGGCCCGCTGCTGCAGGTTGGCTTCAAGACCGAGTTCCGCGCGCACACGGCGCGGCTCGGCCTCTACTACGGCAACCTGTTGGCGGGCCACCCGCTCAACCTGACGACGTGCGCCCTCAGGACGAGCAACGCCACGCAGCAGGCGCTGCTGCTGTCGGTGGCGCCGCCGCCCACCGCGCTGCCGCCGCGCGGCCAGGCGCTGCAGATGATGCAGGCCGAGCTGATCGGGCCGTTTGGCGAGGCGCCGGAGCTGACGCTCACCTTTGCCGACCCGCAGACCGGCCAGGAGCACGCGCTCGCGCTGCCGCTGCCGCTGCTGCCGCTGCGCTTCCTGCGGCCGTGGTCGCTGATGGCGGAGGAGTACTTCCGCTGGTGGCGCGCGCCCGGGCTGCACGAGAAGCAGGCCAACTTCCAGTTCCGCGGCTCGTACGACGCGGCCGCCGTGAAACGCGTGATCGCCGAGGGGCTGCGGCTCGCGGTGCTCGAGGGCATCGACCCCGTCCCCGCCAACGTGTGCGCCGCCGGCGGGCTCAGTGTCAAGTCGGGCGCGCTGCCGCCCGCCACCGGCTCCACCTACTGCCTGGTGCGGCTCGAGGTCAACACCAACTTCACGCGCTCCCCCAACGACACGCCGCGCGCTGCTGCGCGCTTGACGGCGCGTGCCTCGAACCAGGCGCTCGCCGAGGAGCTGGTGCGCTGCCTGATGGCGCATTGGGCCGGGCAGTGACGAGGGCGTTGGACCTCGCTATATTACACACACGACTCACACACGTTAGAGGGAGAGGTTTCTTCTGTGAGTCACATCTGACTTTTTCTGGGCTAGCGTCCTACTTGTGCAGACCACCGACGTGCTGCTGCAGTGCGGCGCATGGCAAGCACTGCTTGAAGCAACGCGTGGCCGCCTTTTGCAGCGTGGCCATCCAATTCCATCCCGCCCTCGGCGCGACGGGGAGACTGCGTGGCAGCTCCGCTCGAGCGCGATGATTCGGCAAGGCTCCTTTCTGATGGAGCGTCGCGCTCGCGAGGGGCTGCATGCGGGCGAGCAGCAGCTCCTCAAAGGGTGGCAGCATGAGTGCCAGCGTCTCGGGCTGGAGCCGCGCCGCATCGTCGCCATACGCGATGCCGCTGCGCGAGTGCACCGAAGCTGCCGCCGCGAGCGACACCCACACCCGACGCGCGCCCGGCTCTTCTGGGGCGGCGAAGGCCGCGAGCGCATCTGCGTCGAGATGCACGCGGCAGGTGAGGTACGAAGACGCGAGCCAGTCCAGCAGCGGCTTGAGCCCCGAAGCCGCGGCCGCCGCCTCCGCCCTGCGGTTTGCGTCTTCGGTCGACTCCGCTGCTCCGTCGACGCTGGTGATACCGAGCGCAGCAGCCGCCGCCTCCTGCACGAACTGCCTCAGCGCATCGATCATGCCGGTCGCCGCGGCACGGTACGCGGCGAGGCGAGCGCCGTCGGAGCGCTTCGTGTCGGCCGCGGCGGCCAGCATGCTCTTGGCATGCTTCAGCACGTTGCGGCTCAACCTGCGCCCATCTGCCGTCAGCCAGATGCGGTGGAAGGGCGTCAGCAGGCGTGGAAGCAGCGTCGTCGTCACCGCCTCCATCTCCGGCGTCGAGCCCAGCGCCACCAGCCGCTCTTTGCCGCGCAGCATGTGTGCGGCACGCAGCGCCGCGACGGCATGACCCATGATCCGGCCAGGCCCCTCCTTCTCAGCAGCGCCCTCCTTCTCAGCATCCGCCACGCTGCTCTTGCTCCAGACCAACGTCCCTTGGACCACTGCCAGGTCCGCGATCGAGGCCGCATCAATGCCCAGCTCGCTGCACAGCTCTGCGAGCCTCCGTTGGAGCTCCTGTTCGTTGCGCTGCCACGGCGGCAGCGCGGCCACGACCATCTTGGTCCCCCTCTCCAGCAGCTCGCGCACGAGCGTCTCCATACGCCCGTGCTCGTCGTCGTCGTCGGCGTGCGCGGCGTCGAACAGCGAGTAGCAAGCACCCAACTCGAGCCAGTCGTCGGGCTGTCGCGTTAGCGCGTCGACTGCCGCGCGCGTTCGAGGCGCCGCCTTTAGCCGACGGCGCGCGTCCTCGAAAAACTCTCGGTGGGTGCGCGCGCCGGACGACGACAGCAGGATCTGCAGCAGCGTGCGCGACGATCCGGGGGGGCGCATGAAGAGCAGCCTCGCGAGCCGCAGCACCGTGTCGGGCGCCGTGTCGGTGGCTCTGGCCAGCATCGCCTCTGCAGGGAGCAGCCGCAGCATCGACAGCAGCCGGCTCGCGCTCGTGGGGTCGTTCATCGCCTGCATGTGCAGCACCACCAGCTCCCGCGCGCACTCCCACAGCCGCCGCAAGCGCGCTGGCTGGCTCGCAGCAGGTGCCATCAAGCTCGAGAGCAGCACGGCCGAGTCGATCACTCCGTTGTCCTGCGTCTTTTCGAGCGACTCGAGCTCGGCCGCCCACACCTCGCTCGCCTCTCGCCACAGCGACGCCTCGCGTGGGGAGAGACACCCCCTCTCGTCGAGGCGCCACGGCAGCGAAGATGCTGGGGACGTGCTCCACAGATCGGGCTCGGCTGGCGACGGCGGCGGGGTGGGTGCGTTGGAAGGAGAGCCGGATGCCACGGCAGCAGCAGCAGCAGGTGGCGTCAGCTGCGGCGCCGCGTGCTGCCGTCGCAGGATGGTCGCCTCGACGGCTTGGAGGAGCAGCCGGGCCTCCGCGTCGTCGATGGTCTCCACGTCGTGCTGGTGGGCCGCGTCGTGCAGCGCCGCCTGCCGCTGCATCAGCGGCGTGCGCACCATGCCGAAGAGGCCGTCGACGAGACCCAGCAGCCACCACTGCTCCTCCGGCTGCAGCCCGTGCGCAGTGAGGATGGCCGCCGCGCGCGATGCCAGCTCGACGCCCGCGCCAAAGGCTGTGCGCATGCGTGCCGCCTCCGCGGCGGCGGTGGCGGTCGGCGTGCGCCGGAACCCATCACAGGTTGACGCGTCGAGGAGAGGGCACGCCAGCAGCCACCGACAGAGCGCAGTGACGATGCCGAGGACACGCTCGTCAGAGCGCTCCTTGTCGGTCGCTGCGTTGACGACCGTCGCGACCGGCGGCGCCGATGCAGGTGGTGGCCGGCCGAGGTGCTTGCCGGGCCACCAGCCCGCAGGCTGCGTCGGGGGCTGGACGGAAGCCGTCGCCGCTGGCGGCTGGGCGGTGCTGCGCACGCTGAAGACGCGGCTCTCGAGTGCGCCCGTCTCGAGATGCGTCGAGACGATCTCAAACGCGTGCGTCACGAGGTGGGTGGCGAGCGCGCGCACGAGCTCCTCCTCGCACCACACGCGCGCCAGCTCGCTCGCCGACAGCGGCAGCAGCCCGGCTGGCAACGAGGGCCGCGGTGCGTGGCGGGTCGTGGTTCGGTCCGTCGTGCCTTCCTCGACGATGAACGCCGCCGTGCGGGTCGAGGTCGTCGTCGGTTGCGGCGTCCTCGACATCACCGGTTGCGCAGTCCTCGCTGGTACCGGTTGTGGCGTCCTCGAGGGTGCCGGTTGCGCAGTCCTCGACAGCGCCGGTTGCGACGCAGCCACATCCACGCCAATTTGGCTCAAGAGCTTGGCAGTAGGTGGCGAGCTGTCGAGATCTTCCTCCGACGGCTCATTCGAGGAGTCGTGGCAGGCTCTCGAAGGCTTGGGCAGTGGACTCTCGGCCGCGGCGAGCCAGGCGGCGGAGATCGCTGCGGCGACGTCAGGCTCCTGGCCCTCCCACGTGACCGGCGAGGGTGGCGAGGGGTCTGAGGACGAGCTGCCGTCGTCGGAGCATGCGTCGGTGGAGGCGTGTCGAATAACGAGCTCGTCGAAGGACAGCTCCTCGGGGACCCAATGCTGCGACATCAGCGTCGGCGTCAGCGTGGCAACGCACCGAGTTGATTAGATAAATTTTGAGTTTAAACTAACAAGTCTGGCATTACAACCAACACGTGAACTTTCCTACGTGTAATATAGTTCGCCCCTGGCGGGGCGGGTGGCGTCGTCGCCGAGACGCGCGCTTAATCGGCGCGGCTCTGCATGAGGAAACGCTTCTTCAGCTTGGTGGTGCCTTCGCATGCCTCAGCGCAGGAGTCGACATCAACGCACACAACGAGGCTAGTGACGCGACGTGCTTGCCGCGTTGCCGGTAACAGCCCATGACCCATTTACTTTAGTCTCCGCGGGTCGGGTAACGAGGATTGCGTCCATGCAAGACACGCATGCTGCGCGTTCTTGGTCGGCGGCGCCGACCCGATACTACAGAGTACTCGCTGACCCAGCCAACAGCTGGTGCACGATGGTGCTTTTGCGAGTCGCGACCGTCGCGCTTACAATAATCACCGCCTCCGCCTTCGAGGCGCGCGTCGAGCCGGACGGCACAGCAGTCGCCGTGCAGGAGGACGAGCCGAGTGCCGTGGTGATCATCGCGGGCAGTACGGAGGACGCTGGCGGCTCCTGCGCGGTCGAAGCGAATGCAGATGCTCAAGCGACGGCTAACACCGATGCTCAGGCGGCCGCAAACACCTGTACGCTGCGCAGCGCTCTCGAGTTAGCCAACACGTTCAGCACACATACCGCGGTCACCATCCTGCTGGCGAGCGGCACGGTGCGCCTCACGAACACGCTGCCCGAGGTCAAGGGCACGCTGCAGATCTATGTCGGGTCCAGTATCCGGGTCGGCACTCGACAATGAGCCAGCCGGCGCGCATGGCGGTGACCCAGGCGACGCCGGCTTCGACCCGGTCGCGGCAGCTGCCGGTCAAGCGGGCCAGAGCGCCCCAATCGGGACGGTTCTCGACGGAGGTGGCACGGTACAGATCCTGCGCAGTGCCTCAGGCTCCGCACTGCATCTGCACACCTTGCGCTTCGAGCGAGGCCGCGCGATGGGTGGTGACAACGCTGGTCACGTAGAGGAGAGCGGCAGCGACGGCGACGGCGGCAGTGGCGACGTGCGTGCCAGCGCGGGAGGATGCGTCAACGCGCTCGGGACTCTGGTGCTCCACAACGTGGCGGCGCGCCACTGCGAAGCGTACAACGGCGGCGCGATAGCGACCGAGGCCGACTTCGAGTCGCACCACTCGGTCTTCGAGCACAACGTGGCGCACCACTGCGGCGGCGCGCTGTACTACGCGGCTCTCGGCCAGCAGACGCACCTCAACAAGTGCACGCTGCGCTACTGTCGCGACGCGTGCGGCCGACAGTTTGGGCGAGAGGGCGGCAGCAGTCGCTACGCGCTGCCGACCGGCGCGCACGCCGCTTTGCCCGCCGGTGGCGCGCCCGCGGGGCAGCTCGCGCACGGCGGACCGCATGGGCCCGGAGGCGGGCACGCGCGCGCAATCGACACCAGCGGGGCGATCGCGCAGGGCCCGCCGCTGTCGGGCCAGCCTGCGCCGCATGGGAGGCATGGCCATGCCGAGCTGCCTGGCGGTGAGCGGTGGAGCGAGCGCGACGACCCCAACGTGTGCGTCAGCTGGCGGCAGACGGGCGCGTGCGATCCGGCCGGCGAGCGAGAGCCGGCGCAGGATCGGCCGTGCAGCTCGCGTGTGCCACGAGGCGCCTCGGGCTTCTGCGAGTGCGTGGGCCGTGAGCACGTGCGGCTCACGTGCGAGGACACCAGGCGAGGGCCTCGCGTGATCTGCACCATCGCGTGCCAGCAGCAGCCAGCAACGCAGCAGGAGGAGGGACCGGTGACGGACGCATTTGCGGCGGCACCCGGTGCGAAGGCACCGGCTGACGAGGTGGCGGATGATGAGCCGGTGCCACATCAGTCACCAGGAGTGTTTAAGGTAGAGTAGTTTGTTCAGCAGATGCATCATACGTCAACATCTAAACACTTGCAGACCGCCACTGTGCCTTTTGAACTCGTCGCTGGAAAGCAACCCATGCGCTGTGGGAACACACTACTTCACCGGGCGGACCTGGACGGGCGTGTATCGAAAGAACCGGGCCACGTGATCGGTGACTTGCACGCGCAAGACATGGAGGGCCAGCAAGGTCAGGACCAGGCCAGCCACGAGGGTCAAGACGCTGCTGAGCACCAGCAGCCTCAGAGAGATCCCGAGCAAGAACAGGAGGCAGAACAGAACGTTCGTGCTGTCGCGCGTTCGGTCGCCGACGCGCACCGTAAAGTCGCTGCTCTGGAGCTCGAGCCCGCTCGCGAGCAGACGGTTCTGGACGCTCTCCTTCGACAGGTCATCCTTCGAGCCTGCCCGCAGCCAGTTGCCGGGGTCTATGAAATCATCGACGATGACCAATGGGCTCAGCTTGCTCCAGCAGGTGCTCGCTCCCAGGTCGCGCAAGTGCTTGACCATGCATGCGAAGAGGATGGGCGAAGGGCCGTGATAATCTGCGCCGAAGACGATGAGGTTGAGCAGCCCGGAGCGAGCCAGGACCCATCTCCACGCCGAATGGAGTCGGCCCTTCACGGCGCCCTGCCACGTGCTGAAGCCACTCTCGGTGACGTAGAAGTCGATGTTGTAGCCTGGCCTCCACCACCAGGGGAATATGAGCGGCGCGGCGATGTCGTATGCCATCTGGTGGTTGAACGTGTTGGGCATGAACTCATCGTGAATCTGCTTGAGGCCGTAGTTGCCAGGCTTGGTCGCGCTGAAGACGTAGCAGTCGACTTCCACGTCGGGATTCACCATGTTGACGGAGAGCGGCACCACTAGCTCCTGCTTGTTGTTCTCGTCGAAGGGGCTGTCCAAGCCGGGCGACTGCTCGACCCGGCACTTTTCATCCGCCAGGCGCGTGATCCGCATGTTGTTGAGCAGGATCGACTCGCCCTCGCGCAGCGCAAGCAGGCGTGCATTCCATGTCTTGACGGTGCACGCGAAGATGAGCGACAGGCTTCCTCCCAGGCTGTGACCCGTCACACGGATCTTCTTGATCTGCGTGTTCCAGTTGAAGTAGCCCTGCGGCACCTGCGCGCTTTTCGTAGCACTGAGCGCGTAGTGCTCGCCCAGCGATTCGTTGAGCCACTGGAGGTACCGCATCGCGCGAAGCGCATAGCCCCTGTGAATGCGTGGCGCTGGGCCCAGATAAGCCAGAATGCCACCGGTGCCGAAGCACTGCACGCCCTCCTTGCCGTCAAACAGGGTGTCCACCGGGACACCGAACCCAAAGACGTTGGTCAGGGCCTCGTTGATCCGGAGCAGCAGCGTGCCACGGCAGACAACGGTCAGCACGCCATCCTCGAGCTTGTACATGCAGCCTCCGTCCGGGTGGACAATGAACGGCTTGTAGGATCTGCCGGCGGTGGTGTCGTACGCCAAGCCAGCGGCGTACATGAGGAGCTCAAGCGCCGTCTCTGGGTCGTAATTCGGCGGCAGAGCTGCGCCCGAGGACTTCTGTCCACTCTCGAGCAGCGAGGCGGTGTCGTCCTTCTTCGACGCAGCATCGCGAATCGCTTTCTCCTCCGCGAGATCGCGCGCACGGTTGGGTTTCGAAGCCATACCCTGAGCTCCTACTGTACGCCCTGGCTACGCCCCAAAAATGCAACGCAGTTTGGCTCAGGGGTTATATCACCAAAGGCAGTCCGGGGAACTTCTAAAGCTCCGGAAAAATCGCCACCAAAGGCACCCAACGGGAAAAACCAGGAGTCAGGCGGTCAGTCAAATTCAGCAGCGTGCAGGGTCAAGGCCGCTTGCTTTTCAAAAGCAGACATGCTTTGCGGCTGCTCACGAGGAGCCTGTCACAGAGCCATGGGGCTGCATCATTCAACGCGATAACCAGCAAACTTGCTGCGAGCCTCAAGTCCTTAATTAATTTAACGGTATTTACTCATAGGAAAGTAGATAGAAGTAAATACCGTTAATTAATTAGGAAAAAACTCTACGTAATGTAGGCATGCTTGTACAGTTGTAGGCAGCTGAGCCTCGTGAGGTTCACCGCGAGCTTGGTGGACGCCTCGCCCATGTAGAGGCCCATGGCACCCGTGATGTAGGCAGCTGGGTCGTACTGAGCCATGGCTTGCGCTCCTAGGCGCCCCAGCCGTAATATTCCACGCGAGGTGGTCACGTTGTCTTCTCGGTCGGCGTCAGGAATGCCCAAGATGTCAAACAAGATCTCGGGAGGATTGTGGACGAATCGCTCGAGCCGGATGGTGAAGTCCAGCGCCGAATGGTGCCTGGCGGACTTCCACGCATTCATCACGTCGCATTGCGGCCCCAACGTGCTGCGCAATATCCCGGGCATGCCTCCGCTCAGCGACTCGTGGAGAATTGCCGACGTGTTGAATCTTGCCCGAAGCAGCCTCCATGCCGTGTTTGGGACGTCTCGTTGCACGTACACGATCTTCATCATCGGGTAGTACGCCCTGAGCGACAGCAGATCGAGCACCTCCCTGCTGCTATGCACCCTCGATGTGAAGATGGCGTACCTCCGGCTGCACAGCAGGTTGCGTGTGCGAGGAGCCAGGCCTTCCGGGTGGATCTCTGCACGCGAGTCGATCGTGGCATTGAGCAGGAGGCGCTGCACCAGCTCAATTCCACTGAAGGGGAACCCCGCCACCTGCATCACATTGGCGCCGTTGGTGCAGCCGGGGCCGTTCTCGACGTCATCGTCGCGAGGCATGCCGTTGGCGTATTTCACGCGTCAGGCTATTGAGCTAGAAGCGAGGCATGCAAACTTGCGCTGCATGCAGAACTACACGTGGCACGCACTCAGCAGATGGAGCGCGACCTCTTCCTCGTCTGCGTCTCATTCATCTACTTGTCCGCGTTCGGCTCGATCTACCTCCAGGCGCCAGGCCTGTTCGGCGACGATGGCCTCACGCCCGTCGCCGCCTTCCTGGAGCGGCGTGGCACTGGCAACGTCTGGACCGACATGCAGGGCACGCCGAGTCTCGTGTGGCTGCACGCATCCGTGGGACTCCCACCTGACGAGTGGCTCGAGCTGATCGCGCTGCTCGGCACGGTGCTCTCGGCCGTGGCCGCGGCGGGCTTGGCCACCGCGCCGGTCATGGTGGCTCTCTGGGCGCTGTACCTCTCCTGCTACTCCGTCGGGCAGACCTTCCTGTCGTTCCAGTGGGACATCCTTCTGCTCGAGGTCGGCGCGCAGGCGGCGCTGCTCGCGCCACTCCTGTCGGCCAGGCGCGAGTCGCCCAGCCGCGCCGTGGTATGGCTGCTGAGGTTCACCCTCTTCAAACTCATGTTCATGAGCGGCGTCGTCAAGATCAGCAGCCAGTGCCCGACGTGGAGCGAGCTGACGGCGCTCGAGTACCACTTCGCGACGCAGTGCATCCCGACGCCGCTCGCGTGGTACGCGCATCACGCGCCGGCGCTTCTCCTCAAGGCGTCTGTGGCCGCCACGTTTGTCATCGAGATCCCGGGCGCGCTGCTCCTGCTGCTGCCGGTGCGCGAGATCCGCTTCTTTGGCGCCGCGTTGCAGGTGCTGCTGCAGCTGCTCATCTTCCTGTCGGGCAACTACAACTACTTCAACATGCTGACGGCCGCGCTGTGCATCCCACTGCTCATCGACCCGGCCCGCGACGGTGCAAGCGGCGCAGCGGGTGGCGGCAGCTCGTGGGCCCGAGCCGCCTGGCGACTCCTCTCACGCACGGCGACACTGCTGAGCGCGCTCTGGCTGGCGTGGTGCACGTGGCGCATGGTCGCTGTCGACTGGCCCGCCGGCTCGATGCTGCCACGCAGCCTGCGGCTCGCCGGCGGGATGGCGGAGCTGCAGCCGATGATCGATGCGGTGCTGCCGCCGCTGTGCACGCGGCTCATGCCGGCCCTCCTCGCCCTCGCGACGCTGCACGACGTTGCGGAGGCAGCGCTGCGGCCCACGGAGGCGGCCGACGCTGCTCCGCCTGCGCCGCCTGCTGCCGCGATCGCTGGCTCGCCCATGAGGCTCGACGAGGCCGACCTCTTCCTCGAGCCGCCGCCGCGCAGCCTGCTCGCGACCGCGGCGCGCCGTCTGCTCAATGTGGCGCGGCTGCTGCTCCTAGGCGCAGCGGCCGCGGCCGTCTTCGGCAGCAGCGCCGTGCACCTCGGCCAGCTCTCCAGGCCGCTCGCCCGTCCCGGTGGGGCCGCGTGGGGCCCGCTTGGCCCGTGGCAGGCCTCGGCCCATAAGATGGCAGAGCCGTGGAGGCTCACCGGTGGCTACGGGCTGTTCCGGCGCATGACGGGCGTGGGCGCACCGCGTGAGGACGGCTCGTCGCGCGTCGCACGCCCCGAGATTGTGCTGGAGGCGTCGATGGACGGCAAACAGTGGCGGGAGATCGAGTTTGCGTACAAGCCGGGAGACGTGTCCCGGCCGCCGCCGTTCTGTGCGCCGCACCAGCCACGCCTCGACTGGCAGATGTGGTTTGCGGCGCTGGGTGAGTACGGGGGAAACCCGTGGCTCGTCCACCTCGTGGTCCACCTGCTGCAGGGCACGCCGCAGGTGCGCGAGCTCGTGGCGCCGCGCGCCTTCGTGTGGCCGCTGCCCGCGCCGGCGGGGCTGCTCCCGGAGGCTCCGCGCGTGCCTCGCCTCATCCGCGCCAAGCTCTACCACTACGACTTTGCGCCGGCCAACGGTAGCGATACGCGCCTGTGGTGGACGCGCGAGTTCGAGCGCGAGTACCTTCCGCCGCTCGAGCTGAGCAACCCGTCGCTCCAGGACTTTCTCAAGGGGCAGAACTGGCAGACGAGCGCGAGCCACAGGTGCGAGCGGCACGAGATTGGCGGCGCCGCGCTGCCTGGCTGTGCCATCAACGGCTGCGGCGACTACGCCACCCTGCCCGCTGCGTGGGCCGCCTGCACGCGCCAGGCCAACGGCTGCGATGGCGTCGCGATGGTCTTCATCAAAAAGGGCGTGAGCTTCCAGACGCGAGTCGAGCGCGCCGGCGGCGCAGGCGAAGGCGCGAGCAGGGCACGCGAGAGCCACGCCACCTGGCGCAAGCGGCCGGGTCGCTGCTTGACCGAGGACAGCGCTGCGGCCTGGCTCGGGCGGCAAGCGCTGCGCGTGGCGCGGCCGAATGACGTCGAGCTCGTGGGCGCGTTGGCAGCCACGGTGCTGCTCGTGCATCTTGTTGCGTCGGCCTGCGCAGGGCGTCGCAGGGCGCGGGCACGCCGCGCGCCCAAGAAGCAGAAGCGAGAGTAAAGTAGGACAAGTCACAAGAGTCTTCATTGATATATGATCATATAAAGCTCAATAAGAGACAACACCTCGTTTTTGAATCAGCAATCTAACGGTGAGTTCGGCTTTTATCCGCTGGAGCGCTTCCGGCCGGACTTCCCGCCGACTCCCGCCTCCTGCATCTTTTCGAAAATGCAGCTTTGCAGCTGCTCGGCGAGTTGCGCGATCTCCTTGTCCTTGGCGTCGAGCTTCTCTTTGTACTGCGCCTGCATGCTGCGCGCGTCGTGCACGTCGTCCCTGGCCTGCGCGAGCTCGTCGCGCTTCGCCTGCAGCTGCTCCTCGAGCCGCTCACACGCCCTCGAGCTGGCCTTGAGCTGCGCGAGACTCGCGTCGAGCTGGTCCTCCTTGGCCTTCTCGTGCTCCTTCGAGCTCTGCAGCTCGGCGCTCAGGTTGCGGATCGCCTCCTTCTTGGCCGACTCCTTCTTGCGCGCGCTTGGCGTCAGCCTGAGGCCGCCCGGCTTCTTGCCCGTCGCGGCCGCCCCCGCCTCGACGGCGGCCGCCACCCCATCCGGCGACGGCAGGCCGTCGAGGGTCTTGGTCTCGACCTCCTCCTCGAGCCGGCGCATCGCCACGCGCGCCTCGAGCAGCTCGGCCTCGGCGCGGCTCAGCTTGGCGAGGGCGTCGGTCTGCGCCTCGGCCGCGCGCTGCCCCTGCTCGCGCAGCTCGTCGGCATCCTCGACGGCGACGCTGCGCAGCTCGAGCGCCTCCACCTCCGCCGCGAGCGCGTGCGTCGCGGTGGTCGCGACGCCTTCGCTCTCGCGCAGCTCCGCCTCGAGGCCGTCGATGACGCCCTGCAGCGCCGCCTTCTGCTGCGCGATGCCCTCCTCCATCAGCGCCAGCTGCCGCCGCATCAGCCGCACCTCGTCGCTGCCACCTCCTGGTGTTGCTGCTGCTGCTGCGGGGGCGGCGGCGGGGGCGACGGCGGGGGCGGCGGCGGGCGCGGTGGCGGGCGCTGCGGCGGGCGTCGTCGCTCCGCCAAAGAAGCTGAGCCGCGCACCCCGCCTGGGTGTCTCCTCGGCGCGCGGCGTGCCGAAGGAGCCGCTTGCCGAGCCGCGCAGCCGGAGCGTCTCCTCCTGCAGCGCCTTGGCCTGCGCCGCCATCGCCTCGCGCTCGGCCTCGAGCTGCTCCCTCTCCTCCGCCAGCTCGGCCTGGGCCTCGAGCTTCCCCTTCACCTCCGCCCGGAGCCGCGCCACCTCCGCCCTCGCCTCCTCCACCTCGGCCTCCGCCCGCAGCGCGCGCTCCTCCGCCGCCTTCTCGCCGAGCATGCTCTGCTCCGCCTCCTCCTCGGCCTCCCCGAGCGCCTCGGCCGCCTCGTGGAACTCGCTCCGATCTCGCTCGAGCTCCGCCTCGAGCTCGGCGATCTCGAGCACCAGCACGGCGCTCGTCGTCTGGAACTGCTGCGACACCTCGGCGGCCGCCTGCACGAAGAGCTCGCCCGCCGACGCGCCAAACTCGGCGACGCCGGCACGCGACGCGCGGCGCGCGACGCCCACCGCGTCGTCGCCCGCCGCGCGCGCGCCGTCGAGCGCCGACGTGATCGAGACGCGGCGCGACCCGCCGCTGCCGACGTCGTCGAGGTCGTCGCCCGAGATGCTCGCGCGGCGGATGCTCGGCGCGTCGCCGTACAGCTCGCTCGCCGACGTGCTCGAGCAGCTGGCGGCGCTCTCGCGCCGCTCGCCGCCGCCGCTCGGCCCGTCGGCGCCGTCGACGCGCGACAGCCGCCGCCGCCGCACGCCCTCGGCCGCCTCCGCCTGCAGCGCCGCCGCCACCGCCTCGTCGCCGAGCGTGCCCGCGACGCCGCCGCCGCCGCCGCCGCCGCCGCCTGCCCCCACGCCGACGCCCGCCGCCTGCGTCGCCGCCATCTGCGCGCGCGACGCGTCGACCTCGAGCCGCAGCGCGTCGGCCTCGTCACGCGCCGCCCGCACCGCCGCCTGCGCCTCCTCCTTCTCCTCGAGCGCCGCCGCCTCCCTCTCCTCGGCCTCGGTCAGACGCGCCTCGAGCGCGCGCCACTCCTCCGCCGCCTCCTCCGCCGCCGCCTCCGCCTGCGCCTTGGCCCCCTCCGCCGCCTCGCGCGCCTCCTGCGCCTCCTCCTGCACCGCCGCAATCTCCGCCTCCGCCGCCACCTGCGCCTCCGCCGCCGCGACGGTCACCGCCGTCGCCTCGGCCGCCCTGCGCGTCGCCTCGGCGCCCGCCGCCTGCACCATTTGCTCGAGCTCCTCGATGCGCCCCCCGTACGCCGTCTGCTGCGCCGCGAGCGACTCCTCCGCCTCCGCGAGCGCCGCCTTAATGTCGTGCTCCTTGCGCGTGTTCCCCGCCTTGGTCTGCGCCACCGACCCCTGCACCTGCGCCTGTCGCATCGCCATCAGCGTCGCCAGCTCCGCCCGCAGCCTCGCGTTGTCCTCGGTGAGCGCCGCCCCCTCCGCGCGCGCCTCGTCGAGCGCCGCGCCGCGCTCCTCCGCCTCGGCCGCCGCGCTCGCCCCGCGCCCCTCGACGTCGCGCAGCTCCGACGCCACCGCGAGCGCCGCCACGCCCGCGATCCGCTCGCCGTCCATGCGCGCCGCCTCGGTCGCCATCTGCACGAGCGCCAAGCGCTGCTCCGCCTCCGCCTCGAGCAGGCCGAGCTCGGCGGCGAGGGTCTCGTGGCTCGCCTGCGCGCTGTTGACGACGTGCCGCACCACCGCCTGCGAGAGCAGCGCGTCCTTCTCCGACACCGACCTGGCGGCGCCGTCGACGCTGCTGTCCTCGCTGCTGCGGCGCGACAGCACGCGCGCGCCCGCCTCCTCGAGGCTCTCCGACGTCCAGTCGGTGGGCCCGCGCATGCCAAAGACGGGGGAGGGCAGGCTGGAGGAGGGCGACGGCGACGGCGACCGGTTCGACAGCGGCACTCCGGCGACGGCGGCGGCGGCGGCGCGCTGCGCCTGGATCTCCATCACGAGCGCGCGCACCTCGCGCCGCAGCGTCGCCGCCCGCTCGGCGCCCTTCTGCAGCTGCTTGCAGTGGTCGACCTCGCCGTCGGTCAGCACGGCGCGCAGCTTGGCGAACTCGGCCTCGGCGCGCGTCGCCGCGCCCTGCACCTCGCGCATCGAGACCGAGCCCGGCGACGGCGGAGGCCGCGACGATGCGGCGGCGCCGTCGTCGTCGCCCTCCTCCTCGTCGCCCGGCTCCTCCCACCACGCCTGCCGCGGCGCGACGGGCACCGCCAGCGGCGCGGCCGGCTCGTCGTCGTCGGTGTAGTCCGCCTCCCACGGCTCCTGCTCGCCCGTCGCCGCCGCATCCTGCGCCCAGCTCGCCCCGCGGTGACGGTGGACCACCTCCGTCGACGACCTCCGTCGGCCGCGGCCGCGCCCGCGGGTGCCGTCGTATTCGTCGTCGTCGTCGTCGTCGTCGTCGAACTCGAGGTCGTCGGCGTCGGCCTCGATCTTGCGCACCTGCGCGGCGGCGGCCGCCCTGTGCTGGGCGACCTCCTGCTCGAGCCGCTGCGCCTCGGCCCTCGCCTCGCTCGCCTCGCGCTCGGCCTCGTCGCGCTTGGCGCGCAGCGGCGCCGCCTCCGCCCCGAGCGTCTCGACCTCGCTCTGCAGCTGGCCGCGCATCTGCTCCGACAGCGCGAGCGTCTCCTCCGCCGCGCCGCGCGCCGCCGCCGCCTGCTGCAGCTCCGCCGTCGCCTCGCCGCGCCACGCCTCCACCGCCGCCTCGCACTGCCGCAGCCGCGCCTCGGCGCGCTCCGCACGCGCCTCCGCCTCCGCCGCGCGCCCCTCGGCGTCGCTGCCCTTGCGCTCGTCCGCCTGCGCCGCCGCCCTGAGCCCCGCCGTCTGCAGCTCGTGCGCCCTCGCCGCCTCGGCCGCCTGCGCCTGCGCCTCGGCCAGCTGCGACCGCGTCGCCGCGAGCGCCGCCGCCGCCGCCGCCGCCTCCTCGTGCCCCTGCTGCCGCGCCGCCTCGGCCGCCTCGACGAGCGCCGCCGCCCTCCGCGCGCCGGACGCCTCGGCCGACGCCGCCTCGGCCGACGCCGCGCTGGCCCTGGCGGCGGCCGCCTCCTCCTCGGCGGCCGCCCTGCGCCGCTCCGCCTCGTCGCGCCGCGCCTCCGCCTCGGCGAGCCTCGCGCCCATCTCGTGCTTCGCCGCCTCGAGCTCGGCGACGCCCGCGCTCGCCGCCGCCACCGCCGCGCTCGAGGCGGCCGCGCGCGCGCGCTCGTCCTCCGCCTTGGCCTCGACCCGCGCGAGCCTCGTCCCCTCCTCCGTCTGGAGCGCGTCGATGGTGCGACGCAGCGCCGCCACCTCGTCGTCGGCGGCGCGCCGCTCGCGCTGCCGCGCCGCCTCCCCCTCCTCCTCGCGCTGCGCGGCGCGCCGCCTCGCGCTCTCCTCGGCCGCGTCGACCGCCTGCGCCGCGCGCCTCCCCAGCTTCTGCTCGAGCGCCTCGAGGCGCGCCGCGCCCTCCTGCCGCTCCGCCTCGACGGCCTGCTCGACGCGCTGCGCCGCCCTTCCCGCCTGCGCCTCGGCGCGCGCGACGTGCTCGCGCAGCTCGCGCAGGCCGTCCTCGAGCTGCTGCCGCTTGCGCACCTGCTCGAGCGCGCCCTCGTGCCGCCCCTGCAGCGCCTGCTGCAGCTGCGACTCGCGCCGCTGCGCCGCCGCCGCCGCCGCCCGCAGCTCGCCCTGCGTGCCCAGCAGCCGCACCGCGCCCACCCACCGCCCCCACGCGCCGACGAGCGCCGCGCCCTCGCCGTTGGCGACCGCGCGCAGCACGCAGCGCGCGTGGCCCGCCGCGATCCGACGCGCGAGCTCCTCGCCCTCGCGCCGCGCCGGCGACTTGGTCACGCCGCCGCCGCCGCGCGGCGCCCCTGCCCCCGTCGACGCGCCGCTCTCGCGGTGCGGCGCGGCCAGCTCGAGGTGGCGGAGGCCGCCGCCGCCGCCGCCGCCGCCGCCGCTACCGCCGCCGCCGCCGCCGCCGCCGCCGCGGTGGACGCCGCCGTCGTCGTCGTCCATCGAGAGCCGCTGCGTGGTGCCGGGCGTCGGGAAGCCCGCGGGGTACGGCGTCTTGTAGGCCGACGACGACGCGGCGGCGGCGGCGGGGGGGGCGGCGGTGGGCTGGTCGGTGCCGAGGAGCACCGAGAGGCGGAGCCTCGCCTCGCCGAGCTGCGTCTCGATCTGCGCGTCGAGGTGGTCGATGGGCGGGAAGGGGCGCGGCTGCGGCAGCGCCGCCTGCACCACCTCGAGCTCGGCGTGCAGCAGCTGCATCGCCGTCTGCGCCGCGTGCGCCTGCTTCTGGTGCTCGGCGAGCTGCGCCGCCGCCGCGCCGAGCGAGTCTCGCAGCTCGTCCTCCTTGCGCTTGCCGCGCTCGCGCGCCCAGTCGGCCGCGTGCTGCGCCTGCTCGGCCGCGCGGTCGGCGGCCTGCTCGCGCATCCGGCACAGCTCCTCCTGCAGCCCCAGCTGCGCCTCGGCCTCCCTGCTCGCTTGCTCGAGCCGCAGCCGCGCGCCCTCGTCCGCCGCGCGCCGCTCGGCCTCGCTCTCGCCGAGCGCCGCGCGCAGCGACGCGATCGCCACCTTGTGCTCGGCCTCGAGCGCGTGCAGGTGCCGCTGCAGCGCCGCGACGTGCCGCTGCTCCGCGCGCATCGAGCGCGCCGCCACCTCCTTGGCCGCGCGAACCTCGACCTTCCGGCGCTCATCGGCCGACGCCAGCTCCGCCGCCCGCCGACGGCGCAGCGCCTGCGGCGGCGCCGACGGGTGCGCCACCGACGCGCTGGCCGACGCGTCCAGCGCGCACGATGAGGCGGTCGCGGGCAGCCCGCCCGCCATCGGCCCGATCTCCGCCAGGTGCTGCACCAGCACGCGGTTGGATCGGACCGAGGCGGCGAGCTGCGTCTGCAGCTCGCCGACCTGCTGCTGGAAGGCCGACTTCTCCCGCTTCCACATGCTCGGCACCGAGGCCTGCCGCCACGACGTGTCGCCGTCGCCGCCCCGGCCGCGCGGTGCCGGTGCGGGACGGATCGGCTGCGACTGGAGCTGTGCCTCCAGCTGCGCCTCGAGCGAGGCCATCTGCTGCGCGAGCCGGTGGCCCTTGATCTCCTCCGCGTTCATCGTGCCCGACCGGGAGAGGCTCTGCTCGAGCGCGCTGATCTCCGCGTCGATGGCCGCGGGCGCACGCTGATGCTGCAGCGCGGTGACGGCATTCGTGAAGAAGGCCTCGGCGTGCGCATCGTCGGCGAACGCCGCCGGCGACGCCGCCACCGCCTCCTCGTGCAGCAGCAGCGGGAGGTCCGAGGCGCGAGCCGCAGCGGCGCCGGCGCCGTGGGCTGCGACGGCGTCGGCGTGCGCGATCGCCTCGCGCAGCGTGTGGAGAGGCGACGACGTCGCGCTCATCGCTTGGCGCCACCCTTGCGCTGCCAGTTAGCTGTCGGCTTGCAGCCAAGCCGGCGACAAGTTCGAGTAGCGGGGGTATTACCAGCACACACTACTGCATGGCGCCGATACGTCGTTGGAACAGACGCTCGGTGGCTGGCCGTGTTGCCGGTGGGCTCATTAGCGGTCCGTGAGGACGAGCACCCAGCAAAGGGCCAATGTCAGGAAATTTGTAGATTAGATTGATGAGTTCAGTGCTTTTTTGAGCTATTACTTGAATGCACGACGGTCAGGCGTGAATGTCGGGCTTGGCGGGAGCGATCGCGGGAGCGGGCAACGGAGCGCGTGCGATACTTGCAGATTAGAATCGAAAAATAGACCAGAACACACAGCGCCGAGGGACCGCCGAGGGCGCATGCGCCTCCTGGCACTCGTTGCCGCGGTGTGCGCCCACCCGGATTACTGGGGGCAAGGCGGCGGCGACGGTGACGGCGCCTGCGGTCTGCTCGTGAGCCAGCGGAATGGACACAACGGCATGGGCACCAACGGCTACACGGACGGCGGCACCGGCACAATCAGCTCTGCTGAGGGCGACGGCTCGTACGTAATCCCCGTCTCGACGTCAGATGGATGGTTCATCACGGCAGCGACGGGCTCGTTCAGCGGTGGTGGCGGCAGCGCCTCGTCGCTCGGCTCCTGCACTCCCTTCCGCTACAGCGGCTCCGGGGCGGGCGCCGACGTGTTCTGGCACCCGCCCGACGGCGCGAGCGGCACGTACACCGTCGAGGCGGCCTGTGCCTCGGGATATTCGGCAATCACATACAGGGCGTACACCGTGACGGTCGCCGCGGCTGCGGATTCGCCGCCGCCCTCGCCACCGCCGCCGTCGCCGTCACTGCCGCCGCCCTCGCCGCCGCCGCCGTCGCCCTCCCCACCGCCTCC
>Ga0209713_10000757_pt1 | contig 18458 bp, 15 predicted proteins | sample ArcOceMetagenome_3_FD_187444 | JGI IMG/M metagenome (GOLD analysis project Ga0209713, IMG submission 187444) | Marine eukaryotic phytoplankton communities from Arctic Ocean - Arctic Ocean- Svalbard ARC20M Metagenome (SPAdes) (version 2) | ecosystem: Environmental > Aquatic > Marine > Oceanic... | reverse complement strand
CCGGGAGTAGCAATTACCCGCGACCCGAAGGGTCTTGGGTATAAAATCAAAGCGTTGCCCCCCAAAACTAGACAAAAGGTAAATGAGTAATGGATAAATGAGTGAAAATATAAATGAGTGAAAATATAAATGAGTGAAAATATAAATGAGTAATAGATAAATGAGTAATAGATAAATGAGAAATATCCGGGAGTAGCAATTACCCGCGACCCGAAGGGTCTTGGGTATAAAATCAAAGCGTTGCCCCCCAAAACTAGACAAAAGGTAAATGAGTAATGGATAAATGAGTGAAAATATAAATGAGTGAAAATATAAATGAGTGAAAATATAAATGAGTGAAAATATAAATGAGTGAAAATATAAATGAGTGAAAATATCCGGGAGTGAAAATATAAATGAGTGAAAATATAAATGAGTGAAAATATCCGGGAGTGAAAATATAAATGAGTGAAAATATCCGGGAGTAATGGATAAATGAGTAATGGATAAATGAGTAATAGATAAATGAGTAATAGATAAAGTGAGAGCAAAGTCCAGATCTCACTAGAAAGATCTTATGTACATATTTATCACATTTATCTTGGCTGAACGTCAACTCAGTCGACACACTGAACACGCAGGCTACAGACTGAACACGCAGTCTACACACAGACTCTTGGTTGAATCTGTACATTCGCCAAAACGACTTATCATGGCGTAAGTTTTCAATACGCATTAAACAAAACAAAAGAATGTCAGAGGATCCCACAAGATGCTGTTTCGTGTGCTTCGAGTGTGTGAACACACGAAACAACCCTTTTATCGATGTTGGATGCAGTTGCCGTGGGGAACTGTCACAAGTGCACCTCGAATGCTTTCACAAGATAATTGCCATGCAACAATCTCAAATGTGCTATGTGTGTGGTACAAGATACAATATACATCCCTACCACCGGAGAAGAAGACCTGCTACTATAATACAAGTAGCACCTGCTGTCAGATGGTGGCAGTGCTGGGGTTGCATGTGTAGCCGTGAAGGGGTGTAGCATGATTGTCCGCTTTATTAACATTCTAGAAACAATCCATTAACCCTTTCTCTTCTGTCAAATTACCATTTTCTCAGGTGATTGGTTTGTCGATGTTCTCCACCGGGCATTTTGACGGTGTAGTAAACATCGGGTGCATCCTCGTAGTGTTTCGCTACTACCGTCACAACCTGGTCAGTTCGTGTGTAGACTGCCTGGTCGCCAACCTCCCATTCTTGCATCATTTTCAGGTTGACGGTTTGACGCTCTTCTCCACCGGGCATTTTGACGGTGTAGTAAACATCGGGTGCATCCTCGTAGTGTTTCGCTACTACCGTCACAACCTGGTCAGTTCGTGTGTAGACTGCCTGGTCGCCAACCTCCCATTCTTGCATATTTTCGCTCTTGTGCAGGGTCCGGCTCACCCTGTCAGTGGTAAAATGTGGAGCCATATGACTGGGCCAGCTTGTTTATCTCCAAGTAAATGGCGATAAATATGTACAAGCTTCTCTGCGGTCACAACCTTGCTTAAACACACTTTCGTCGTGTTGTGTTGCATTACACCGACTCGTCGTCTCTGTTCGCTTGTTGAGTAATCACGGAGTCTCCGGATAAACTCTGGATAGAGTGCAAATGCACAGAGCGATGTTGCGGACAAGTTTGCCACAACAACTGGTGCGTCGTAGAACAGGGACGCTTCTACAAGCTGCTCAATCTGCTGTGTCGTCGGCAGGGCAATTCCGCGACTGGACTCACAAGCCGCCAGACGCCGGAGATTGAGCAGCTGGAGGTGGGGGTAACGCGACGATTGCATCGGATACAGCGGCCAGTCCGTTTCGTCGGCCAGTCTTTTGATGTTTGTCGGGAGTTCATCATCACTTGCATCATCAGCTTCAACGATCAAATCATCATCACTGTCACCATCATGGGCGGCTGTGGTGTACGCCTTTGTCGTTTTAGGTACCTGGACTATGTAGGCTTGTTGGTGGGGATCATGCATGTAGGCTGTCGAGTCCAGGGTGGCCAGGGTTCCGGCTACAAGGAGATCGGCGTCAGCCGCAAAACTACAGCGTGGCCGTTTTCTAGCAGGGGGGTGTCGAGCTTTCTCCACAGTGTTGGGGTTCTTGTAAACGTCCTCCATCGCGATTTTCATGACACGCTGTTGTACTTCCAGCAGTTCGGAGATTGTGCTTACATTGATGGCTTCCGGTGTCCGTGTCGTCACAACGAGCTTTATACCGTCCGGATCGTCCATAAACGGTTGATCCGGGAAGCGAACATAATTGCGTCTTCTGTGAGCAGCAGCGCGCAAGGTACTCATCGTTTTTTCAGTCTTTTTGTTGACCACGGTTAATTGCAAGGACAACTTTATATATATATAAAAAAATATAGTTATTAAGGAAAACAATATCGTTGTTATGAACCCCGTAATGGTGCAGATGCACAGTAAGTTGTGCGACGTCCAGTTGATACTGAATCAAGCTGGTCAAAGGCTAGATAATATGGAGTCCACCAAGAATTGTGGTTGCTATGCGGATTCTGGCGTCGCCGGTCCACAGGGGCCTGCCGGTGCGTCTCCGTTCGCATGCCAAGCGAAAATAATTTGTAAGGAGATATAAATTTCCTTTTTATTTGGGGGGAGTATAGCCATTGCTATGTGGACGCGTACCCCTATACTACTTGGTCGCAGTCTTGCAGATGGGGCAGCTAGAGTGGTTCTTTAGCCAGGGAAGCAGACATTGTTCGTGAAACCCGTGCAGACATGGTAGGTTGAGAGTCAGTTCCCCAGTGGCCACTTGCTCCTGGCAGATAGGACAGTGGTGAGAGTCATCCTTGGCAGGCCACGAGGGCAGCGTGGCGATCTCGGTGGCAGTCATCCCAACTGGCTGGACACCGGGAAATGCTAAAGCCATCTGGTCGTAGTCGTCCATGTCGCCCAGCCTGATACCCCGGGCTCCGGTGGGCAGATCGTGATCTCCGTCGCAGCAAGTGCACATGTTGTGGACACAACCCTGGCAGCATGTGTCGAAACCATCATCCACACTGGCCGTCTTGGTGTCACAGCTAGAGCAGAGCAGGAAGGTCGGTGCGTCCGGGGAGGTCGGTGCGTCCGCACAGTCACACCCGTCCAGCGAGTGGTTGGCACAACCGCGACAACAGGAAGCGTGGCCTGCATTCGGTGGTCGCTGTCCACAGGTGACACAGACTCCGGCAGCCAGTGCATGTTGAACTTCAAAGGCTTCGGTCCAGGTACGCCTAGCCATGTTGGTGGTAGTAGGATGGTCCAACCTCCGTCAGAAAATCTTTTTCCCGAATGTCCACAGTGGTACAAATCTTTTACCACTGTGGGAAAAAAAATATATAAAACGAAGGTTGACCGTTAACACTGTGGGAAAAAAATATTAAAAATGACCGTTAACACTGTGGTACAAATTTCCTGAACCCGTTAACGGAGATTGGTACAAATTTGCTGAGCGAGCGAAGCCAATATTGAAACAGCAAACATGGACAACATGCTTCTCTATACCGTCCAGCTGCCGCTGACCGTCCACTCGAACGGGCCTCCCTTGACCGCCTACGGCTTCAGGCCCGTAGACATGCGTCAGGCTGTTCGCAATACTGTCGGCTCTGAATTCACAGCCGCACGCCCTTCTCGCGGTCTCAGCCAGCTTCTCATGCCACCACTTTTGAGGGATGTGTGGGTCACCGACCACGAGGGAGCAGCGGAAGGAGGATTGGATATGATTGTTACAGTCATTGGTGGTGCAAAAGTCTGCGTCGGCCTCCGGTTGCATCCCGATTCCCCTCGGCCTGCTATCGCAGCCTTCCCTCTGCCTGCAAATGGGACTTGCTACGACCGGCCAAAGAGCAAGACGTCAGATGGTGTCTGCAATCCTCTTACTCGCTGCTGGGTCGCAACGGACAGAATACAAAACTACTGCTTTGTGACCAAAGGGGAGGTCTCACAAATGACCAATAGCGGTCACGTGGATGCTGAAGCTGCCAAGTGGCGAAAGGCGCTGCTAGTCGGCTGGACGATGATAAACGTGTGGAACGACCACAGAAAGCCTGGTTTCACGTTGCTCGACCGTTTCGACAACCATCGTCTGAGACTTGCTGTGAATTCAGATGGCCTCATGGCGGCCGAGTGTGTCTACAATAGCTTCTACGATGGACCAGTGGACCTCCTGGAGAGAGATCACTTTGATCGCCTGGTCATCAGCGAGGCCAATTGGCTGTCTTTGCTTGGGAACTATGCAAGTGAGGATTTGCTGTTCATCCAAGCCAAAGAGTTACCAAATGGGATAGACTGGAGACAGCGGATCGTGATGACGACGAGCAAGGACAGAATTCTTGTGCATCAGCAACATGACAAAACCGATGCCGTCATACACAAGTTGACCAGAGAAGGTAAAGATCTACCTGGCAAGCTCACAGGGGATTTGGAGTCTCAGATTCTTGACGCCGCCATTGTTGCTGAGCTGCTGCACAACAGCGACGCAAGTCATGCTATAGACGCGATACGTCGACTGACAGGTTTTGGCATCCATCGCAAAGCCTACGCCGTCGACAAAAAGCCGAGAGGCGGAAATCGGACCGGTCACAAGAGGCGAGCATCGACACAGCCTTTGTGCCAGCATACGCAGACTCATCGTCGAAAGGTGTCCCCGGAGCCGTTACCAGTTTTACCAGTTTTACAGCCATTACCGATGAACATTCCGATGGACATTTCGATGGACATTCCGATGGGCATTCCGATGGGCATTCCGATGGACGCAATTGGGGGGGGTGACACAAATATTGACGAATTTAATGGATTTGTGCACACTTTTATGGAAACCGTCGAAGGGCTGGATTTTATGCACAGTCTGGAGGACGAATTGTTGGCGTAGCTCGTTGAGAAAATAAAAGAATCTTATAAGATTTTATCACATTTTTTTGTTTCAATTTGGTTGAAGCAGTACATTCGCCAAATAGGCTGGACACAATGAGAAAAGAGACAATGAGAAAAGATAAAATAGTATAAAATTCTATCACATTTTTGTTGTTTCAATTTGGTTGAAGCAGTACACTCGCCAAATAGGCTGGACCCTTGCGGCGTACACACTGGCCGAGTAGCTCGGGGTTAGAAGCGGTCTAACTGGCCGGCTCCTCACAGCCAGTCAGTTTTGCGAGGATTCCGAAACCCTCACCAAATGACTTGGGCATCGTTCAGATTTTAGAATGGACAAGTGCCAAACTGATCAATGAAACATACTAAAGTCAACAGAGGTTTCTCAAAGCTCAATGGAATTTCCACAAACTCAAGGCCAGCTTTCAAGACAAAACCCGGAGAAATCAGACAATGTGTCTTTACAAAGGGGTTGAAGCGGCCGCAAGTCTCCAACAGGGGTAGATTCCGGTCTACCAGCGGGGTAGTGACTCGACCAAAGCCAAGAAAAGATAAATATGTGAAAGTCATGATCAAGAATTCGCATCACGGATTGCATGCACTGATATGTCGCGCGTTTCACGGACCACCGGCGACCTCCGAACACACTGCAGACCATATCGACAACAACCCGAGCAACAATAACGTTGAAAATCTACGCTGGCTTACGAAAAGTGAACAAATCAAGCACTCTTACGCCACCAACCCACAACGAGAGAGCAATGCAGCCCGTAGGTCCAAGCCTGTGTTGGGCCGAAAAGTCGGCGACGATGTGTGGACTCCTTACGATAGCGCCAACGCTGCTGCCCGCGAATTGAGTTTGGACCACGGGAGCATTTCCGGAGTCTGTCGGGGTAAAGGAAAATCCATAGGCGGTTACGAATTCCGCTTTGACAAACCAAAGGAAATCGACACATTGCCGGGGGAACAGTGGCATGATGTGGCATCGGGAGATGGTCCATACGAGGTGAGTGATTTGGCAGAAAGGATGCGCCGGGGTACCTGGCCGCAAGTCTCCAGTATGGGAAGGTTTCGGTCTACCAGAGGAGTAGTGAGTCTCCCGAAAGTAGCATCAAATGGGTATGTAAGGGTCGGGATCATGAAATCGCATCACCAATTGCATGCACTGATATGTCGTGCGTTTCACGGACCACCGGCGACCTCCGAACACACTGTAGACCATATCGACAACAACCCGAGCAACAATAACGTCGAAAATCTACGCTGGTTGACAAAAAGTGAACAAATCAAGCACTCTTACGCCACCAACCTACAACGAGAGAGCAACGCAGGTCGCACGTCAAAGCCTGTGTTAGGCCGGAAAGTCGGCGACCATGTGTGGACTCCTTACGATAGCGCTCGTGCTGCTGCCCGCGAATTGAGTTTGGACCACGGGAACATTTCCGGAGTCTGCCGGGGTAAAGCACGCAAAACGGGAGATTATGAATTCCGTTTCAAGGAGGATGAGGAGGAAGTAATAGCTGATGAAGAGTGGCGTGATGTAGTTATGCAAGAAAGTTCTTGTTGTTGAAAACTTATGATAAAGAAACACATTTATTTTTCTGCAAGCGGGCTTTGGTGTCTGCTTACCACCGGTCAGTTAGACCGGGAGTAGCAATTACCCGCGACCCGAAGGGTCTTGGGTATAAAATCAAAGCGTTGCCCCCCAAAACTAGACAAAAGGTAAATGAGTAATGGATAAATGAGTGAAAATATAAATGAGTGAAAATATAAATGAGTGAAAATATAAATGAGTAATAGATAAATGAGTAATAGATAAATGAGAAATATCCGGGAGTAGCAATTACCCGCGACCCGAAGGGTCTTGGGTATAAAATCAAAGCGTTGCCCAGCTAGACAAAAGGTACTTATAAGTTTGTTTCAATTTGGTTGGCGAATGTACATTCGCCAAATAGGCTAAACACTCCGGCGTACACACTGACCGAGCCATCGTTTGAATTCCATACTGGTACTCATTTTTTTACTTATAAATTTATAGATGTTTATGTCTAATCGTGTCGGTCTAACAATGGCGGACCGGCAGGTAGCTCAAAATATCCTCAATGAGCAAATTGTCCAAATGTAATTCGAGCTTTTGCAATATCCTTCTCCTGGTGTACAATATTCTCGCTACAAATAAGGGATTGTAGATGTCGAGGTGTTGGTACTCCTGTTTGTAGACCAAAGCTTTCAGCATCAAAGCATGGTTGGGGAAACGAGTCAGTGCAGTTTGGAGTTCCGTCGCGTTGGCACTGTACAAGTTTGCCAGACATTGTTCCTCACACCACATATAGCCGTGTTTACACCACCCAGTGGCGAAACGAGAAAAGACTGAAATGTTTGATTGGGTCTGCAAATAGGTGCGAATGTCGGTCACCGTGGCCACCAACGACAAGGCTGTATTTCCATATTTATCCAGGCGAGCCAAATCTGCACCTGCTTCGACCAGCATCTGTACTGTTGGAAAATTCCGCAGATTGGCAGCTATCATCAGAGCAGTTTCTCCAAAACTGTTTTGATGATCTACTGGAGCCGCAGCCTCAAGAAGTAATTTTACAACAGCCGTATGTTCCATATCGACCGCGACCATCAACGCTCCAAACCCAAATCTGTCTTTTCCTCGGAGATCGACACCTTCATGGACAAGAAGCAATCTGACAATATCAATATGTCCATTCAGCGAAGCGTGCATCAAGGCGTCCATCTTGTTTTTGTCTCGCTTCGACACATTCGCACCGTTGTTCAGTAGAACCAAGACAAGATCGACGTTGCCCAATATGGAAGCCGCCATTAGCAGACTCATCTTGTGTGCATCTGACTGGTTCACGTCACCACCAGATACGATGAATTCTTCAACTAGTCCTTGGACGTTGCCATCAAGATCAGCCAAGATTTGTCGGATGAGAATAGCAATATCCATCTGAGACATGTTTGCTGTAGTATGTGTGAGCCTGACAACGGGACAACGTGTAAATATTGAGTGGTGGTACAAAATCGTTTGTACCAACCCTCCCACAAACCTTTTTACCACCGTATAGGATTGAAGCTCATGAGCTGTACCCACAATTTTGCCCCGGTTGGTACGATACCCGTATAAGTAAATCAGCGATTCATCTACACAATGTGCAACGGGCGCGCCGCGGGCCGGCTGAGTTAGGGGGTATTCCTAACACCCGTTTGCACAACCTTTTTCTATGACTGTATGCAGTACATTCTTGACTCATTTTACTTGTCCGGTATGCAGCTTTCAAACTGTTTTACAAAGGGATTGAATTTGGGATGGATCAAAATTTATTTGATTAAATTTATTTGATTAAATTTATTTGGGGCTTATAGCTGGAGCAAACACATTTCAACAATTGAACAGCTTTACCGTTTGTGTGATCTCTGCCCGGCATATTGGACAATGTTTCATATTGGACAGGTTGGAACAACTGGTGCACAAGCACCAATGCCCACATGGTACAATTACATGCTCGCGTCTGGCGTCGAAGCAAACAACACATTGTTGACTTTCTGCTGCGTCCTCGGCGACAGCAGCTGGCAAGAGTGGTGAGACGCAAAGGAGTTGACTTGCACTTTTGTCGATGTCTTCTGCAGCAGCCTGCGTAGCATTGTAACACGGTGGGTCGACATATGCCGGCAAGGGTGCAGCATGCGTATCATTGTAACACGGTGGGTCGACATATGCCGGCAAGGGTGCAGCCTGCGTATCATTGCAACGTGGTGGTAGCGCAGCCGGTGCAGTGTCTTTCTTGTTCTGTTGCTGCTTCTGTTGCTGCTTCTTCTTCTGTAGCTGCTTCTTCTTCTGTAGCTGCTTCTTCTTCTGTTCCTCCTTCTCCTTCTGTTGCTCCTTCTCCTTCTGTTGCTCCTTCTCCTTCTGTTCCTTCTTCTTCTGGATGCTCTTCTTCTGATTGTTCTTCTTCTGATTGTTCTTCTTGTTCTTCTTGGCCTGATTCTGTTGCTCCTTCTCCTCCTGTTGCCGTTCCTGCTCCAGCAACTTGCCCACAACCTCTTCATTCCATTCTAGTTGTGTAGTCGATTCCAACTCGTCTCGTTGTGGTTGCTTCTTGACCGGACGCCGTTTTTTGATATGTGTTCCGTGTGTCTGCAACGTGGCCACATATCTCTTCTTGATGTCATCCTCAGCCTTCGAGCGGAGAAAATCGATCACTGTACGCAGCAAGGGTGTACCACTGAGCATATCCATGCGGTGTGTCGGGTCATCCTGGTCAAGCGTGGGCTGTGGCGCATTTGCCTTTGCCACTGTTACACTGCAATCGCTCAAGCCAGCGAAAGCAGCAGCGAGTCCGATCATAAGACTCGCTTGCCAATCGAGTCTTACTAGCTGCATGCACATCCAGAATTCCATGTGCTCTTGCCCGACATTGTTCATGAAGCGCACAATTTCAGCTGCCAGCCTGCAAGCACCGGTTGTACTGGAAAAAGTTATACATTGCCTGATGTGCCTGACTTGGTCTGGCGAAATGGTAGGTGCGTCAAGGGAAGCCAGGTCGAGTGCGTCCAGGTCGACTTCCTTAAGGCGGTCCAACGTGTGTGCGAATCGTCTGCGTTCTGTACACAGCACCTCCGCGTCGATATCATCTGCACAATAGGCTGTAGCCGCAGCTTCCAGTGCTTTCAATTCTTCTGGCCATTTGTCCGTCTCATCCTGCGATGGCAACGATGGCAACTCATGCATTCCAGCCAGCGATGGCAACTCATTGCACCCAGCCTGCGATGGGTGAGGGTTAGGCAACTCATGCATCTCAGCCTGTGGTGACAGCAACTTATGCATTTGAGCTGCTTGAGTATCGTCATGCGGCGAGCTAAGCAAAGGATGCTTTCTCATCTCAACCTTCAGTAGCTGCTTCGTGATAGATTGCTTCAGAACTTCGATTTGTTTGGGAGTCAGGGCCGACCAATCTTTGTGACCATAACAATCGAAGATTGTGGGCAGCAAGCTGTCTTGGACAAATGCAGCACGAACGCGTCCAGTTTCCAAGTCTGTGATTGGTTCCAACGTCACTTGCGAAAGAGCTTTCATGCATGCCGGGAACGTCGGTTGATCCCTTATGCGCAGCAACATAGCACGACCCAATGCTTCCATGTCCAATTGCTCCGGGTCCTCTTGTTGCAGGGCTGTGGCGATTTCCATCGCCTCTTGTTGCTTCCTGCGATCGTGTTCCACGTTGGCTCTGTGGCGCAGCAACATAGCACGGCCCAATTCTTCCATGTCCATTTGGTACAGGTCCGATTGTTCCACGTCTGTGGTGGTTTCCCTAAGCTCTTGTTGCTTCTCGCGATCCTGTTGCATGTTGTGTTTGACTGGTTTTCGGTCTTTGCCTAAGCTCCCACCAGAGGGTTGGTACAAAGGTGTGGGAGGGTTGGTACAAAGGTGTGTAACAGGTTTGTGGGAGGGTTGGTACAAAAAAAAATAGTTGGTACAAATTTCGCGTTTCCAAATTTGGATGGTACAAAGCGGTGGTAAGACTGCAATCCCTCAAGAACAATAGCACACATGCTCTCAGGTGCTCTCAAGAAGAAGGCCAAACGCGTCGCGATCAGCCAAAGCGCACCCCACGGACTCAAGGGCACGCCGCGGTCTACCAAGCCAAACAACACAACACCCAACCTGGACAACTGTGCGCAACACGCGTTCAAGGACGGGGAAGATGTCAAGAGCTTCATTCGAACAGGTCGTTTCTACATCTATGACCTGCCCGACACAAGCCAGATCAGGCAAGCGTTCAAGAGCTTCCCATTCGCCTTCCACAAACCCGAGTTTCATGCACCTGACAAGCATCCAGTCCTTACAACCAAGTCTGGCTGGGCTATGTTGCCCGACCAAAACGCAATGTTGCCAATGCTTGAGGCTGTTGAGATGCTGAAGAATTTGGGCATCGATTTCAGCGCCATTGCACTCGAGTCATTCGGGATAAAGCATGGCTACATGGCCCTCGCTACGGACAGGTGGAAATCTCAACCTGTGGGACCTGGATTTTCGAAGGACATTGTGCATGCTTGCTGGAAGAAGGCGAATTCTCTGCACGTGGACATCCGAGAGGAAAACGAGGAACACCAGCTCGCGTTTCTCTTCAATTTCGGAGAATACTCGCGACATATGGTTATAACAGACCTCACCCTGCTGGAGACTGAACGCAGAAAGCTGAAGAGAAAGATTGCTTTGGCGCGGGCACAATTCCTGGAGGATGTGGTTAGTGAGCAGCACGTGCAGCTTCTGGTGCAAGAAAAGGTACGGATGGGGGAGAGACACATGCGCATATATGAGCTGTTGAAACACGTTCAGCAACATCAACAAGGCTTCTTCTCAGGATTCACTACAGACGAGAAGCTTTTGATCAAACCAATCCTCAAGGCAATCGAGATCCGACCAGGACAAGCGCTCCTGTTTGCACAGTTCCTACCTCACTGCTTGACCAATTCCACGACATCCACAGATCCGGACGCTAGGGCAGACACCTTCTACATCGGTCTCAAAATCGCAGAACAGCGCAACGTCTTGGAACCTGTGATGACGCAGTTGATCGACATGATGGCGGAAGGAGGGCAACATACGTATCAACGCGGGTACGGCCGCACCGGATTTACGGACAAAGGCATCAACGAGGAACATCAACGCAAGCTGCTGCCTTGCATATTTGCACAATATAACATACCTCCAATGGTCGGAGGCAAGGACGGTATTTCCAAGAATAAGCCGTTGCCCACTGTTGGGCAGTTCGTGCGAGATGTCAAGGCCGCCCGGGAAAATCCTCATCTGTTTGCCCCTGGAATGACGTGTGACCATTTGGACATTGACAACGTCCTGATAGCTAGAGATGTGTTGGAAAAGACAATGGAAATCCTACAATTTTAAAAGAGTTGAGCTCAAAATTAAAATCAAATTTATTCTTCCCATGTTGATTCTACTCATGTTGTCTACGCTACGGGCAACTTTGCTAGGGATCCTCCAGCTGAGCTGCCTGATCGTCCGTCTGAGCTGCCTGATCGTCCATCTGAGCTGCCTGATCGTCCATCTGAGCTGCCTGATCGTCCATCTGAGCTGCCTGATCGTCCATCTGAGCTGCCTGATCGTCCATCTGAGCTGGCTGTGCAGTGTAAGAATCAGAGCAACCGTCCTCACATAGTTCAGATTGGATTGCCTCGAGTACCCTTTTCGGTCGCGAGTAATCGCCTCCGTTCAACGGCTGATTCAGACAGCTGAGCATCAACTTGAATGTCTTGGCTAGACTTGTCCGATATACTTGGGCAGTCGCATATAGTACCCCATCCTGCTGTAGTCGAGGATCTGTCACGAGTTGTGTGGCGTATGTTTGCAGCCTCGGAATGTCCTTTTCTTCAAACGAGTCCACATCCATCGACATAAAGCCCAGCTCGTCGAATTTGAAGAGCAACATGGCTGCCATCGAGGTGAGACTGATGTGGGTCAATAGACCGTAGAGCAACTCTCTTCTCTTTGAATCTGCAGCCAAATCTTGCAACGGTGAAAAGCGAAAGGCATTCTCATGGAGCTCAATATCTTGCGTCTTCATCACGTCTCTCGCCATGAAACCACAATAAGTGGCATTCCATACATCGGCATCGTTCTGGACGATGGCGCCCAAATCACACATCCACCACTCACCATGTTGATCTAGTAGCCAGTTCTCGAGCTTATGGTCAAGTACCACTTTGCCACGAGCGCGGTGCCACTGCTGCTGCTGCCAGATCCGGTCTACGAGGCGAAGCAGACAGTTGTCGACAGAGCCAATAGGTGGTGCTTTCCCGTCGATCTGGAGTTCGAGATGTCGGATCAGGGAGAGGCCCGTGTTGGACGCTATTCCATCGCCAGGGTCGCTGTACAGTGGCGTCACCGTGAAGATCATGTTCTCACCAATGCTGCTGGGACTCACGAGCAGAGTCATCATGTCGACAGTGCATGCCCTGGTGGCACAATCTGTGCAGCGCATCTCGACGACGTCCATCTGATCGAGACTGGCCTTATCGAACGGCATTTTCACACAGTCTGTATGGGCTTCTCGACCACAGTGATCACACTGGACGACGCGTGTACCTGTTGTATCTGCCTTGCACAGATAGCAGGGCGGATCTTCGAACCAAGATTCTGTCTCGATACGACATCCCTGAATTAGCTGCCAGTCTTGTGCTTTCGCTTTCTTCCCGCTGCTCACCACCAAACAATACGGCCGTTGGTGCACATGCAGTTTGTATACAGTCTCGTACGAATCTCCAACCAGACCAGCGATTGTATTGACTCGAGTATCCATCCGCGCCACAGTCGCATTGTGGTCGGGCTCTCGAGTTCCCCACAGCATAGACAACGGGCTCAAATACAGCATGCCCTCGGCATCCGTGGTAGTGATGGGAATCTTCATTATCGCGTGAGGCTTGAGCATAGCGAGTGAATGTAGATCCTGCTCAGCTGGCTGGGCGGACGGCTGCATGGTCACGCGGCCCCATATCTTGTCACACCAACGTCGGTCGGTGGGTGGGGTAGAGCATGTCAACGGCAGACCGTTTCGAGAATGGGTAGCTCGCTTGCGCTGCTTCATCATAGCGGACATGTATTCGGGATGAGACGTGCCGAGAATGCCTTGACTTTCTCCAGTTTCGGGATGAGACGTATTCGGAATGCCTTGACTTTCTCCAGTTTTCTCCAGCTGGTTTGTGGACTACCCGAAACATGTATTCGGGATGAGACGTGCCCGAGAATGCCTTGACTTTTTCCAGTTTCGGGATGAGACGTATTCGGAATGCCTTGACTTTCTCCAGTTTCGGGATGAGACGTATTCGGAATGCCTTGACTTTCTCCAGTTTTCTCCAGCTGGTTTGTGGACTACCCGAAGACTCTGACAATCTCTGACAATCTGTGACATATATGTATATACAGGATTTGCGGACAATTGGCAGGATTTGTGGACTACACGGCAGACCTGGGCGGATATCCTAATATGAGATACTCTCCGAGCTGAGTGCGCAACTGGACTGCGGGTGAACACACAATGTCAATCAAAATATTCCACATGGGTAAGTGCCAGGGCGTTGTGCAAGAGGGCGATGGCGCTCCCGTTGGCGCTCCCGTTGGTGCTCCCGTTGGTGCTCCCGTTGGTGCTCCCGTTGGTGCTCCCGTTGGTGCTCCCGTTTGGGGCCTCATGGCTGAGGTCGAGAAGCTGATGAACGAGAAGCTGAGGTCGAATCGCAGTGCCGAACCAACAGCCGCCTCTGCAGCAGCTGCGGAGCAAGCAGTGCCGAGCTCACCATGACGTGCCAGCACACAATTGCTCGGAGGCGAATTCTGTCGGGGATGTAAAGCCAATGATTCCTGTCGTTGCCCAAGGCTGCGGCCATCCGATAAGCAAGACAAAAACGGTACACATCAACACCGACAACAGGGCAACCAAACGAGGTGTCTGGCTGTGGTATACTGTAGTCGAGCATGCCAGAAGGCCTACTGGTCGAGTTGAACTTATTATATCTCTCATCGAGGTTGAACTTATTATTTCTCTCATCGAGTTGAGCTCATTATTTCTCTCATCGAGTTGAGCTCATTATTTCTCTCATCGAGTTGAGCTCACTATTTCTCTCATCGAGTTGAGCTCATTATTCCTTTTAATCGAGGTCAACTCATTACTCAAAAGGGTTCTATGCCCATCAGCCCGGCTGTCATTTCTCCATAGTCCATGAATAGTTCTTCCCCGGTACTGACATCGTGTAGCACTCGAATCAGCGCTTGGTAGTAGCAGCCATCCTTGGGCTGTGAGGGATGCGATTGGTTGGAGAACTTAGAGTTGCCAGCATATCCCTCTGTCCAATGCACCTGCACAGAAACACTTGTCAGCCTCCAGCGAATCTTCTTTGTGTGCGAACACCTTTACAGCTGGTTGTCCAGCCGGTGGATGGTTCATCTTGCATGCCTGCAGTAGCATTCGGTCAGTTCTGCGGGAGCCAGGGTGTAAAATGCACACCAATGAAGACATCATGCCAGTCTTGGCCATGCATATGCCTGCTCCAGATCGGGCGATCGCCAAAGGCAGGCTGATCACATTGGTTGAGGCACAAAGTGCTGTTGCTTCGACCACTTCGTGCGCCGGTACGGCAACACCCAGACTCTCGAGCAAATCTGCGGCCTGTGCGGCAAAAATCAGTCGCGTATTGCACAGGTATGCCGCTTACCTGTTCAAGGATCAATGGGTGCACCGACATGACATCACTGGAATGGTAGTAGGCAAGGATACTGGCTCGTTCGCAATTGGTCAACATGAGCATGTGCGCAATGAGCGGGACTTGGTGGTCATATCCCCCAGATATCACTCCTTGTTCCTTGAGCTGCTGGTACTGCCACACGACCTCCGACGGGGGGCACAGTTCGAATTCGAGGAGCAAGTCCGTGTCCGCACGTATTGCTGATGTCGCAAACAGGCCCTGTCCGTGAAGGGCGCCGTCCCCAACCCGCACACACGTCGTGGCGTGGACCACTCGCTTGACCCCTTTCACGGGCGAACGAACGGGGATGAGCAGCCGACGCGAGTGAGTCACCCTGTCGGCATATGGCGCCGTGCCGTTGACATGAACACGTTGGCGGTCGCGCGCGAGTTTCTTTTCCCTGCTCTTCTTGGCATTTTGACCCATTTCACTTGGCTTTTTGGCCAAACCCGACGTGCGGTAAATTGAACAATCTTGTCAATTGGGTGGTGTGGTGTAGGAGGTCTACTAGCACCAAAGTGGATTATCTGTCCATGCGAAGGCAGAAACCTCAAGTATAAAATCCAGAAAGCGGAAGACAAGAAAGAATTGGTAAGCAATCACACTGGATTGTATTATTTCTCTGGTCGAGGTCGATTCATTATTTCCTCTGGTCGAGGTCGATTCATCATTTCCTCTGGTCGAGGTCGATTCATTATTTCCTCTGGTCGAGGTCAACTGGGGTGGGCAACGCTTGGGTTTCATACTTGTGCTCAGTGTTGTACTCAGTGCCAAGGGACGCCACCAAGACACTTCGGGTCGCTGGTAATGTTCCTCCCGGTCTAACTCATTATTTCTCTCATCGAAGTCAACTTATTGTTTCTCTTATCGAGGTGTTTCTTTTTAATCGAGGTCGACTCAATATTCCTATTAATTGAGGTCAACTTATTATTCCTTTTAATCGAGGTCATTCCTTTTAATCGAGGTCATTCCTTGTTTCTCTCATCGAGGTCATTCCTTTTAATCGAGGTCGACTCCTTATTTCTCTCATCGAGGTCAACTGGGGGCGGGCAACGCTTGTGTTTTATACTTGTACTCAGTGCCTTGGCACTGCGTACTATGAGCGTCCCTTCGGGACGCCACCAAGACCCTTCGGGTCGCGGGTAATGTTCCTCCCGGTCTAACTCATTATTTCTCTCATCGAAGTCAGCTTATTGTTTCTCTGGTCGAGGTCAACTCATTATTTCTCTCATCGAGGTCAACTTGTTATTCATTTCAATCGTAGGATACCTTATAGTTGGTTTTTACAAGTTTTCAATAAGGTGATGTCTACCTAATTTCACCTTATATCCTTCTTCCCCATAGACGGCTGAGATATTGTACTGACAGTGTTGTTGTTGTTTATTGGAGACGAGCGTTCAACAATGGCAACCGAGATGAATACTGCGCAGCCGTTCAAGAGGAAGGTTATGGATATATATGCCTATCCATATCCAGTCAAGGTGCCATCTGCTCTGCGCCCGCTGCCTCTGCTCCCGCTGCCTCTGCTCCCGTGGCATTCTGATCTGCTCCCGTGGCATTCTGATCTGCCCCGCTGCATTCTGATCTGCTCCCGTGGCATTCTGATCCGCCCCGCTGCATTCTGAATCTCACCCTACATTCCACCCAGTTACATTCCGCCCCGCCCCGCTGCAGGACTTGGAGGCAGCGGGCGCAGAGGCAGCGGACTTGGAGGCAGCGGACGCAGAGGCAGTGGACGCAGAGGCAGCGGGCGCAGAGGCAGTGGACTTGGAGGCAGCGGACTTGGAGGCAGCGGAGGCAGACAACTTGAATCTCGCGCGCGACCGCCTGCTACCCTTGACTGACTGGGAGCAGAAAGCAGTTCATTACACTGGGTACACTCCGCTCCATGTTGCTGTTGGGCGAAATGATATCGACACGATGGAGTTGTTGCTGGCCGCAAAGGCGGATGCGGAAGCGAGGACCACGTACCACGGCTGGACACCTCTGATATTATCGGCGCTGAACGAATACATGGAAGCGTGCGTGACGCTCAGAGACCACGGTGTGGATGAGAGAGTGAAATGCCGGGAAGGGAAGTCGGCTGAGGACCACGCTCCAGAGATGTTCAGAGATATTGATAATTGGGATGTTGATTACTACGAAAATGACTACTATGGGCACGACGGCTACGCATGAGTACACCAATAACCATCAGTATCATTCAAATCTAACTCATTATTCCTAGTAATAGAGATCGACTCATTATTCCTATTAATCGAGATCAACTAGTTATTTCTCTCAGCGAGATCAACTCATATCATTCCTTTCAATTGGGGTCCAACTCATTATTCCTATTAATTGAGGTCAACTTATTGTTCCTTTTAATCGAGATCATTCCTCTCATCGAGGTCACCCCTCTCATCGAGGTCATTCCTTTTAATCGAGGTCAACTCATATCATTCCTTTGATTCGAGGTCCAACTCATTATTCCTATTAATTGAGGTCAACTTATTATTCCTTTTAATCGATGTCATTCCTCTCATCGATGTCATTCCTTTTAATCGAGCTCATTCCTCTCATCGAAGTCATTTCTCTCATCGAATTCATTTCTCTCATCGAAGTCTCATCGAGGTCAACTCATATCATTCCTTTGATTCGAGGTCCAGCTCATTATTCCTATTAATTGAGGTCATCTCATCGAGGTCATTCCTTTTAATCGAGGTCATTCCTTTTAATCGAGGTCAACTCATGTCATTCCTTTTAATCGAGGTCATCCCTCTCATCGAGGTCATCCCTCTCATCGAGGTCAACTCATGTCATTCCTTTGATTCGAGGTCCAACTCATTATTCCTATTAATTGAGGTCAACTTATTATTCCTTTTAATCGATGTCATTCCTTTTAATCGAGCTCATTCCTCTCATCGAGGTCATCCCTCTCATCGAGGTCAACTCATGTCATTCCTTTGATTCGAGGTCCAACTCGTTATTCCTATTAATTGAGGTCAACTTATTATTCCTTTTAATCGATGTCATTCCTTTTAATCGAGCTCAATCCTCTCATCGAGGTCATCCCTCTCATCGAGGTCAACTCATGTCATTCCTTTTAATCGAGCTCAATCCTCTCATCGAGGTCATCCCTCTCATCGAGGTCAACTCATGTCATTCCTTTGATTCGAGGTCCAACTCATTATTCCTATTAATTGAGGTCAACTTATTATTCCTTTTAATCGATGTCATTCCTTTTAATCGAGCTCATTCCTCTCATCGAGGTCATCCCTCTCATCGAGGTCAACTCATGTCATTCCTTTGATTCG
>Ga0209713_10000756_pt1 | contig 18473 bp, 12 predicted proteins | sample ArcOceMetagenome_3_FD_187444 | JGI IMG/M metagenome (GOLD analysis project Ga0209713, IMG submission 187444) | Marine eukaryotic phytoplankton communities from Arctic Ocean - Arctic Ocean- Svalbard ARC20M Metagenome (SPAdes) (version 2) | ecosystem: Environmental > Aquatic > Marine > Oceanic... | reverse complement strand
CGACCGCCATTTCCCGATTTGACGATTTACATACCATGTAAATTAATAACAGCACCAAAAAACACACAAATAACATGCACCGATTCGTGTCTTGTCGTTTCATATGTGATAAAACAATAAAAAAACTGTTGAACTTATTCGATATTTTCGGAATCCAAATGCCACCAACTTGGCATTAACGAAATGATACGGACACGCACGTTTTTTGGTGGTTCTATCATAGTACTCACTATTCTTGAACTCGTATCCTCCGACATCACCAGATAGGTTACGATGCTTAAAATGATAATGAGAATCACACGGCTCAAAATACTCATTTAAAGTATATTAAATATATATATTCATTCACATTATCGTTTAAAGTATACGAGTGCAACTGTATTGTATAGTATAATATAAACATGAAGTCTTTCGCTATCATTATTCCTTTAAAATCAAGCAGCACTCGAATACAAAATAAGAACATCAAATTATTAAATGGAAAACCTTTGTGTATGTACATTATCGAAACAGTTTTGCGATCAAACGTATTGAAAGACCACTTGTGGATCGATACAGATTCTCATGAAATTATAGAATTGATTCAAAGTTATGGTCACACTATAAATTACTTTATTCGCGATAAAAAATTAAGTGATAACTCAACCGATGGTAACAAATTATTAGAAAACGAAATACACAATATCCCAGGAAAAGATTTTTATTTTCAGCTTTTATGCACGAGCCCTTTTCTCAAATTACAAACAATAGAAACATGCGTTGAGCGTCTTTTGAATTCAGAAAGTAACCAATCCATTGTTTGTTGCAATTCAAAACAATTGTATTTGTGGAAGAACGGAAACCCAGCATATGATGTAAGAAACATACCAAACAGTAACACTCTTGAAAAAACGTGTATTGAAGCGATGTCGCTTTATGGGATTTCCGCCTCCGATTTTATGTCATGTGAACATCGGTTAGGCACTGATCCCATCATTTATGAGATTGATGACGAGGAAGCCATTGATATAAACACACCACAAGATTTCGCGCTTGCAGAAAAAATTGCGCTTGCCAATCATTTGTACAATCAACAATACTTGAAGAATGTGAGAAACTTTATGAATACTTGCCTTGTACATGATGTTTGTCGAGAACATCAGATTCAAGTTCTTTTGTTAGATGGTTTCAAATCCACAAAAGAGACCATTATCTTCGGAAAAGTAAAACCATTACAAGTTCGTCCTCTCAAAGACAATGAGCGGAAAGAAGGAATATATGATTGTTTGAATTCGTATGATTCGATTACTTACAATGATGTTATATTTGTGAATAATATGGTTAATGGTAAAGCATATTTTGGCGACTTGAATTGTGCTATTGCTGAAACAAAAGGATGTCAAGGTGTGATTGTGAATGGACATTCCAGAGATATCGATCGATTGAAAATGAAAACAATTAATGTATTTTACAAAAACAACATATGTGATGATGTTTTAGGCGTAGGTACTCTAGATTTTTACAACAAACCAATAGTTATTAACAATCATACTATTATGGTTGACGATTACGTAATCGCAGACACAGATGGGGTCATCATAATATCAAAAGATGATATTGAGTTCGTCATCAAGAAAAGCATCGAAAAATACAAATTGGAACAATGCATTTTCATTGACATTTGTGAACAAACAAACACAGATAACATATTAGACACATACGGTGCATTTTGAATTAAGTAATAATTAACTTAAATGTGTGTATATACATATGAATTTAATAAGAAAACGATACATTGAGAAAGCTACATTTAAAACGATAACACATCACATCACAACGGGAAGAAGATATACAAACCACCAACCTTACGCGATTAACGTAGAAGTTGGAGACGAAGTTAAGGTGTGTGTGTTGTCCCAATTAGGTTTGTACAGACCTCCAGAGTATGACATTCCTCCTGAAATTGAGAGTTTTTGTATTAAAAAAGTGTTGAAGATATATGAAAAACTATTTAATGAAATAACTGAATTTGAAATGGATAGGTGTTCCAAATATCTATCAACCAAAAAGGAGTTAGCGTTGTATTTAGCGTTGCTTTACAACGAAACCATTGAAAAAATTATGGATGATTATGTAACGATTGTTATCACGGATTAATGCATCGTTAACGACAAATTGTACATCTTTTTTATTTTTGTTAATGCATTCAGTTCTTGTTTCTTGTCGTTGTGATGATTGCATTTTATTTCCAAATCGTTGAACATTTTTTTATACCCATTACCCATTAAAAATCCATATGTGACCATTGTTTGTAAACCAAATGTTTTATATAAGTAAAATATTGCGGTATGAGTAGTTGTTAAACAATCGCTTGTTGTTGATATTAATTTTGTATTTTTTTTTGGAGAAGTATGTAAATTGAAGATACTAATCTTACCAGAATATCTTAGTTTATTTAATTCTTGCGTAAATGTGTCATGAGTTACCGATAAATGAGCTTTTTTATGTTTATGGGGATACTCTGGTATTACGAAATGTTTAACACCTTTTATATCATTTTCAGTTAATCCCCAAAGACTTTCAATATCGTTCATGAAGACAAAATCGGGTTCATCTACAAGCTTACAAGCTTGATTGATACACACTATAACGTCGTTCGGATGGTCTTTCTTTTTTAATGATATCGCTGTAGGTCCTTTAGCAACAATGATGCATTTTTGGGAACTTTCCATAACAATAATTATTAATATACACAAACATATATTTCAAAACAGCCCCGCTATCACCTCCTTAATCCCCTTCACCGTGTAGTGACTCTCCAGCTTCGTGGTGTCTAGCCAATTGTTCGATCGTTTGCTCTTCAAGAGCACGTCCTGCTCTCCGATCGTCATGTTTTCCCATGTTTTCGTGGAATCCACCTTCTCCTTATACGCGTTTAGAATCGCATCGTGGGAGATAACCCCCGGATTGGTGAGGTTTATGGTCCCCGTTTTATTGTTGACCGCCATATCCACCATGATCGGCAACAGTTCCGGTAGATATGTCATCGAGTTCGGAATCGAACAGATCTTCATGTAACTCAGGATCTTGGTTAGGAAGTTGCGTTCACAAGTCAAATCATCCACGATGGGCATGCGAATGCGAACGTTCAACGCGCTATCGTTGTACATCAAGCGCATCATGCGATCGGTGTATCCCTTCACCACCGAATAGGAGGACCCGAAAAAATCCGGTTCGTCCTCTTCGGTGTACTTGTACTCGTGCGTGTTTTCGTTCGTATTGAAGATACATCCCGTTCCTAAGTATGTGAAATGAACGCTTCGTTCCTTGCACACATGGGCTAACACTAACGGAGAAAAGAGATTGTCTCCGATATTCGACTTCAACATGTCCTTCTCTTCGAGACAATCGATCGTATTGATGCCGTTCCCGTGTGTGCGACCGATCGTCGCAAGGATGTGCGTCGGACGGACTCGATCGATCTCACTCTCGACCGCATGAATATCGTCACATCGCGCGACCCCTTCGGTGAAAGATACATTCATTTGGACCATAATGTCCCGCACTTGAGAGCCAATCCATCCCTTCGATCCGTACAAAAGAAACATGGTTTACACTATCTAATATAACCTACCTTTTAAACACTTGAATCAAATGAAAAAATGGTGATAACAACAAATAATGTAACAATCGAATGCAAATAAAATCTTCTTTGTACTTATATGGAAAAAATAAAACGGGAGATCAATACCTCTTTCACGCAATTATCCAAATGGAAGCGATTCAATAACTTCAAAATGAATCCAAATTTCAAGATATTGAAACGCATTGGTAGTCCGTCCGTTTACGGGTCGGTGTATGAATTGGATAAGGAGGCTAAATATGTGCTCAAAATCATGAAAACGCCCGAAGCGATGCATGTAAAAATGTTTAATCACGAAATCACTGCGGGTAAAAGTCATCATATCGAAATATGCGGAGTACGAATTCATGCGTACATCGTATTGTCTAAAAACGTGCGCGCCTTCGTAATGGACCACGTGCTAATGGGTAATTGCACACTAAAGGCGATATCGTTACGGTCGTACATAAAACCGACACACGATTCGAAATTGTACAATCATATGGCCAAAACTTTGAATATGTTTTACAAAATAACGCAAGGATTTCACGGCGACTTGCATTTGGACAATATCATGGTGGTCACCGATAGTAAAAAAAGTTTGAAATATGTAAAGATAATTGATTACGGAACATGGACCCCTTTCCAACACAAATTATCATACAACGCCACCTTGAAAGAGTCCATCACACATGTTCATAAAGAATGGTTAATGTTATACGGCGAAGTATCCAATTCGGGCTTTCAAGGAATACCCATGAAAAGCGTATCCTATGGATTGGTTCGTTCTAACAAACATATGTTGAACGACGGGATGCCCGGAAAGAGAATGAACAAACTCATCGACGCGTGGTCCCCCGGATTATAAAATATGTGGGCAAATTATAAGCGATGGACACCGAATTGAAGAGGATGGTGATGTATTGTTTGTTGGGTATTTTGATCATTAATTTATATTATTGTTTGACCAAGTTCGAGCGGGTGGTAACCGTAACTGGTATCCATACGTTCGGTTCGTTCAAACTACAACCACGATTATTGAATCTGGTGATGGATAACAACGGAATTGTATACGAGATACACGACTCGATAGCCATTGGACATTTCGATGGGGCTAACATTTTTATGAAATTGAAACTAAACCAAACGTACCAAATCGAAGGGTATGGTTGTAAGATTCCGGGAACGGACATCTACCCAAACATAACCAAAATAAAGCAAGCTTAAGGACGACGTACGTGTATTCATTAATGTTGTCCACTTTGTTGACGTTTGTAACGCATCGTATTCACCGGAAACGCAAAACGCATTGCAACTCCGCAGTGACCCCATCCATCGACTACTCTCCCCCACCTGATAAAGTGGAAAAAATGCCTATATTCGGTAACTATTGCATCAAATCGACCATCGATTTTGTAGATTCGAAACGCGCCGAAGACGTGTATACCATCACCGGATACGACGACAATCTCGGTATTCAAAAGAAGGTAAATTCCGTGTGTAATTCATTTATATGCGACAACCCAAGCGATTTTGCGTGTGAGAATGAAAGACTCGTTTTTTTGGGACCCATGGAAAATTGTAATGGGCGAATTGAAGTGAAAGACGTCATAAACGGAAAAGAGTTTTTCTTTTAAAAACACCACCAAGTGGAGCGTGTATCGAAGAAATTGCGATCATATTCCCACCCGTGGGAATTCATGCGAATGCACCCCTCGTCATTCGAATCGTCCCATCGGACTTGTCCTATGAATCCATACTGATTCAACACCTCGTTCATTTGCCAAGGATTACACATGACGATCACATTCCCTACATAGGGTGGGGGAAGATGGTCGATTTGGTCGTATAATTCCAAACCGACATTGAATAAAGTGCATAGGTTGCTTGCGATTTGAATCGATTCGTGTTCGGTGTGCAGGGGACGACAAGTAAATATACGGCTGATGTGTTTGTCTTTCAATGGCACATAAATGACATTCGTCTGATGTTCGATTTTCCATTTTAATGTTTTATTAGGATGAGATGTTATAGAAGGATGTGAAATAACATATATTGTGTTTTCCATTTGTTATAAACGGGCGTTAATTCTTAATTATTTTCAATTTATTTTTATTGAACACACATATTAATATTAAAATGGGAAATACAATACATAGGCCTTGGAAATCGGACGGAGATGAAATATCCATCGACGAAACGCAACGTGAGTTGCAAACGGAAATAACCAGATATGAAAACGAAAACAAAAAATTGAAACTGCGAATTACCGAAATAGAAACCCAACTCAAAACTCGATTGAAAATCGCAAATGTTACTCTCATTCGACGGTATCTATCGGATTACCGAAACGAAATGTACTGGATCCCGAACCGCGTGGAGCATGATATGCTATTGAAGTTTATGATGTATTACAATGCCTCGTTGTTACGAGAGTTTACGAGGTAATCCGTTGCCGCTCATACGATGTGTAAGCAATCGACCCGTCGTATAATAGCTAGTTTTTTTTTCGTGTATTATGAAAATGGAAACACACACCTTGATCATCGACTCCCGCTTTTCGCCAACCGAATCTAACGTTGACTTTCACGTCACGTTTAATCAAGCCACTGGCACACATACCGGTGGTTATCCAACCCAAATCTTTAAAAACGTAACGAGTGTAGAAATGTGCGCGATGACGATTCCGTCAAATCATGCAAATACCACTGGCGAGCATTATGTCATTCTCGACATCGAAGAGTTGAATAATCGCGTTCATTCCAACACCCCCTTCGTCAATCAAACGTTTGCGATATTGTACATTGAAAAAGAGTCGAACATGAAACATAAAATAATCAAGGGTCATGATTTCGACGAAAAGGTTAAATATTTTGACCCCCCAATGAGTGCATTGTCACGATTAAGTTTTAAAATCAGGGATGCACGTTCGGGGGACCTCATCCCCGATAGTGGATATTGCACCTTCATTTTCAAAATAAATTGTAAAAAAGCCTTTGTTTAAATAACCGCGTTTAAAAAAAATATATACGTGTATGATATCTATCATGTTAAAGGTCACTGCGCGTACGGGACGTGTAAAAGTAAAACAAAGTGGTCGGTTCAAGGTTGGCGGTACAGCGAACATACGACCGACCAATACCACAACGACGGCTACCAATTCATTTGGAGATACGATCGTGACCTCTACGAACCCATCTACGAATACGACAACGATACAAATTACGGATGTTAATGGAAACCTAACATCAACCGAAACAACTACGAACGATTCCTCCACTGGAGAGGTGACTACGCGCATTGAAAGTCTCGATGGGTATGCCGAATCCGTAACCGTGTCCACATCGGGGGAAATGATTTCTTCCACCTCCTCGTATCCGATGGCGGTTGAAAATGGGTCGATTACCAATGTTACGACCGATTACTTATCATCGACGATAACAACGACGATCGATTATGTGGACCAGTCCATTCATCAAACCATAACTGATTTGGAAGGCGTGTGGCTCGCGACGATCACTCTGACGGCACCGGACGCGACAGGGATGGTGACTCGAACCATTACGTACGCGGACGGGTCTTCTGTTACGGTTGATATCGACACGGACACGTCCCGTTCGTTCAGTTTTGATATGGGAGATAACGTAACCATGGAACAAAAAACGATCTCTGCAAGCGATCCGTTGACTAAAAACAAACTAACCACCACTCATTTTTCAGACCAATCGGTACAATACGTGTTGAAAAATAAAGACGAAATTGTTCTCACTATTGCAACGGAGACACCCTTTGATGACACGAACAAAAACGTAAAAGTAACAAACGACGTGTCCGGCAACCTGTTGGAAACCGAGGTCGGCACAATGCAACCGAATGGGGATATCATGTATGAAATCAGGGACCCGAGCGGTACTCTGATTCGAACGAGAACGAAAATAACCGTCAATGGCATCACGACCGAGAGTTTGAAAGATTTGACAAACACAACGTTGTTCACAAAAACGACGAAAACGGTCAACGGAGATACGATAATCTCCGAGCTTAGAGAAAACGGATATGTCGTAGAGAACACGCATATTCCATTAAGTTTGCGGGTTCATACACAAGTCACAGAACCGATCGCAAACGATAGGCAAACTATCATCGATACGGAGTTTACGGGGACGTATGTTTCGACAACGCGGAACATCTCGACGAACGACGAACTTGCACGTGTGCATGTAATCACCGACCGGAAAACGAACGAATTCGTTTCTAAAATCGAAAGAGAAACCCAAGAGGACGGAAGAATCATCGAAGTTGACAAAGATGCACAAAACAACCTGTTGTTCGAAAAGATATTCGTCACTCACGAAAATGGGACCATCGCCGTTTCCAAAAAAAATGCGGTGGGTGACATAATATCAAACGCGTCCGTTCTGGTGTTGGATGACGGGTCTACGCAAACGACTGAAATAAATATTCAGGGGGAGTTGTTGAAAACAACAACCGAATCTATTAACTCTTCTGTAAATGAAAAAACGATTGTTGTTGTGAACTCAGATGACAGCTCGTCACAAATCGTTCTGGACAACTCCACAAAAGAGCGAAAACGAATGGTAGAAAACACCCCATTGAACACTACCGCCATTGACATCGTCGTCACTGAACAGAATGGAGAATTTGTTTTCAGTCCCGAATTGACCAATTTAGAAATTGGGAAGAAATATGTGTTTGATAAATCGAACACACCCACGTGGACGATGACATCGACGAACGACGATAACATATCCACCAACGTCGAAACCGCAGACGGAACCACAAAAGTTTCGTATATTCCCGACGACACCATTCTTGAAATCAAGTTAGGCAACACTATTTCAGAGTTGGTGTATTCAACGGATAACGTATTGTATAACACGAAATTGACCACCACAACCGAGTATGCGACGCAGCAAATTAAGAAAGAAATAAAGGACGCGAACGATGTCGTCATTCAAACAATCGTTCAAGAAGCGAACGGTAAGACAACCGAGGAGAAGAAAACCACCGACGGACAATCCGTTTTCACGGTTGAATCCAGACCAATGAACCCTATTACCAAAAAGGTGACCAAAAAAAGAAGATTACAAAACGGTTCGGTGTCGAACGAAATTTTCAATGAAAATAACACGCTTGCGTTCAAAGAATTCAAAAAATTGACCCCAAATGGTGTTGAAATCTCTACGAAAAACGACGACGGTTCAAGTTCAACTCAATTGGTTTCCGTCGAAACTAAGCAGATCATTCAAAAAACGGAAATAAGCGCACCCGACCCCGATACGGGGTTCGTATCCACGGTTGTCACGGACGCCAATCAAAACGAAAATACCGAGGTTTCAAACACAAATGGTGAAATCGTGTCCAAGAAAACACGCACCAAATTGAGTGAGGGTTCGTTCGAAGAGATTGAGTTCGATGCGAATGATGCACCGTTAGTAAAAACAACGATAGAAACACAACAGGACGGAAAGGTGAAAGCAACCAAACTTGACGTGAACACGAACGTGGTGTTGCAAATCAGCACTACGGAAACCACAAATACGGGTGCCATCAAAGAGACAATCACGGACGCGAACGATGTCGTGTTGGAAACCATCGAAATTATCGTGGATGAATTCAAACGCCAAACCAAAACCAAAACCAAGCCCGACGGCACCCGCGAAGTGAATGTAAAAAACAAGTACGGGGTCGTACTGAAGAGATTGGACGTCATCGTCGATCCGAACACTAACGAAACGACTGAATTGATTAGCTTTGTGGATAACCGCAAGGAAGAAGTGAAGAAGAACGCGAACGGCGATGTGCTTCAAACCGTCAAACTGTCTCCGCCTCGTACCGATGGTAAACGTGAACGCAAAGAGATATCCAACGACGGTACCACAAAGATCCAAGTGGTTTCTTTCGCATCGGAGGACACCACCACTTTCACCGTAGAAGAAGAAATTTTGCAAAACGAGGTGGTCGATACGGACGGGAACACGACCAAGACCACCACGAATCCCAATGGTTCCACCGATACGATCAAACGGAACGCGTCCAACGAAGTGATTGAGCGTGTCACGTTATCCGAAGCGTCTTCTTTAACGAACACGCGTTTACACACGTCCATTCGAAAGGTGAATGACGAAACGATTACCACGGCATACATGGTGGACACGGAAGGGGTGGTCACTGGACACAAAACCACCACCACATTGAAACCCGACGGCACACAAGTAATCACCATCACGGACACGAACGACACCGTGATTTCTACCGACAACGTCGCGGCACCCACCGTATCGGGCGATGTCGTGTCCAATACAGTGAACGACGATGGCTCCGTGGAAGAAACCATCGAGAAAGGAAACGGTTCCAAAATCATCACCATCCGAGACTCAAATAATAACACGTCATCTATCGTGAACTTATCCGCGCCCGATCCGGTGACGGGTGAGGTGTCCAAAACAACCACCGTCAACGAATCCTTACCCGATTCGTATTTCACGTCACCGACGAACGTGAGTATCCAACATGACGGCGGTACGCATCCCAGTCGCGGTGGAGTCAATTTTGGGTTCATACCAATCACACAAGGCGGTGCTAATAAGGGTGTAGTTACGAATAGAGATAACACGATTTCGGATACATCTGAATCTACCACCTATTCGGTACTCGATGATTATATGAATGGATTTTACCCCACAAATCAAGATTATGGATGGAGGTTAACCTTTACGGCGACAACGAAAATCGTACTTTGGTTCGGACAACTTGAAATTTCGTGGACGAATCCCGCATGGTCCGGACATCCACTTGGTTTGACCGGCGAAGAACAACTATATGTACAACTAAACCAGCTTGGTGCTACTGACATAAAATATGTTGGAACATTCGGTGTGAGTAATACGATACCATACAAATGGGTGAGTGCATGTTTCGAAACGGGAACGTACACGCTCAAGGCGTTCCGTACAAACACTTCTGATTCCACCGAATGGAGAATAAACCAAATGGTGTTAGCGGTTCCTAAACAATCTTCCGTGATGACAACGGCGGTTACCACGACCTCCGTGTTATCCGCTCCTGACGCCTTCGGAACCGTCAGCGAAACCGTTCAAAACGAGGATGGGTCCGAAACGTTGACGCGTTTGGACAGATTCGATAACGTACTTAGTACAACCGACCAAATACGTACCCGGAATTTGTCCACCGTGAAAACCATCACATACGACGATACAGGAATTCAACAAAGCGGATTCAAAGACGTGAACGTCGTCGGTTCTCAATTTAGTTTGGAAGAAGATGACGTGTTCGGTACGACACGAATGGTTGGTAAATATTTGAATAAAACCGTTCATGACATCACCATGACCGTGCCAGACGATGATTACATCATCGATATTGTGTTCAAACAAAACGCAGTCAACTCGCGTGAACGAACCTCGGTATGGGGATTGAGGAATGCACATGACGACACAAATTTGTTTTATTTTTATAACGCCGGTGGTGATTATTGGCGCATCAACGGTTCAATCGGTATGATCAAGATTCAAAACACTGCCGCGATGGGCGATAATCCGGGTTACAACCAATACGGACAATATACGTTGGTGTTTCGCAAGGCGACAAACAAAGTCGAATTTTACTACAACAAACAACCGTTCAATTTGCAATACGAAAGTGGCGGAGTGACCGTAAGCGGCAACACGTTCACGGTCAGTTCGGATTATTTCAACAAAGACATACGACTTGATTTGGGGCATTCGTACCAAGGTACCGGTACCGATCCCACGTTCATCGCGTACGCCACTGTTATCACAAAGGGATCAAACACTATCGAGAATTTCGGAAGCGTCGCTTACGTTCAAAACATGGAATGGACCATATCGCCTAGTATTACTAAAATACTCGAACTTCCTAACGGGAATCGTACCGAATCGGTGTACACCGAAGCGGACGTGTTTGTTCAATCCACCACCACCGATGCCGATGGGAACACGATCCAAACCGTAACCGTAAATGAAGACGATCATCTGGTAACAACAAATTCGGCTTTGATAACACCACAATTACCAGATCCTTCACCATCCACTCGTTTCGGTAATGTGAATTTGAGTAATCACAACATAACTACATATGTAAATCCATTTGAATTCAAACCCATTGTTCCGGGGCAAGTGAACCAAAGAAACACCGTGACACGCGCGGATTATTATTTGTCTGAAGCGGACGGTAACCCATATTACAACGGAAAATTGGCTGAAACGTTTGTCGGTTTCTGGCCATGTGTCGTGGATAAATTTTACAAATACAATGTGGTCGTTAACGATACTCCGGTCATTGCCGCCTTCTCCATGACCAAACGCAATTTCACATTACCAGACGCGTGGGCTCAAAACCGTGCCGCCGCGTTCCTCGCGCACATCGATATGTTGAAAGCAATGGACGGTGTAGAGTTGGTGGGTACCGATACGAGTGACACTCTCGGTATATGGACCGATCGTTCCAACGGAGGTCCCACGGGTCAGAATTGGTGGGACGATCCAGAAGGTACACGAGGTATCACGTACCGTTGGTGGTTCTTGCAATTTAACAACCCTGGAACTTATACGTGGGATAGTACTCAATCAGGTACCAACTTTATTGATTTGATGGTTGGTATCGTCAAGAAATTCCCCGATACCATGGTGCCCGCCCTTCAACCAATAATCGGTACCCCGGTGATAACGACCACAAATTCCGTTGGTACTGTATTGTCTACAACCGTTACCGACGAAAGCGGAATCGTTACAACCACGGTTGTTAATGAGGACGGAACGACCACCAATACCATGGTGAATACGGACGGAACAATCAATGTCGTTATATCCTCTACGCCCGACGATTCGGGTAATTACATCGACACGATGACTAACGACGTGGGAGAAACAATAATAACGTTACGGGATTCGGACGGAAATATGATAAATTCACGCACTCGTAACATTACTCCAGGTAAAAAGTACGTACATAGTATCGGTTCCGGTTCTACGTTGGGACGTACCACCACGTCGGATTTGGATTATGCGTCCGCATACGGCAACGATATCGCTGAAATGTATCCCACGAGTCAAAACACCTTTTTGAAAAAGAACGACGGTACTTGGTGGGTGTTGGGTAATCAACGATTCGGATTACTTGGAGATGACGTAACCCATTCCACTAATGTGGACGTAAACGAGTTGAAATCGCATGACAAATTGAACAATTTTCCACACACTATTTTGAAATTCGATGCGAGCGCGACTCATATTGTGATTTATGCAGACGATGGTAAGTTATATGCCATGGGTTCAAACGGAAACTATGAATTAGGTAACGGTAATCCAAATGCGGTCACTGACTTTGTGGAGTGCACCTTATTTAATGAGAAATTGACGAGTGGTGTGGAATTAAAACATATCGCTATTACTGGTAGCGGTACATGCATATGCGTCACAGAAAATGGTACCGACAAAGGATACGCAATCGGAAGAGACACATACCGATCGTTGGGTATCAACGCTAGCGCGACCGTACATACGGTTTACACGACCGTTCAACCATGTAACGAACTCAACGCTCTCGTCGGTACGGACCATTCGATTACGAGAATAATCGGATCAACGTACACCATGCGATACTTGTTAAAGAATAAGAGCACTGAAGTGTCCAAATGGTACGTAGTAGGATACACACGCAAAGGGGTTAGGGCGTTCGGTCATTACGACAAACGGAACGATGATACGGCCACGATTCGAGAAGCTCTAGGGTACACAACCTTTTTGGAGACTTACCCGGACGCGATAGTGAGCGACGGATACACATGGGCGTCCACCATATTTTATCTAGCAGATGGCACATTGTACGGTGTGGGTGACGGAGTTTATGGTGCGTGGGGTGATGATGTCGCGGTTGGGGCGTATCGTTTAACTTTGGACAATTTGACCAAACTAGGGAAGGCTTCGAGCGAACACGAATATTGGCAAGACAAACCAAAATTCGTCGATGTCAAGTCGACCGAGAACGCTACTTTAATCATTTTGGAAGAAGCTGGTGATGATGTCGAACGCATCGAAACACCAGACGGTACCGTACGAGAGATTCGACGAAACGCGTCCGGTTCGGTCGTATCGGATGTATCCACGTACACAGACGGTTCCACTGTTTCGGTGATGAACAACGAGGACGGATCGACCACCGAAACTATCAACAACATTGACGGAACGACTACGGTTAAAACGAATAATACGGACGGTTCTATAACGGAAACATCTACCAAATCCATAAATAGTGACCTGTTTGTGAATGCGCACACTAACACGACAAATGGTTACACGGTACCAAGTTCGGTGGTCACGATCGATGGTGTGGATTGTTGGAATTGTCAAGATGTAGGTATCACCAATAACACGACACCGGTAGCATTGACCGGGAGCACGATGTCCGTCGGTTTTTGGGGAAGAGTGTTTTACTTGGACAACCATATCTTGTTCAAATCTAACGACGCGGACGGATTCCGTACGCGATTCATGTATAAAAACAGAGGGACCGATCGATTGACACGGTCGTTCCATAACGGTTCTTGGAAGGAGGTTACCGTCGACCCCGCATCGACATTGAATACGTGGGAATTCATCATGTTGGTGTACGATGGTAATCAAGTGACTTCCTACATTATTCCGTATAATTTCGACATTTCCCAAGGCATCGTTGAGAACACACACTATCGGACGGAAACGTTCGCGGGTTCTCCGTTTGGAAACAACCCCATCACCGAAATCGTCGGTACTGGACACAACAATAAAGTGTATTTGGCGAGTGCTTTCGCATGGAACAAGGTTCTAACATTAGATGAGGTGGTTTCCGCATACAATCTTACCAAACCCAATTCACTCGGAGTTGAACCAGAAACCACGACAACGATATCTGCACCAGACGCCAACGGAGAGTACACGGAAACGGTCGCCAACGAGGATGGGACGTCCATTGTGATCACCAAAGATTCGGACGGTACCGTGTTGGAAACCAAAACGGTTTCCGTTATAGACGTCAACGGAGAATACACCGAAACGATCGCCAACGCGGATGGGTCGTCCACTGTGACCACCAAAGATTCGGACGGTACCGTGTCGGAAACCAAGACGGTTTCCGCTCCCGACGCCAACGGAGAATACACCGAAACGGTCACCAACGCGGATGGGTCCCGTGTCGTGTACCTAATGACCCCTTCCGATGTGGTCGGTGACTCGAACGTAGAAAACGCAACCAAACCCGTTACGAGAGTGTACGACCAATTTGATTATGTGGGTAGCCAATCAGGTCAATCTGGGCGCGGATGGCACGGATTGGCGAAGGTGGTGTTAGCGAACGGAGACTTGTTTTACGCACCACCCATTCATGGTGCGACCAATTCCACTTGGATGATTGGTCGTTCGTTCGATGGAGACGTTACGTTCGACGGCACAATCGGTACGCGTCCGAACGTGTCAGGAAGCGGTGCTCACCATGGAAAGTTCGTGTTCTACTATCAACCGTCGATCGAGGTCGAAGTGCACGCATTTGGTGGATATTTGGATCGAACCACTGCAATCGAATATATATATGCGGTTGCGATCTACGACACGTCGACAAGTGTGTTGACCCCCGTGGCGACCGAACAGTCCTTGCCGTTCTTATGGACCGATTCGTATACTGAATTGAGGTTCTCTCAACCTGTTTTAATGGGACCATCCAAAGTGTTGAAAATTGTCATTTCACAAAACAACGACGGTCTAAGAGGTCCTTACGAGATCGTGTTAAAGGGGTCTGGTGTTCCGAGACTCCGTTCGTCCACCGTCATATCCGCTCCCGACGCCAACGGAGAATACACCGAAACGGTCACCAACGCGGATGGGTCGTCCACGGTGACCACCAAAGACGTCTCCCAAAACGTGCTAGACACCACCGTCATATCGGTACCAGACGCGGACGGGAATTACACACACACCAAAAATGTATCTGTAACACCGATCGGTTATAAATACATGAAGTTGCATGTACCCACTCATCACGGTAATGCCACATACAAGGCGTTTACGCAGTTGTCCGTGATGAACGCCAATATTGTTTCGATCACCACCACGGGTCCGACATATGGTCAATATGGAGCAGCGAACCTTATCGACGGAAACCCCGACACATATTTTCAAACTAAACCGGTGAATGTATTCGACGTGTTCATCACATTCGATACGGATTTGGATCCCGCGTTCGTCACGACCTTTGTCAACATCTGGAACAATCAATCGTGGAAAGACGTGGACGTGTATGTATCCACGGACAATTCCGTGTGGACATTGGTCAACGAAGTGCGGGATTTACCGTATTCCACTAAGGAGGATGTTCCTGGACGTACCACTCTCGTAAATTGCGAGCTCCCGGTTTCGGTTACCACCACGGTCACCAAGTATGATACGGATGGTAACGAAATCGTCGAAACGGTTACGGAACGAAATTCAGATTCCGCGTATGAAAACTTTTCGAACCATCCTCACGAATCGAGTGAAAATTCAGGATCGGTATCGATTTACGGTAATTCGTATGTATCTTACCTATTGAACAACGGAGATATCGTCTACACCATGGGGTCTAACCATGATGGCCGTAAAGTGGTGTATATGTTCGATTCGATTTATGATATACCGAGTTACGTAGCGCATTATAACACCAATCCTGCGTTGGGTGATATGTGGAAACATACGTGGTACGGTTCAAACTACGCAAACGAGGCGCTCGTTTACGAATTCCAAGCACAGGTGAACACAAGTAGCATGACGTTCGTGAATGGACCAGGGTCCAACTACACCAAAGAAATTCAGATTGAATTCGATGATGGTTCCGGTTTCGTACCTGTAACGAACCCGAACATTCCTGGGTTTACGACCACACCTCCCATTACCGAGTGGGGGACCGCGATCACCATCACATTCGACGAAGTGACGAGCAATCGGTTCCGGATCACGATGACCGGATTCACCAACAATATATCGTTGCAAAGTTGGAAAATCGAAGGAAAAGCACCCGTTGTGGAAAACGCAACTAATCGCACACAACTTCAATTCGTGATCAAGGACCGGGCACTCGCGGATCCGGACGGACGCATTGACTTGTCTGAGATTCAATTGTTCGACGCTCAAAACAACGTCGTGGAGTACACCGCGACGTTGGGTGGCGCACCCGATTCCAACGATGCGACACGATTGAACGACGGTATCAAAAGTCCCGGATGCGTGTGGAAGACTTTTGGCACCAAATATGATGTCGGTGACGTTTTGGTAACCGCGAACGGTGATTTTAACCAAGTGACAACCATTCGCGTGTTTCATTTCAGACACAAGTACGGTCCTTCCTACGAACTCTTGGATCAAGACGGGGTCGTTTTGGCACCCACCACCGTTCGTGTGAATTCCACAGAGACTGGTGGAGATACGATCGAAGAAATGACGGCGAGCGGCGCGTATCAAGAAATTGTGATCGCTCCGGTCACGTCTGCCGGATTGATAACTACCACAACCCCCGTGGACCCGTCCACGTACGAGCTTGTGGACGTCCCCGAATCGGGTCGAACGTACAGCAGTTTGTTCAACGCGAACAACCCCCAATTGTACGGACAATCCACACTCGCGTCGTCGAGCGCGTGGGTGTACGATTCTACCAATCAAACGACAGGTTGGGTGATGATCGATTTGGGAGAAAACTATGCGGTGAGCGGTGTGGCGACCAAAGGACGTGTGGAATACATGCAGTGGGTCACCAACATCAAGGTCGAAACTAGCGAAAACGGCACGGATTGGACCGTCGCCGCGGCCAATGTGGTTGCGAACAGCGACCAAAACACGCAAGTGAACAACTACTTCTCTCCCGTGACGGCGAGGTACGTGCGACTCACGGTATTGGCGTACTTCGATTACCCGGGAATACGTGCCGCGGTGTGGATTGAGCCACTTGCAAAAACGCAAATGTTGAAAATTTCGGTGAAATCACGAAACAATCAACTTGGTGTTTCTGGAAATGATACGTATCAACTGATAACCGCGTTTAAAGCGTTTAGTACCACAGAAGAAATTACCGATTTACGTATTTCGGATTTGGATTCTGGGTACTCCACCTGGAATGCGGACACCACCACCATTTCTAATCTTCAAGATTTAGAGTCCATTATGTTTGATTCTACGAATTCTTACAAATGGCTTGGTGCCCCGCCTTCTAACGACTATGTATATCGCTTCACCGTGCGTTCGGACACATTATCTATTGATTCCATTAAATTATGGACAGGTCGACTGAAATACTCACACGATTTACGGATTGCGGCGTACTCCACTTCTGGACAACTTCTGTATACCATTGATGATATTTCTCTTGTCAATCAGTCAAGATACTCCGGACTAGCAGTTGATTGGGGCGGGTCGGACGGGAATGGTACCAGTTCGCGTACGACGCCAACAGACGCATATCCACATCACGTTATTCTCATTCCTTCAATATCACCACCGGCCGGGTCTACATTAACCGTATTCGACGTACCCGAGAACCAACGTTCCTTCAATGACGCTCATCAAGAATTGGGATTGCAATTCTCCAAATTAGATTCCGCCAAATCTTGGGCGGATGCGCAACCAAGAACCGGCGGTTGGATACAAATGGATTTGGGACAAAATACGGTCATATCTGGAGTAATCACCATGGGGAGAAACGCCACCCCCCAATGGGTCACTCGGATAAAAGTGGAAACGAGTGTGGACGGTAGTTCGTGGGATATCGTGTTGAACGACGTTCCATCAAACACAGACACCACTACCCAAGTTAC
>Ga0209713_10000755_pt1 | contig 18478 bp, 27 predicted proteins | sample ArcOceMetagenome_3_FD_187444 | JGI IMG/M metagenome (GOLD analysis project Ga0209713, IMG submission 187444) | Marine eukaryotic phytoplankton communities from Arctic Ocean - Arctic Ocean- Svalbard ARC20M Metagenome (SPAdes) (version 2) | ecosystem: Environmental > Aquatic > Marine > Oceanic... | reverse complement strand
CTACTGGATCTACACCCGCTTGTGGCGTGATACGGAATAATGCTAAAATATCAGTATCTTTAACTGAGTATGCAGCATCCCAGTAACCCATTTTTGCGTATGGAATTACACCAGATTCGTAACGGTCACTTTTAATTCGAGTCCGTTCTGATACAGATTGAGACATGTATTTCTCCTTAAAATAAAAAGGCAATATATAATAGATATAACTAATTTATTTAAATTAGTTCTATCGGTTGAAATTTTGGAAACAACCTTACTAATGATTATAACACGACTTTATTAAAGGTTTTATATATATTTTTTAATTAATGTATAACTTTATAGAATATAATTAATAAGCTTAATTACTTTAAATCATTTAATAATTCCTCTATAATAGTAATTACAAATCATTGCATTAATAATTTTTAAATACAATTTATTTAATTAACTTACTTTGTTTAATTTTATGATTAATCAATCAAATAAAACTTTAAATACTAATATAACCAAATTAGTTAATCAACCATATAAATACGGATTTTCTACCACAATTGAAAAAGATATTATTGAGAAAGGATTAAATGAAAATGTAATCAGGTTAATTTCTCAAAAAAAACAAGAACCAAATTTTTTACTCGAATTTCGATTAAAAGCCTATAAAAAATGGCTGCAGATGAAATGTCCTGAATGGGCTCAACTAAAATTTTCTGAAATTGATTATCAAAATATTATTTATTATTCGGCTCCTAAAATTAAAAAAAAAATAAATAGTCTTGATGAAGTAGATCCAGAATTATTAGAAACGTTTGAAAAGCTTGGAATTTCATTGAGTGAACAAAAACGTTTAACAAATGTTGCTGTAGATGCTATTTTTGATAGTGTTTCAATTGGGACCACTTTCAAAGAAGAATTAGCTCAAGAAGGAGTTATTTTCTGTTCAATATCTGAAGCTATTCAAGAGTATCCAGAGTTTATTGAAAAATATTTAGGTACTGTAGTTCCTATTGGAGATAATTATTTTTCAGCTTTAAATTCTGCAGTTTTTACGGATGGATCGTTTTGTTACATTCCAAAAAATGTTAAATGTCCATTAGATCTTTCTACTTATTTTAGAATAAATGATCAACAATCAGGTCAATTTGAACGAACATTAATTATTGCAGATACAAATAGTCAAGTAAGTTATTTAGAAGGTTGTACAGCTCCACAATATGATAATAATCAATTACATGCGGCAATTGTTGAATTAATTGCTTTTGATAATGCTAGTATTAAATATTCAACAGTTCAAAATTGGTATGCAGGCAATGAATATGGTCAAGGTGGTGTTTATAATTTTGTAACTAAACGTGGCTTATGTGCAGGTATTAATTCAAAAATTTCTTGGACTCAAGTAGAAACTGGATCTAATATTACTTGGAAATATCCTAGTTGTTTATTAGTTGGTAATAATGCACAGGGAGAGTTTTATTCTGTTGCTTTAACAAATAATTATCAACAAGCGGATACCGGAACAAAAATGATTCACGTTGGTAAAAAAACACGTAGTCGTATTATTTCAAAAGGAATTTCAGCAGGAAAATCAAAGAATAGTTATCGAGGCTTAGTTAATATTACAAGTAAAGCCTTAGGTGCTCGTAATTATTCACAATGTGATTCTTTATTAATTGGAAATTTATCAAATGCAAATACATTTCCATTTATTTCAGTTCAAAATGCAACAACAAAAGTTGAACATGAAGCTTCGACTTCAAAAATTGGTGAAGAACAAATCTTTTACTTTTTACAACGTGGTATTTCAATAGAAAAAGGGATCGAATTAATGATTAGCGGCTTCTGTCGCGACGTTTTTACAGAGTTACCGTTAGAATTTGCGGCTGAAGCCGATCGTTTATTAAGTTTAAAATTAGAAGGGAGTGTTGGATAATGAATAATAAACCTATTTTAGAAATTAAAAATTTAAAGGCTACAATTAATACCAATGAAATTTTAAAAAATTTAAATTTAAAAGTTCATTCAGGGGAAATTCATGCAATTATGGGGCCGAATGGATCAGGTAAAAGTACTTTTTCAAAAGTTTTGGCTGGTCATCCCGCGTATGAAGTATTAAGTGGAGAAATTTTATTTAAAGGTAAAAATATTTTAGAACTTGATCCAGAGGAACGTTCACATTTAGGTATTTTTCTTGCATTTCAATATCCTATTGAAATTCCAGGTGTAAGTAATGAGGACTTTTTACGTTTGGCATATAATGCAAAGCAAAAATTTAAAAATCAACCAGAAGTTGATCCATTAGAATTCTTAATGATTATCAATCAAAAGTTAGAACTTGTGGATATGTCTCCGACTTTTTTAAGTCGAAATGTTAACGAAGGGTTTTCAGGGGGTGAAAAAAAACGAAATGAAATTCTCCAAATGGTTTTGTTAGATTCTGAATTATCTATTTTAGATGAAACTGATTCAGGTCTAGACATTGACGCTTTAAAAATAATTTCTCAGGGTATTAATACTTTTATGAGTAAAGAAAAAGCGATTATTTTAATTACACATTATCAACGTTTACTAGATTATATCAAACCAGATTTTGTACATGTAATGCGAAATGGTAAAATTATTAAAACGGGTACAGCTGAATTAGCAAAAGAATTAGAAATAAAAGGTTACGAATGGTTAAAATAGAGCTTTTTTATAAAAATCAACCTAAAAACCAATAAAAATAGTTATACTAATTAGTGTTCCTGTATATTTTTTAATATTGGGTAATTTACTAAATTAGTTAAATTTTATGTACCCAGATAATTATTATTCAAGTACGTTTACATTATTAGCGGATGCAGAAGTAGGAAAACATTTTTACTGGAATATTGCTGGTTATCTAGTACATGGACAAGTTTTAGTTGTAATTTGGTTTGTAGTAGCAATTTTACTAGTATTTTCGGTACTAGGAACTCGCAATGCAGATCGTATTCCACATGGTTGGCAAAACTTTATGGAATCTGCAATTGACTTCGTTACAGATATTGCTAGAAATCAATTAGGTGAAAGTTTTTATAGAGAATGGGTACCATTTATTGGTACGTTGTTTTTATTTATTTTCGGTTCAAATTGGGCTGGTGCAATTATCCCATGGAAGTTAATTGAACTTCCAGAAGGTGAATTTGCCGCTCCAACAAACGATATTAATACAACAGTAGCATTAGCTTTAATAACATCTTTTGCTTATTTCTATGCAGGTTTAAGTAAAAAAGGTTTAGGATATTTTAAACGATATGTTCAACCAATCCCACTTCTTCTACCAATTAATATTTTAGAAGATTTTACAAAACCTTTATCACTAAGTTTCCGATTATTTGGTAACGTTTTAGCTGATGAATTAACAATTACTGTATTAACAGCTTTAGTACCGTTGGTAGTTCCCTTACCAATTATGTTATTAGGTATTTTCGCTGGTTCAGTACAAGCTTTAATTTTCTCAACATTAGCTGCTGCTTATATAGCAGAAGCCCTTGAGTAAATTAATCACACTTTAGATTTTTCTAAAATTACATTTATATTCACATTAATTAATTAAGATTTCTTATGGATTCTATCATTTCTGCTGCTTCTGTTATAGCTGCTGGTTTATCTATTGGTTTAGCTGCTATCGGTCCTGGTATTGGTCAAGGTAATGCTGCTGGTCAAGCAGTTGAAGGTATTGCTCGTCAACCTGAAGCAGAAAACAAAATTCGTGGTACTTTATTATTAAGTTTAGCTTTCATGGAAGCTTTAACAATTTACGGTCTAGTAGTAGCTTTAGCATTATTATTTGCTAACCCATTCAACAGCTAGTTTATTACGTAAAAACTAAATAGATCGAAATAGGGTTTCTATTTTCACTAGATCGATCTATTAAAAATTTTTAATTCTATAGTAGAACATATAGATTTTATATGGTTAATCTTTCAATATTAATTTCAAGTTCAGAAATAAGTGGTCCTGGTGGATTATTTGATTTTAATGCAACTTTACCATTAGTAGCCATTCAATTCGTTCTATTAATGCTAATTCTTAACACAATTTTATACAGTCCACTTTTGACTGTAATTGAAGAACGTCGAGAATATATTTTAGGAAATCTTGCAAAAGCTTCTGAAATTTTAGCACAAGCAAACGAATTAACTACTCAATACGAACAAGAATTAAGTAAAGTCCGTAAAGAAGCACAATTAGAAATTACAAATTCACAAAAAATTCATAAAGAGATTTTAGAAATTGAACTAAATATTTCTCAAAAATATATTGATAATTTATTAGATACTATCACAAAAGATCTTCTGGATAAAAAAAATACTGCACTTAATAGTTTAGACATTATTGTTAAATCTTTATGTGTAGAGATAGATACTCAATTATCAATTTAAATTTTTTGTTAACTGTAATTTTCTTTTTTATAAGCGAACAGTTTAGACACAAACTTTAAAACATGGAAAATTTTGATCAAATTTTTACATTAGTTGCTGAACACGAAGGTATTGGGTTAAATCTTGATATTTTGGAAACTGGGCTAATTAACGTTCTTGCTTTAATTGCTATTCTAGTTTATACCGGTAAAGACTTTTTAGGCTCGGCACTAGAAGAACGTAAAACAAGTATTGTCCAAGGTGTTCAAGATGCTGAAGATCGTTTAAACGAAGCAAACCGCCGTTTAAGCGAAGCCCAAAAGCAGTTAAGTCAGGCTAATGTAGTTATTACTGAAATAAAGAATGAAACAGTAGCGGCAAAAAAAGTTTTACTTGAATCTGATGCTTATCAATCAAAAAAAGATTTAGCAACCAGTTTTAGTAGAGCATTAGCAGCTTTCCGTTCTAAAGAGCGTCAAGTTTTTTTAGACGTTAAGCAACAAATCATTTTATTAGTGTTAAAACGTACTGTAACACGCGCTCAAGAAACCTTTGGTAAAAAAGACCGTGCTACAGCTCTAATTAATGACACTATTAATAAATTAGAAGGAGATTTACTATGAGTAAAAATCCTTTAGCCGCAAAGGTCGCTGCTCCTTATGCACGTGCCTTATATGATTATTCAGTTGAGCAAAATCTGATGCACCAGATTACAGCTGATTTTCAAAACTTAGAAGTATTTTTGGCTCAAACCCCGGATTTAACTGATTATTTTAATAATCCTATTATTAATTCTGATAAAAAACAAGAATTATTAGAGAAAACATTAAAAAGTCAATTAAATAACGAAACGTTTAAATTTTTAAGTGTTTTAGTACAACGCGATCGAATTAATTTATTAGAACCTGTAATTACTGGTTATTTAGATTTAGTTTATGAACTTGCTTCAATTAAAATGATTGAAGTTTCAACCGCGTTTGCATTTACAAATTTACAAAAAAATACTTTAATCAAAAAGTTAAAAGAATTAACGAACGCACGTGAAATTCGATTAGTTATTAATGTTGATTCAAGCCTTATTGGCGGATTTTTAATTAAAACAAACTCGAAAGTAATTGATTTTACAGTTAAAAATCAGTTACAACTTTTAGCTAAACATCTAGATGCTGTTCTAGAAATTTAAACATAACTAAAATCTTTTATTAACTTTTTACCTTAAAAATAATACAATGATAAAAATTCGTCCAGACGAAATTAGTAGTATTATCCGTGAACAAATTGAAAAGTATGATCAAGATGTTAAAGTAGATAACATTGGTACTGTTCTACAAGTAGGTGACGGTATTGCTCGTGTATACGGTCTTGATCAAGTAATGAGTGGTGAACTTTTAGAATTTGAAGATAAAACTGTAGGTATTGCACTTAACTTAGAAAATGATAATGTTGGTGTAGTATTAATGGGTACTGGTCGTCAAATTTTAGAAGGTGGTACCGTAAAAGCTACTGGTAGAATTGCACAAATTCCTGTAGGAGATAATTTCTTAGGTCGAGTTGTTAATCCATTAGGTAGTCCTATTGATGGCAAAGGTGATATTGAATCATCTGAAAGTCGTTTGGTAGAAGCAATGGCACCTGGTATTATTAGTCGTAAATCTGTATGTGAGCCATTACAAACAGGTATTACTTCAATTGATGCAATGATCCCTATTGGACGAGGTCAACGAGAACTAATTATTGGTGATCGTCAAACAGGTAAAACATCAATTGCTGTAGATACTATTATTAACCAACAAACAGAAGATGTTGTTTGTGTTTATATCGGTATTGGTCAAAAAGCTTCAACAGTAGCACAAGTTGTTAATGTACTTGAAGAAAAAGGTGCAATGTCTTACACAATTATTGTGTGTGCAAGTGCTAATGATCCAGCAACATTACAGTATATTGCTCCATATGCAGGTGCTGCATTAGCTGAATACTTTATGTACAATGGTAAAGCTACATTAGTAGTATATGATGATTTAACGAAACAAGCAATGGCTTACCGTCAAATGTCATTATTATTACGTCGTCCTCCTGGACGTGAAGCATACCCTGGTGATGTTTTCTATTTACATTCTCGTTTATTAGAACGTGCTGCAAAATTAAGTGATTCATTAGGTGGTGGTAGTATGACTGCTTTACCAATTATTGAAACACAAGCAAGTATGTATCTGCGTATATTCCAACCAATGTAATTTCAATTACAGATGGTCAAATCTTCTTATCGAATGATTTATTTAACTCAGGTATCCGTCCTGCTATTAACGTAGGTATTTCAGTATCACGTGTTGGTTCCGCGGCTCAAACAAAAGCTATGAAAAAAGTTGCTGGTAAATTAAAATTAGAATTAGCACAGTTTGCTGAATTAGAAGCATTCTCACAATTCGCATCAGATTTAGATGAAGCCACGCAAAAACAATTAGCAAGAGGTACACGTTTACGTGAGTTATTAAAACAACCTCAAAATTCACCATTATCGGTTGCAGAACAAGTTGCATTAATTTATACCGGTATTAATGGTCAATTAGATGATTTAGAAGTTAGTGATGTTAAAGCATATTGTGCAAGTTTACTTGTATATTTAAACACTTCTAAAAAATCGTACATTGATACTGTTACATCAACAAATCAATTTACTGATGAAGCAGAAACTGCTTTAAATGAAGCAATTGTTGAAGCAAAAGCTGCTTTTAGCAATTAATTTTTAAATAAGTTAATTAGAAAAAATCTAATTAACTTATTTATGTTTCACGCTTTATCACTTTTTTATTTTTAAAATAAAATTTTATTAAATTACATAATTTTTCAAATCTTCACTTATAATACTATTGTAGCTAACTTTTTTTCTAGTTTAGTTGTAAGAAAGTCAAAAACCTATTATTTAAATTTAAGGAATGAATTACTATGGCATTACCATGGTATCGTGTTCATACTGTTGTTTTGAACGACCCGGGCCGATTAATTGCTGTACATTTAATGCATACAGCGTTAGTTGCTGGTTGGGCTGGTTCAATGGCATTATACGAACTTGCTGTTTTTGATCCATCAGATCCCGTTTTAAATCCTATGTGGCGTCAAGGCATGTTTGTTATGCCATTTATGACGCGTTTAGGTATTACAGATTCTTGGGGTGGTTGGAGCATCACTGGTGAAAGCGTTTCAAATCCAGGTATTTGGAGTTTTGAAGGTGTAGCATTATCACATATTATCTTATCAGGTATGTGTTTCTTAGCTGCAATTTGGCATTGGGTATACTGGGATTTAGAATTATTCCGTGATCCTCGAACAGGTGAGCCTGCATTAGATTTACCGAAAATTTTTGGTATTCACTTATTCTTATCAGGTTTATTATGTTTTGGTTTTGGTGCATTCCACGTAACAGGTTTATTTGGACCTGGTATCTGGGTATCAGATGCATATGGTGTTACAGGTAAAGTACAACCGGTAGCTCCTTCTTGGGGAGCTGATGGATTTAATCCATTTAATCCAGGTGGTATCGCTGCTCACCATATTGCTGCAGGTATCTTTGGTATTTTTGCTGGTATTTTCCACTTAACAGTACGTCCACCACAACGTTTATACCGTGCTTTACGAATGGGTAATATTGAAACAGTATTATCTAGTAGTATTTCTGCTGTTTTCTTTGCTGCTTTTGTAACGTCAGGTACAATGTGGTACGGTGCGGCTGCGACACCAATTGAATTATTTGGTCCAACCCGTTATCAATGGGATAGTGGTTATTTCCAACAAGAAATTGAACGTCAAGTAGAAACTTCTATTGGTGAAGGTTTATCTGAAAGTCAAGCTTGGTCTCGTATTCCAGATAAGTTAGCATTCTATGACTATATCGGAAACAACCCTGCAAAAGGCGGTTTATTCCGTGCAGGTCCAATGAATAAAGGTGACGGTATTGCTGAAGCATGGTTAGGCCATCCAATTTTCCGTGATAAAGAAGGTCGTGAATTAACAGTACGTCGAATGCCAGCATTCTTCGAAACATTCCCTGTTATCTTAGTAGATAAAGATGGTATTATTCGTGCAGATATTCCATTCCGTCGTGCTGAATCTAAATATAGTATTGAGCAAGTAGGTGTAACTGTAGATTTCTATGGTGGTAAATTAAATGGTCAAACATTTAAAGATGCGCCAACAGTTAAAAAATTTGCTCGTAAAGCACAATTAGGTGAAGTTTTTGAGTTTGATCGTACAAGTTTAGAATCAGATGGTGTATTCCGTAGTAGTCCACGTGGTTGGTATACATACGGACATGCTAATTTTGCATTATTATTCTTCTTTGGCCATTTATGGCATGGTGGACGTACAATTTTCCGTGATGTATTCACAGGTATTGGTGCGGAAGTTACAGAACAAGTTGAATTTGGTGCATTCCAAAAGCTTGGTGATAAATCTACGAAGAAACAAGGCGCTGTATAAGGTATAGTCTTTGTTTTTTAAATCTATTTAAAATTAAAAAGGATTAAACAATGGAAGCTTTAGTTTATACATTTTTACTTATCGGTACGTTAATGGTAATTTTCTTTGCAGTATTCTTCAGAGAAACTCCACGTATTCTTCGATAATAAAACCATATATATATATATATGGTTTTATTTTTTAATCTTCATGCTCTTCAAACGGATCACGAAGATTTTTCGATGCAGGTCCGAAGGCTGTAAAAATTGAATATGAAGTGATACCTAAAAGTAAACTTGATACAAAAATGATAAGAATAGTGGCTGTTTCCATGCTAGATATATATTATTTATGAATCAACGCTTTAATATTATATAACATTAATGAAAAATTATTCTCAAAATACGAAAATTAAAATTTCAATGTTAAAATAATTAGAGAAAAAGTCCATTCATACATTTTTGATTGTTTATTTAAAGGAATCCTAAAAAAATTTTTCAGTAGACCTACGTACTCAATTTTATGGAATTTAAATTGTATTAGTTTTTTATAAAAGAAAAAACTAATATTTAAAATATTCTGTTTAATAATTGAGAATAAAACGTACAGTAAAAACTTCAATTGACAAAACGTATTTATTAAAACTATAAAAATTTTCTTATGGCATTAAGAACAAGATTAGGTGAAATTTTACGCCCATTAAATGCTGAATATGGTAAAGTTGCTCCTGGTTGGGGTACCACACCAATTATGGGAGTTGTAATGGTTGCATTTTTAATATTCTTAGTAATTATTTTACAAATCTATAATTCATCATTAATTATTGAAAATGTTGATGTAGATTGGGCTAACGGTATTGTATAAATTTAATATATAGAAATAATCTAAAAGATTTCCAAATCATTTAGATTATTTCAAATTCTCAATTAATTTTAAAATATAGATATGGATATTATAAGTCTAGGTTGGGCAGGTTTAATGACAATGTTTACGTTTACGTTAGCATTAGTTGTTTGGGCTCGAAATGGTTTTTAATTCTTGGAACTTTGTAAAAATTAAAATTTTTTAAATATTATGGCATTAATTCTTAAAATCTTCCCATATGCAAGTCCGGAAATTGTTACTACTGCAGTAACTTGTTTCTTTATGACATTATTTGGTCTTTCATTAGGATTTGCATTATTAAAAGTTCAGGGTGAATAATAAACATTTAATAATAATATAATAATATATTATTATTAAATATTTGTTTATATAATTTTTTATTTATATTAGAAATATAAACCTAACATATCAGGGAAAAATCGATTAATTTCAATAATAAATCCGGCAGTAAATGTCATCCATATAGTTAAAAGAACAGGCGCTGTTGATAAATATTTTTGAAAATTCTTCATAAAATTAATTTTAATTGTAAATTAAATAATAGATAAATTTAACGAGGTGATACTGTTACTTCATCTGTTGGTGCTACTAAATCACCGCTAACTAATTCTTGCCAAGCTGAAATTGGCCAAATGTAACCTGTTGTCATAATTTTTAATGCTAATGGAACATTAATAATAATTTCACTTTCAGCTGGATTTTTTGTTGTACTTACTGCTCTTACATATTTACGACCTACCCAGCCAATCCAACCTGAAATGTAGATGAAACCAAATCCTGGTAACATAAACTCTGCTGCATGGCTCCAACGTCCATCAGCAATTAAATGTGGCAAACCATCAGTACCACATAATAATTCCGAACGGCTATATTTATCAAATCGTGCTTCTGTACGTTCGATTTGTTGTTGTAAAGCTAATGCTGGTGGTGTTCCTGCTTCATAAGTACTTTTTCGTTGTTCTAATTTTTTTACGCTTGATTTTAAGCGTTTGGCAAAAGCAGGTGATTCACTACATTTTGTTAATCCACCAATTTCTGCTAAAGCAACATTTGGAGTTAATGTAATTAAAACTGCAACAAGTAAAGTTAAAATGTTAAAACGTTTCATGAATCAAAGTAAAGAAAATTTAAAAGTTTCTGGTTGGTAAAAAATTTCTTAAAGATAACATTGTTAATATATATAATAGTTTAGTTTTAAAGAAAAAATAATTTTTCTTTAAATTGAAAATTGAAATACTTTCGTAAATAATTATCGTTTTTAACTTTTTACCTTTACAAAATTTTCTATTTTTGATTACTTTAATAAAAATTAGAATTTCAATAGTTACGCTTTTTCTTTAAAAGTATAGCATTGTACCATTGTACTTTTTAAAGTTATAGTTTTATTATGATAATGTTGTGATATAATCAGCTTGATAAGATCATTTTATTATTTAGTTTTTCTTTCTATTAAACTTATTATATTAATCTAATTATTTTTTGAATCCAATTTGTTTTTGTAAATACTTTTAATTTAAAAATGTTTAACCGAACTCAAAATGGGAAAACTCAGATATGCATAGTTTATTAAAAATTTTTCTTTTATTGATTAATATTGATCAAGAAACCGTTTTAAATTTTTTTGGCCTAGACGATCCAAATACGTATTTAAATACTAACTTTGATGGAGTTTCTGTTTCAACGGAAATTTCTACAGAAACACTTAAACTTATTTTTCAAGGATTTTTAGAACGGTATCAATATGGACTTGGGTTAGTTGATATTGAAAATATACTTATTTTTATTACTTTTATCCGATTTGTAATGCTTGCAAACCGATATAATATAAAAACTTCATTTTATATATCCTGTATTAGTTTATTTGCAGGATTTTTATGGTATACACATTTAAAAGATTTAATTGGCTGGTATGGTGATATGATAAGCTATAATCGCTTAACTAGTCGTTATTTAGATGATATGCTTACAGAAACTTATATTGAAGATGCAAAAAATCAAAAGATTATGTATCTCGAATTTATTAATCAAAACCCATTAAATTTTTTAAAATCATCATTAGTCTACGCTAGTGAAAGAAATGGGTATAGAATTGATCCTATTTCAATGTTAATTACAAATTTACCAGAAACAATTAACGCGCAATTAAGTAAAGGTTATTATTCTATTTATAATAATGTTTTACCAAGTATTTGGCGATTTGTAGGGGGACAGTTACAAGAAATTGCACCTTTATTACTATATGTTTTCATTGTGCGAATAAATAAAAAATATTGTCCTTATTTAATTAGATGGCATTGGACTTATCTTATTGTATCAAGTCTTTTTGAAGGTGAAATTATTCGAATAATGTATCGATTATATACTTATGATAGTATGGTTTTAATTCCATCAGAACGGTTTGATGAATCCGCTCTTTTACAACCAATATTTATGATGATTATAACTACACATTATTTCCTTGTTTGTTTAGGATTGTTACATGCTGTTTGTGGTCAATATTTTTATATACCATTTTTAACAGAAAATACAGAGATTCATATAGGGAAACGTACACAAAGTAGTATTTATAGTGGAGGTTATACATCTTGGCAAGATGGTGGATCAAAGCAGATAGAAATTATGACCAAAGATCAAAAGTCATTAAAATTCCCAAGATTATGGTGGGGTTGGTTAGGAAAACGTTCGTATTTAACAACTATGAATGAAGCTGATTACCGAAAACGCCGACAGAATCGTTTTAGTAAAAAACGAATTAAAGGATGGAAAAAATTAGTTAGGCAATTTAAAAAGTGGATTTTAAGAAATTAGAAACACAGTAACTACTGTATTAATATTTTAAATAGAAAAGAAAACTAGTAATAAATTTCTTAAATAAAAAAATAAGTTTACTTATTTAAGAAATTTATTACCTATTTTATTTATAGTTTGTTATCTTATTATAAAGATGAACCTAAACCAGAGTAAGCACCATAAATAAATAAACTAAGCATAGTAATTACAGCTAAACCACCTACAAGGCCTACAAGCCATAAAGGAATTCTACCAGTATTTGCCATCTAAAAAACTCCTAATTTATAAAATTAATTGAAGAAATAACTTGAAAATAATACAGCTAAAACAAAAATTAATAGAAGTCCCCAGTAAAGAGAAGTTCGATTTAATTCTACTGCTTGCTTATTTGGATTTGGACCCGTCATAAAATTTACCTCGTTTTTATATAAGTAATTTATCGTTGAATAAATTGCATTGCTGTAATTCCACCTAAGAAAAATACAGTCGGAATAGCTAAGCCATGAATAGCTAACCAACGGAAAGTAAAAATTGGATATGCTACAGGTTGATTAATATTGTTTGTCATGTTGTTTACCTCTATAAACCTTTAGTTAAATCTTCTAATTCTTGTTTCGCACTAAATCGATCATTTACTAATGGTACTTGTTGGCGATCTTGAGTAAAGTATTCATTTGGACGTGGTGTCCCAAATACATCATACGCTAGACCTGTACTAATAAATAACCATCCTGATACGAAAAGTGACGGGATTGTAATACTATGAATAATCCAATAACGTACACTTGTAATAATATCCGAAAACGGACGTTCACCAGTAGATCCACCAGACATAATTCTATATTCTCCTATAAAAAATGATTGTTGCTCATTCAAAAATTTAATCAAAAGCGGGCAGGGGGAATCGAACCCCCATCATTAGCTTGGAAGGCTAAGGTTTTACCACTAAACTATGCCCGCATAAAACAATTATAGAATTATGCGGGTATAAAAAGCAATAAACCCGCTATAAATTTTCTAATTTTAAATCTAAAAACTTTGCTAAATCGGCAGCTTGTTTTTCTAAATTTGAAATTGAATTTGGTTGTTGAACCGGTGTTAAAGGAATTTTACGTTCATCTTTTAAACATAAATAAATACTTCGTTGTGGATTTAATCCTTCGGAAATTTTTATTCCAATAGATTGAATACTTGTAACTGGATAGGTTAAAAGAATTTCTCGGTTTTTACCAGGAAACCCTCTCCGGACTATCTTAACAAGATTTTCAATTTTGTTGTATTCATTATAACCACTTCCAATATCCCATAATATTGTCGCACCTATATAAATACTTAATGAGAAGCTTAATGTTCCATAGAACATCATAACCACTCCTTGTGGAATAAATACTAACTCTGTCGGATTAGCAAATGGTAATAAATTTATTTTGAAATAGCTTGATAAGCCTGCCAATAAAAAACTAATACCACCAAGTGCTAAAAAGCCACCCCAAAAATAATTACCAAACCGTCTAGATCCAACAATATCATCTTGACGAATGTCTTCTTGCATTTTTTAAATCTAATTAACTATTTAAATTAATTTAATTGATTTTAATCCTAAATATAATCCTGAAGCAACGGCAAAAGAAAATCCTACTAATAAAATATAATCGATAGCAATTGTCATAAAATCTTTTTGTTTTATAAAAATGAAGTTTATAAAATTTTTTCTGTATATTAGTATATATTATATAGTAATCTATATAAAAATTTTGGTTGGTAAAAATTTTCATTAAATTTTTGAATACCTTAGATTATTTAAACAATTTTACTATTAATTTCATTAAATTTTAAATTAAATTTATGGCTAATTTTATTAAACCTTATAATGATGATCCATTTGTAGGACATTTAGCAACACCAATCACGTCATCAGCCGTAACACGAGCTTTATTAAAAAACTTACCAGCGTATCGATTTGGGTTAACTCCATTATTACGTGGGTTAGAAATTGGTTTAGCTCACGGCTATTTTTTAATTGGCCCTTTTGCAAAATTAGGTCCGTTACGAAATTCAGATATTGCTTTGCTTGCAGGTTTCCTTTCAACAATTGGTTTGATTCTTATTTTAACATTAGGTTTAACTATTTACGGAGCTGCCGTATTTAAACCAGGAAAAGAATCACCAGAAGCTGGTGAAAATGATCTTCAAACTCGAAAAGCTTGGGATCAATTCAAAGGAGGCTTCTTTGTAGGTGCTTGCGGAAGTGCTGGGTTTGCATTAATTTGTTTATCAAGTATCCCACAAGCTTTACTATAAATTAAATAGAAATATTTAGTACACGATTATACTAAATTGATCATATTTTAATCAATTTAGTATATAAAAATTATTACATTACTGTTAATTATTATAAATTATTATGAGTTCATTAGCGACAACACCTATTAATTTACAAGAAGAATACGCAAAAACTGAAATTGCGAAGATTTTAAATATTTTAGATGAAGAATTAGTTGGTTTAACACCTGTTAAGACTAGAATTCGTGAAATTGCTGCATTATTACTGATTGATAAATTAAGAAGAAATTTAGGTATTACCGCAGGTAGTCCTGGATTACATATGTCATTTACGGGAAGTCCTGGAACAGGTAAAACTACAGTTGGTTTAAAAATGGCTGATATTTTATATCAGTTAGGATATGTGGAAAAAGGACATTTACTAACTGTAACACGAGACGATTTAGTTGGTCAATATATTGGACATACTGCTCCTAAAACTAAAGAAGTACTTAAAAGAGCTATGGGTGGTGTACTTTTTATTGATGAGGCTTATTATTTATATAAACCTGATAATGAACGTGATTATGGGTCCGAAGCTATTGAAATTTTATTACAGGTTATGGAAAACCAACGAGATGACTTAGTTGTAATCTTAGCTGGTTATAAAGAGCCTATGGATAAATTTTATGAATCAAACCCAGGTTTATCATCACGTATTGCCAACCATATTGATTTCCCTGATTATACTGTAGATGAATTATTACAAATTTCAAAATTAATGTTAGAGGAACAGCAATATCAGTTAACTCCTGATGCTGAAGTAGCATTAAGTGAATACATTACACGTCGTAAACAAAAGCCTTTGTTTGCAAATGCTCGAAGTGTAAAAAATGCATTAGATCGTGCTCGGATGCGTCAAGCAAATCGAATTTTTGATAGTCGCGGTCAAGTTTTAACAAAAAAAGAATTAGTAAATATTGAAGCACAAGATATTTTACAAAGTACAATTTTTGATTAAAACCTTTTAAAAACTTAATTTAAAAATTACTTATGAGTTTACTTGTTGTCGGTGGTACAGGAACGTTAGGGCGACAAATTGTTTTACAGGCTTTAACAAAAGGTTATCCTGTACGTTGTTTAGTACGAAATTTTCGTCGTGCTAACTTTTTAAAAGAATGGGGTGCTGAATTAGTTTATGGAGATTTAAGTATTCCAGAAACAATTCCCCCATGTTTGCAAGGGATTACAGCTGTAATTGATGCTTCTACAAGCCGTCCGTCAGATGAAGATGCATTAAAAATTGTTGATTGGGATGGAAAATTAGCTTTAATCGAATCTGCTAAGGCGGCAAATGTTAAACGATTTATTTTCTGTTCTACACAAAATTTAGAACAGTTTTCTAATATTCCATTAATGGAAATGAAACAAGGTATTGAAGTTCAATTAAAAAAATCACAAATACCATATACAATTTTCCGTTTAACTGGATTTTATCAAGGTTTAATTGAGCAATATGCTATTCCCATTCTAGAAAATTTACCAATTTGGGTGACTGATGAAAAAACTTGTGTTTCGTATATGGATACTCAAGATATTGCGAAATTCTGTTTACGTTCTTTACAATTACCACAAACAGTAAATCAAACTTTCTTTTTAGGTGGTCCGAAAGGATGGGTTTCTTCAGAAATAATTAGTTTATGTGAGCAGTTAGCTGGTCAAACTGCAAAAGTAAATCAAATACCAGTTTTTCTTTTGAAATTTGTTAGCAGATTTTTTGGTTTCTTTGAATGGGGTCAAAATATAAGTGATCGATTAGCATTTGCTGAAATTTTAAATGTAGAAAATAATTTTTCAAAATCAACCTTTGACTTATATAAAACCTTTAAAATTGATTCTAGTGAAGTAGTTCAATTAGATGACTATTTCTTAGAGTATTTTATTCGTTTATTAAAACGTTTACGTGACATTAATTTTGAAGATGTTCAAAAACAGAAAAATTTAGTTATCTAAAATTTCGATTGAATTAAATGTTAAAGTATATAATTTTTTATTAATAAAAAATTATATACTTTTTATCATCCAGTATTTTAAAAATATAGTTATTAATTTTTTTGGTAATGAATTATACAAATTTTATTATAAAAATTATTGCGAAGCCGACACAGAGTTTTTTTGATAATGAAATTAGTGTTACTGAATTAATTGGAAAATTTTATCAATATAGAAATAATAAATATACAATTTGTAAAGTTTCTATTTGGGGTCCTTTATCTCATGATATAAACCAATATTATCAAATAAATGATTATGTTTTTGTTGAAGGATATATTTCCATACGTGAATCTATTTTTGAAGATTTGAATATTAAAACAGTTATTGAAATATCAGCTTTTAAAGCGTATCCGTTTGTTTTAAACCCTATACAAATAAAGAAATAACTTTTTGTTAATTAAATTATTCAGAATTCTTATATTTTAGTATAATTAATAATATTAAAAACAATTCCTAGGAAAAATTGCATGTTAACTTTAAAAATTTTAGTTTATACAACTGTAATCTTTTTTGTTTCGTTATTTATTTTTGGTTTTCTTTCAAGTGATCCATCACGAAATCCAAATCGTAAAGATCTTGAATAATAAAAACTTAAATCGATTCATTATGAATCGATTTATGTTTTCCCTAAATATTAAAGAATAAACTAAAGACAAAATTTTATATTTACTCTTACATTGAAATATATACGTTTTTCAAAATTGAAATTAAATAAGAAATATTTACCCCCAAGGGAATTCGAATCCCTGTCTGCTCCGTGAAAGGGAGCTGTCCTAGGCCTCTAGACGATGGGGGCAATTTAAAATATTTTCTAGTTTTCTAAACTAGAAAGCGGGCAACGCGATTCGAACGCGCGACATCAACCTTGGCAAGGTTGCGCTCTACCACTGAGCTATGCCCGCTGAGTAAAACAATAACAAAGCTGATATTTTAATGCTTATACTAATAAAAATTATATAATGTCCTTATAAATGTGTCAAGAGTTTAATTTTTTAGAAATTATAGTTTAAACTATAATTTCTAGATACACTAAATTGACGATGAAATACCGTCAGCAGCGGCAATAACAATTACAAGGAAAACCCAAATTTGGAAAAATCTATTAAATTTACCTTTCGAAACTTCCCATTCACCTGGAGTAGCTAAAGCTACAGGTACAGTTACAACTAAACCTAATGAAATTAAGACTAGTAAAGCTACTAATAAAGTTATCATATATATATTTTAAAATTTTTTATATTGATGATCGAAAGATTGAGAGTATTAAAGATTACCTTTTTTTAAAGCTAATAATACAATTACTGCTGGACCTGCTAACATAATAGCACCTGTTGCTATTAGCTGACCTATAACTTGCCAATTAATCATTTTTCAAATCCTTAATTTATAAATTTTTATTAAAATTTCAAATAACAAAATAACTTATAATGTTACTTGTCATTTTACTTTAAAATTCTTAAAGTAAATATATTATTTTAAATAATATTTTATTTTTTACATAATTATTATTTATAAAGTTTTTTTAGAGTAAAGACTTTAATAATTTTGATCTTTTATGTTAATATAATTGTAGGGTTGCTAACTCAATGGTAGAGTACTCGGCTTTTAACCGATTTGTTCTGGGTTCGAGTCCCAGGTAACACAATGAGCTATTTAATCTAAAGTAAACT
>Ga0209713_10000752_pt1 | contig 18500 bp, 20 predicted proteins | sample ArcOceMetagenome_3_FD_187444 | JGI IMG/M metagenome (GOLD analysis project Ga0209713, IMG submission 187444) | Marine eukaryotic phytoplankton communities from Arctic Ocean - Arctic Ocean- Svalbard ARC20M Metagenome (SPAdes) (version 2) | ecosystem: Environmental > Aquatic > Marine > Oceanic... | reverse complement strand
TTTTTCATTAAACAAAATATTTTCGATTTATACAATTAAATATTTTCGATTTATACAATTAAATATTTTCGATTTATACAATTAAATATTTTCGATTTATACAATTAAATATTTTCGATTTATTCAAATTTTTATATTATATTGTACGACAAAATATAAAAACGAAATATCAAAGTCATTTTAATAAATAATAGAGATAAATTGAATTCGATATAGTAAATTCAGATAACTTAGATTTAAATTTTAAAAATTGATTAATATGATATTATATATATATTTTAATATAATAATTTAATCACCACAATGGAAGTAATTGATAAAATATTAAAAAAAGATATTAATAAGGTGTCGGAAACATTCTATAAATTTTGTTATGGAAATCAAGATAATTCTATTCAGATAATTTCACATTTATTAGATAATTATATACCTAAACCGAGTTTGGATGAAAATAATAATATAGTTTTACCATATTATCAAACTCGTAATAACAATCGTTTAGCGCATCATCCATTCCCACACGAATGTGCGTATCAGGCGTTCAGTATGATTTTAACTAAAGATATTGATTGGACAAAAAAACATTATTTAATTTTGGAAAAAAGGTTACAAATTTTTATTATAGTTATGAAACATTTTAAAAATTGTTTGAATGAGAATGAATATAGAAATGGTTATGGACGAACTGTAATTCAAGAAATTTGCTTAAAATTTGATAAAGATAGATTTAATTATTATCCAGACTACTTTAAAGAATTTGTTCAAGAAAATTTATTGAAGAAATATGGTATTGTTGATGCACAAAAAAAAATTATTAAAGATACAGAATTTGGTATAATCCCTCCGAAATTAAATGATTTTATAATTTATAGCCATAAGTTAACAGAATATAAAAGAATATAATTTAATTAAAATAAACATGCATTTATAAAAATATTTTTTCAATGATTATTTGTTTCTTTACATATATTTATTTTATTGCATTCATAAATGATAATTAAGAACACTGGTGTTTTATTGGTTATAGATCATTTACCCCCATCATTATATATTTAGATAATTTTAAACTGGAGATTATATTTAGTATTGTTAAATAGTATAAAATGCTATATATATATATATATGAAATGAAAACTGGATTATACAGGAATTGGTAAGTCAAGAACTATATTATAATTCCAATGTGAAAAAAACAATAATACTAAAGTATTTTAAAAGTATACCTTTAAAACTAAGTTATACATTATAAATTAGATCAATTTATATAGTTACTATAACTATTTATATAATTCTAATATCAACAATTTTATTATTATTATTTTTTTTACAACTTTGAACATTTTAAATGCTGGTTATTTTAATTGTTTTAATTCGTTAAAACCTTGCAAATGTACTTCCATTAATTTTATAAATAGGTCATTTATATAATTAACTTGGTTTTCGTTTAATTTATGATATAATCTCGCACCTTTACTATTACAATATACTAACCATTTTTTTACTTTTAGCATATGTTCGGGGTTTTTTTTATAACTTTGATTACTTCCTGATACAGGTATTCGATTCCAACCACTATCACTCCCAATTATTTTTTTAGTATTAAATTCTTTCGCACGGGGATAATAGTGTTCTCCGCACCCGGTCATTTTTTTTTTAGTAGTAAAATCTATATTACTTTTTTCTATACCAAAAATTTCACATTTTTTATTATCATCAATTTTGCTATACTGCAATGTATCTTTTTGGTCTAAGTCAAAACTACAATTCGCAATAAAGTTTCGTTTATCTTTAATACGCGTGTTAAATCCGAGTGAACATTTGTCATAATTCATATTAAATTTATAAATGCGTGTGTTTGAAATGTTCAAGGAAGTAAATCAATTTTATAAATTAACTAAAATTCACAAAATCTATTAATTACCTAAATATTAGAAAATAGGGGTTTTAAACATTCAAAGGTGTAATAAAAGATTACGAAAATAAAATATAACCTGCAAGATTTAATATTGACAAATCCATCAAAGAAGTTGGATTACAATTGGATGAAGATACTTATCCCGAAATTAATAAATATAATTTTTTTAAGTTTATGTAATTAATAAATAAATATAATAAAAATAATAAAAATAATAATCTTATCTTATATTATATTATATACTTATTTAAAGATATATATATATATATATATGTGGTGAGATAGTGACCACGATTTACATTGTATTTTTGCTTCTATAGCACAGTGGTAGTGCGTCGCACTTGTAATGCGAAGGTCCGTGGTTCAATCCCACGTGGAAGCAAAAGATAAATATATCTTTATTTGGTCGTATAGCTTAGTCGGGAGAGCGTGGTGCTAATAACGCCAAGGTCCTGGGTTCGATCCCCAGTATGACCAGAATTATTCTAATAAAATTTATTTTTTAAGTTTTATTAGAATTAGAATAATAATAATAACTATTTTGCTAAAAAAACCCTGAAAGATAAATTAATGAGTTATATTTAAATGTTTATTTTTGATGTGTATTATTATTTGAAGCAATTTAAAAAATAATTTTGAAAATTATCCAAAAACAAATTAAATTTTTCACTAAAAGGCTTTTCTATAATATCCAAACGTTTAGTCAATATATTTATTTCATTATTAATTTTTATTTCATTATTTTTTATATTTTTTTCTATGATACTTATTTTATTAATAATTTTGCATTTATCAAATTCGTAACTATATGTTTGTAATTCGTCATCTGAAGAAATTAGTTCAAAATCACTCATTTAATATAATTTTAATATTTTTTAAATATAATTTTAACTTAAAGTATTTAAAATTTAAAATATTAATTAGTTTAACAAATAATATTCAATAAAAATATGAATAATACTGAAATTAAAAATAAACCAGGTGTAATTATAAATAACTATGATAATAATGGTAAATTATCTCAAATTAATGAGTTACATTTAGAAGTTTTTAAAGAAAATGTTAAAGAATGGTTAACATTGGATGATGATATCAAGACATTAAATTCACACTTACGCGATAGAAAAAAAAGAAAAAATGAATTGACACCAGATATTTTAAAATTCATGCAAGAATATGAAATACAGGATATGAATACTAATTCTGGATTAATAAAATATAATCAAACTTTGGTAAAAAAACCAATGAATAAAGAATTTATTCGAAAAAAACTTTCAGATTTTCTTAAAAATAGTAAAACGGCGGATGATGCTACTGAATATATTACTCAAAACCGAGATTCTGAAATAAAAATTAAATTAAAAAGAGTTAATAATAAAAAATAAATTATTTAAGAAAACAATCTAAATATATAATTAATAATGCGATTAACAAATAATGATAAATACAGTAAAAATAAACCAGATCAAACCATAACAGATATTTTAAATGATAAAGGTAAAGAAAGTATTGAAAAAGAATTGGAAAATTATATAGAAGATATTGATCAAGATGAGTTATGTTATAATATTGGTGCGCATATTAAGTATGAGGTATGGGATAAACAAAAGAATAAATATTTATTTAGATTGGGTGGTTATTTAAAATTAATAAAAAAAGAATATATCGTTTTAAAAAATTCAGATGATAAAACTTGGTGTGTTCAAAAATCAAAGAATGGTAAAAAAACAAAATTTCATCGTTTACAAACAGATAAAGAATTATATGGTGGGGGAGGTGAATTGGAAGAAAACGAAGTGGAATTAGCTATTAAAGCAATTCAAGAAAGAGAAGAAATTATTGATGAAAAAGATAACGAAATTAATAAATTAAAACAATATATAATAAATAATATGCGTAAATAGTATTATTAAAAATTTAAAAAACCTAAAAATAAAATAAGATTAATTGTATTTATTTTTAATAATTTATATATATATAACTATAATTGAATAAATAATTAATATATGAATAAGAATAATAGAATAATAGAATTTAAAATAGCATCCAATAAATATTATATACATTAAAATTATTAAAAAAGATGGGCAACGGTTGTAGAGTAAAAGAATTTACTAAGAAAAAAATAAAGTATGCTAAATTATCTGAAGGTTTGGCAGACTTTGTAATTATGCTTAAAAATGGTTTCGAACGAGGTGAAAATCTCCCTAAAAAAATAATGGTACCATCTGTAGAAAGACAACTTAAAGAATCAATTGGTGACAACTTATATAGTCATATATTGACAAATTTAGAAGAAATTGAATCACTAATGTATGGTAATACACCCGAGTGGAAAAGACGTGTTACAGACTATGTAAATGGATGGGTATTTATCCAAAACCAAGTATTATATAATTTAAGATTAATTCAAGATTTATTTACTAATTTAACTTCGGCTGCGATTATGGGAGAAGGTATTATGCAACCTGCTGAGAGATATGCGTTACAAGAGGAAGTGAATCAAATAGCTCGTAAAGTAATATCAATTGCTACGCATACCAAAGGACCCGATGGTTCGTCGTTATTAACTACACCTTCTGTTTATGGTGAATCTGGTAGTTCTGGCGTTGGTTCTGGTGCACAACCATTTTTAGGACCAGATGGTAAAAAAGTAAATATTAAAGGTAGTGTACAATTTTATCATTATTCCAAAAATGATTATACACAAAATTCATATGCCCCAACTAAAGCAGAAGATTTATTATGGCAATTTTTAGTAGTACCTGACGAAAGTAATGTTAAAGATTTATATTTAAATGATACCGCTAATTATAGTGAATCTGGTGCAACAGTAACTGTAAATCTTAACGATATGCCAGCTATCACTCCTGAAAAATATAATGATGGAACTATTGAATATATATTAAATGCACCTGCTGGATTATCAGCAGATGCTTATTCCGCTGGTGGTACGCTAGTTGATACTTTAAGAAGACTTGGTAATGTTGATAGATCTTATAAACAATTAAATTATGAAAATTCAACTGACCCAAAATATCCCGCAGTTCATTGGGCAGATGTAAGATCTGATTTATATTCTAGATTTACAGTAGTAACAATTGCGGGAAATATTGATATCGATAGTGCTGAACAAATTCATAAAGGTAGAATAGACCCAAGTATTGATCCCGATAGCAATCCTGATTATGAAAACGGTTTAGCAATACTACGAAGACCAGCACCATATAATCTAGAAACGAATGGTTATAGAAATTTAGCAACTTCTATTCAAGAATGTGTATCAATACAATCGGCTAGAATTGAACAAAATCAAAAAACTTTAGAATTAGCAATTGAACAAAGTAAAATGGCATATGAAAAGGCACATGAAATACAAAGAGAAATAGAAGTAATCATTGAAGATGCTGAATGTCTCTTAACTCAAAGATCGGATTTAGCTGCGTTATTGGCAGTAACTTATGCTACTTCGTTGATATCATAATTATATTAATATAATTAAATTACTTAATACTTTACATTTATATTGAAAATTAATAATAATATTTTATATTAAAGATTATTATTAATCATTAATATATTAATCATTAATATTTTGAATATGATTAATGCTACAGATTATATTAAAATTACAAATAACCCCAATATAATTAAAAAGGGAGGATATATAAAATATTTTAATAAGGCAAGTGATAATTATAAATCCGGTATAGTTTTAATGATTGATTATCCTTTAATTCGATTAAAATCTTTTATAAATAATAATTGTTGGTATATAAATTGTTATGAAAATGAAATATATTATAAACAACATACTGTTAAAAAAGGTTTGAGATATAAATTAAACGAATTCTTAAGTAATATGAAATAGGCACAAATTATTTAAATATATATTACAAAATACTAATTACAAAATACTAATTACTAATTACAAAATACTAATTACAAAATACTAATTACTAATTACAAAATACTAATTACAAAATACTAATTACTAATTACAAAATACTAATTACAAAATAATTTAGTAATATTTTTAAAAGACAAATGATATAATATGAATTGTGATAAGAATGATATAAAAAATATAAATAATAAAATATATTTTCTATTTGCATTATAACATTTATTTACCAAATACCTATATTTTATTAAATTAAACTGTAATAATATTTCTATTATTAATAACCAAAATATCATATACAATATACCTCCAATAAATGCTTCAATTAAAAGTTCAGAAAACCTCTTCATATTATAAATAAGTAATTAAATTATTTATAAATAATAATTTTTAAAATTATTTTCTTATTATAAAATTAGATATTAACAAAATAATTATAATAATTTTTTTTAGAATTTAGATTAAATATGAACATATTAAAATTAAACTTAATATACGACAACCTAGTGGTTATTTTAAATGATCAATGGGTTTAATACTATTATTAACAATGAATAATAAAAAATTATGATTAAATATAAAACTATTTAAAGATAAGTCATTGTAATATAATTAAGAAACAGTAGCTTCTTTAACTTCGGGTTAGAGCTTCTCATTATTAATAAGAAGATCGTGTGTTCAAACTACACAAGAAGCTTGTTATGTCTATTAATAAATAATACATATTATTTATTGTAGACTAACACTTTTAAGAACTTACAGCAAAACAAAATAAAATAAATTTAATTTATAAAAGAAGTTCTTAGTTTAAAATTTAGTTATTTACTTAATTATAAAATATTAATTTAATTAAGATAAAATTGTTAAATGGTATAAATATAACTGAATGCGATATGAAAAGTATAATTTATACACTTTTTTTTATGTTTAAGTTAAACATAATAAACCTTTGTAATAGATAGGTTATAAAATAAAATCTATATAGTATATACTTATATATATTTAAAATTATGTAATTTTTTTATTAACACTCAATCAAAGAGCAGAATAAATATAATTTAATATAGAGGTGTATTAAAAATATTTATTTTTATATCCGTGATTATAACGGATAGTTAGTAAACTTCAAAAAAAAAATATATTTTGGTTATATAATCTTTTTAGCAGGATATTGTTGTATATACTTACGTGGGGTGAAATAATTAATATTATTTCATTTTATTAATTGGTATATTGTTTAATAAGCGATATATAAATAATTTGGAAACCCATATATATGGGATATTGGATATAAACTATGGTTTTTTATAGGTTCGTAACCTATTATTTCAATTATAAATAATAATATTTGTGACTGTTGTCTAGTGGTTAGGACGTAAGCTTTACACGTTTAAAATCAAGGGTTCATCACCCGTCTTTTGTACCATAAAAGTCATATAAATATAGTGTATTGACATATCGCTTGATTTTCACAATAAACTGAGAGTAAATCTCAGTGTTGAATTAATTACTGTTATATTGATGTACGTGATAAATATTATTTTTTAATATTAGTAAATTATACTCGGTTTACTAGTATTTGTTGGATATGCCTTTATGGGAAAGGTGACCGATTCAGTCGGTTTAGAGTTTAAATACTCTCGCAGGTTCGAATCCTGTACCAACATTTATTCCGTATCAATACCTAGTATTCATCTTTATATGGATATTTAGGCGTAGTTAAATTTACAACGGGAATTATGTCTATATTCAATTAATAATTTTTTTATTAATAAAATGGCACTTTTATTAAAAGTTTAGGTTCGAATCCTATTATTGACATTTATAAAAACATTTATAATAATCTTTTTTTTTCAACTTCTTGATTTTTAAATTTTATTTTTTTTTTAATATCTATATAATTTAATATTTGTATGCCATTAATTGATGCGAATATAAATAATGAAATAGATATTACAGTTTGTAGTTCTTGTTGTTTTCATAAAAAAAAAAAAATAAAGATTAATTATTTACATGAAAATTGTGCTCATACTGACTTTGGTCCAAGTTTTGTAGGTATTATTAAAGGTAAATGTTCTTTAGGAAATAAATGTGTTGCATCAAATTATCCGACGTTGAATAGAGGTTGTAATAAATGTAAGCAGAGAATTCATGAAGGCGAATGTATGATTATCCATAGAAAAGAACGATTAAAAGAAGAAAAAAATAAATGGATTCATGAAAATATTGATTTAGTAGAAAAATATTATGATTGTCAATTGAAAGATAAAAAAATAACACTTGAAGAATATAATAGAAAAATGGATTTAATAAAATTTATATAATTATGGTATAACACTTATATTCTACAGAATATGTGTAGAATATACAGTAAAGATATATTATTGTAATAAAAAAATAGTACTTTTTAATTTTAAGATTTTCAAGATAAAAAAGAAGATATTGATGAAAAATAATTGTAATTAATTTTAAATAATTAATATATATGATATAAAAAAAATTATAATACTAAATGTAGAGTTGATTCTTTTTGAATATTATAATCTTGGAGGGTTCTTCCATCTTCTAATTGTTTACCTGCAAAAATAAGACGTTGTTGGTCTGGTGGGATGCCTTCCTTATCTTGAATTTTAGCTTTGACTGAGTCGATAGTATCTATCACTTCTACTTCTAATGTAATTGTTTTACCCGTTAATGTTTTTACAAATATTTGCATATTAATATAATCTATATTAAAATCTTTAAATTATTTTTTTAAACTATTTATAAAGTTATGTTTTTTGCTTTAGTTATCATATATAATTATTTAAATCATAGCTAATATATTCAGGAAGTTTTTTAGTATTTCTTTATTACAGAATAATATTTTATAATAGTATTGATTATAACTTTTTTATCAAGATATGTTAATCGGAGTGTTGATTTAATATATATTGAAAATATTAATTCATTTTAAGTTATTATAATATTGGTTGGGCTTGTTTCAAATATATTGATTCAAGTTATATTTCAACGATATATAATATTAGTAAGTATATTTTTGTATTTATAATTAATTAATTTTATTGAATATTATAATAATTTTAATATATTTTACAATTAAATGATTAATAAATTTAATCAATATGGTTCGGGAATTTGTTCATTATGTAATGCAAAAGGTAAGAATAAATCTACTTGCCCATTTAATATAAATAATCTAGAATTAAATTATTTACTTAAAATGAAATTAAAAATAATGGATAAATCGTGTGAGAAAATTATAAAATCTTGGAAGAACCATAATAATATAGACATAGATAGTTTATCTCTTGAAAAAATCCGGTATAAATATAATGATTCAAAAGAAAATGAAATTAAACAAGAAAATGAAATTAAAAAAGAAAATGAAATTAAAAAAGAAAATGAAATTAAAAAAGAAAATGAAATTAAAAAAGAAAATGAAATTAAAAAAGAAAATATTAATTTAAATAATTCAAATAATAAACCATTCAGTATTATAACTTGGAATGTATTACATTCTGGCTTCATATTAAATGAAACCCCTTATTATGATTCATCGAAACATAAGGAAGATATTAAACAAGATAGTAAAATTAAAAATGGTAAAAAAAATAGAGAGTTTAGATGGAATAATATACTGAATTTAGTATTTCAAATTAACCCAACTTTAATTGGTCTTCAAGAAACCAGTTCTGATTTTTATTTATTTTTAGAAGATTATCTTGAAAAAAATAATTTAAAGAGAAATTGGGTTTTTTCATACGGTGGACCGGATTATAAAAGGGTTAATATAAAATTATTAGAAGATTTTGTTAAACCAAATGTATGTCCAGATATAATGGATGACACTGAAGCATTAAAAAATTGGTGCAACCGAAAAGCGAAATATGGTAATATTAGTTTGGTAAGAAAAGATATTTTTTCAAAAATTAATTTTTATTTTAGTCCATTTTGTGCTAATTCAAATCATAGTAATGCAATTATAACAACCTTTAAATTAAATGATATCAGTTTTATTTGGTGCAATCTTCATTTATCAACTTGTGGTATACAGCAAAAACAATTAGAAATAATAAAAAAAAATATGGAAACTATCCAAAATAATTATGAAAATATTAATTATTTAGATAATCGAACAAATACTGATATAATTTTTTCAGGAGATTTTAATACAAGAAGTGCGATGCATATAATTAATAAGGTTTTTATTAAAAATAAATTTAAAAGTATTAATGATAATTTTCCAACATTTTGCTTTAAGAATAATACTGGTTTTACTTTAGATCACATAATTTATACATATAAGAATATTCAAGTTTCTGATATAAAAATAGGAAATAAATTCAAAACTTTCAAATGTTGTAATAATCCGGATATAGGTGCACCACCAAAAAACGCTACAAGTAATGGAGGCATTAAAGTTATATGTAACCAAAATAAGAACGAGTTATCTGATCATAAAATAGTTTATTCTAATTTTGAACTTTTATCTAAATTAGAAAAAAAAGAAGTTATTATTAAGAAAATACGATTATCTGAAAGCAATGATATAATAAATTTATTTATTGATCTGAATGAATCTTCAGATAAAGAATATCTTAAAAAAGGATTTTGTATTTTATTTATTCATGGTAGCTTTAATCCTTTACACAACGATCATTTAGAGGGAATTTTGAAAGTTAAAAAACTTATTCAAAATAACCCTGATATAAATAACAATTGTTTTAATAAAAATATTATTGGTTTAATGGTACCTACATCAGAAAATTTACTAAATAATAAAAAAGATTTAAATACTGTAGAATATCCTAATTTTCACGATAAAGATGTAAGATTTACTACAAATGAAAGATTAGATATACTGAATTTAGCAATATTAGATTATAAATGGTTATATTATACAGATATAAGTATGAAACCCGAATTTCAAGGTACAAATCCATTTAAAAATCATCTAATTGATATATTCAAAGAAATTGAGAAAAAAAAGAAGGTTAAAATACCTATTACATTAATACAAATATTTGGAGAAGATTATGCATTAAAAAGTCCCGATCCTGAAAAAAATAAAAGATGGAGGGAAACTTTAAGTAAAAAAAAAAATGATGCTCAATTATTCGTTAAACGCTCAGTAAAAGATGGAGAAGAAACTTATGATGATTTTTATTTTAAAAATATTACATCTAATATAAGTTCAACTAAAATAAGAAAAGCATTACATAATTCACCAAATAATAAATCAAAAAATTTACAATATTTACAAGAATGTCTTCATCCAAGAGTTTTAAAATATATTGAAGTAAATAAAAATACCCTTCTCAATAAAACTATAACAGTATTTAATGAAATAAAAGATAAAGAAAATATTTCAAAAAAAAAAAAAATTTTTATTAAAAAGGAAAATACAGTGAATACTAAAAAAAAAAAAATTAAAACGTGTAAAGAAGTTTCTATGACTAGATGTTCACCATATAATGGAACAATGATGAATAATTGTATTTTGTCTGAAAAAAATAGATGTATTCGGAAAAAAATTTAAACAAGTTATAGTTTAGCTTTTTTTTCTAAAAAATATATAATTAAACTTTTATATAGATTTAAGTTTGTGAATCATTTAATAAAAATCTTCTTTTTTGTTTTTCTTCCTTTATATATTGCAATATCATATCTAATTTTAATTTAATTAATTTAATATCTTTATCAAGACTATTTTTGATATTAAATTTATCATTTTTCTATAATTATTTTATAAAATATTAAGTAATTAATATTCAATTCTAATAATTTACCCCATCACATTTCGCAGAACCAAATATAAATGTTAACCAATTCCAACGTTTAGCATGTTCACTATATTGTCTATTAAAATACTTTGCGTTTCCTATTATTAAAACGAATATTGCAATATAATTAACTAACACTTCTATATTTCGTATAAGAGTTAATTTTTTAATTTTATCTATATTCAATAAATCTCCTTGATTATCTAAATAATTTTGTATTATTTTATTCGTATCATTTATAAAATTAGATTTTGGTATTATTTTATTAAATTTATTTAAATATGCATTTTTATATAAATTAAGCATAAAACTGATAAATAATAATATAAAGAATACACCCAAGTAATTTAATTCGCATTTAGTTGTTAATAAAAATATAAAATAGAATAAAATAGAATATCCGAAAAATTTTAAAAGCATATATTTACTAACTTCTTGTATATTGTCTTGTGTTTTTTCTACTATTTTTTTAGCAAAGGTTTTACCACCCTTTTCATACGGTTGTTTCTCATTATTCACTTTTATCTTTTTCTCATTAAAATTTTCATGAAATCGTCTAGTTCTTGTATATAAATATGCTTCAAGTGGATCAATTTTATTATATCCTAATATATAAATGAACATATATAATGAAATAAACATAAAAATATGTTTTAAGAATACGGTATTTTGAATAAACCTTTGTAAATCGCAACTCAATAATCCTCCCATAAAATTAGTTGAAATTAGTAAATATAAGAAAAAAATTGTCAATAACATTTCATTATTAGTAAACATTTATATAATATTTAGATTATTTTTCTAATATATTATATGTTTTTGGTAAATTATTCATAAACTATACAAAAAACATAATTTACAAGAAACATATAAAATGTGTAAAATATAAATTAAAAGATTACATCCATATTTTGAATATAGTTTTTTTTATACAGACAACGATAATGATAATTTTAGATATTATTTTATCTTTCAATATTATGACAAGTTTAATGACAAGTTTAATGACAAGTTTAATGACAAGTTTAATAAATTACCAAGAATGATTATAAAGATATATTTTTAGATATTTTTTATTTATAAATATTGTGAATTATAGACAATTACAAAAATATTTTTTTTTTAAATAAAGTAATTTTAATATGTGTTGAAATAATTATTTCTATTTATGATATTATGGTTTCTAATTTCAAATCACTAAATAGATATGATGTAACAAAATGTAAATGTATTTTTTTTTTAGAAAAGAAAAAATATTTACTTGTGGAACTTTATATAAGAATTAATGAAAGTTTGGATGATATGAATTTATTTAGATGTAATATATTTTGTAACGAAGATTATGATAATGAAATTACTTATGTTATAAAAAATATAAAATGTGCTATAAATAAATTTGAAAAAATAATAAATTCAGATTGCGAAGAAGTGAGTGATATTGTTAACATATTGAGAACACAATATTATTATTTAACTCCTTTGGATTTAGAAATAATAAAAGATTTTAACCAAGGTATTGATATATTATATAAAATGCAAAATATACATAAATTAATTAAAAAACATATTGAAGATAAAATATTATCTAAAATTTTATTTATTGAAAAAAATCAAAAAATACTTATTAGTAATCAAAAAATGATATTAGACAGTCTTAACCAAATTAATGGCAATGAATATACTATAAAACTTAATACATATTTAGATAATGTAAATATTAAAAAAAAATTAATACCATATTATAGAAATTTTTATACTAATTTATCAAAAAAATTCACAGCATTGACTATGAGTGCTAACGTTTTAAGTAGTGGCGAAATAAGTGTTAATAAATCAATGATGGATGTAGGAACATTTACTACAATAGGTACTTTGCAATTAATTGAATCAATGGGTGAGACAATACCACTTGGGAAAGCATTTACATCTATATTATATGCGGCTGGTATATATTATATAAATGAAAAACAACTAGATGATAATATTGAGTATAATAAAATGATTGATTCTATAACACATTCTGAAGGTATATCTAAATTAAATGCACTTAAAATTATTAAACAATTAGATTTTCAAAAAATTAAAAAAGAACATTTAAGTGATAAATATGTTGATTATTTTTGTAATTTATGGAAAGATGCACAAAGAGGATTGATAAAAAATAAAAAATTACCTGTTTTTTATAATAATGTTAAATTAATAGAACAATTAGTTATTAATATAACCAAATATCATAATATATTAAGCGATATTATACTTAAAGAATTTATTTTATTAGTATCAAATGATGAGTTTTCAACCAATTGTATTAATTGTATAAAATCATTAGATAATAATATAATTAAATGTTCTATACCTGATGATAATATGATAAGTAGTATTATTTTATCTCTTTTACAAAAAAGATTTTTTATTTTTTGGAAGAATATTGTTTTTTAATTAAAAATAAGAAATTTACATAAGTTTTTTTATAAAAAATTAAATATTGAATAATAAAAAATTTGATTTTTTATTTACTAAAGATTAATAAGTTTAATTAAAAAATGTCAATTATAGATGATAATTTGAAAACGGCATATCAAATCGGGAGGTATATTCATTCGTTGATCGATAACGATGAAAATTTATATTCTTATTGGGAAAGTCATTTTAAAGATGGTCCTAATTCGGGATTCAATCAAACTGAAAGTGGTTTATTTTTAGAGGAATATTATGGAACACCTTCGCGAATATTTACAAATATCGGTAGTTGGAATATAATCGGATCATCTGGATGTAAGGGTAATGGCGGTGGTTGGAAAAACATAATTAAAATATTACAAGGTTCATTAGATTTAGAATTGCATAAAGAAATGGTAGTAAATAACTTCGGTTGTTTTGGTCCAATTTGGAAAATTAAAAGTTTTAATGGAATCACATTGGATGATCCACTTTTAAAAGAATACCGCGATTATAACGATTATAGTGAATCAAAAGATATATGGAATAATTTTAAGAAATTAAATAAGTTAGATTATTTATAACTTATATATGTTTTTTAAACTATTTTTAAGTTTATACATTATTATTTAAAAAAATAATGCTAGTTATTAGTAATTCTAATATGGAAGACAATTGTATTAGTAAAATTCAAGTTGATAATAAATCTATTTTATCTTGTAAATTTTCTAATTTATTAAATTATAGTATTATTATACCAAATATTCAAAGATTACTTGATACTCAAAAAATTATTGATATAATAACATATCAATTAGAATATTATAAGAATAATGAAACTTATAATTTTTTGGGTTTGATAAATATTCATAAATGTAAAGAAAATGGTAATTACTATTTAACAGACGGTCAACATAGATGGAATGCTTTAAAGCAATTATATAATGATTATTCTCATAACCCAAATATAATTATAGAATTAATAAAAGTTGATACTTTATATGAATTAGAAAATAATTATAATATTATTAATAAAAATACACCACTTCCTGAATTTCCTAATTTCATTGATAAAAATATTCCCGAAGAAACTTGTTCCTTTTTTAAAAAAAAATATCCAAATTTTTGGTCACAATCTACTAGACCGAAAAGACCGAATTTGAATATGAATCAATTTCAAGAATCACTTGGATACATTTGTAAAAAAATAAATATAAGTTCAATTGACGAACTTATAGAATTGGTTTCGGATAAAAATGATAAATTAATTAAAAATCAAAAATATTTATACGAAGATATTGGTAATTATACATTAACTATGATTAATAAATGTAACCAGTATAATTTTTTTTTAGGTCTCGATGTTCATTCTAATAATGAATATGGTTATTTATGGGCAAGTCAAATAATAACTTCTAAAACTGGAGAAATTTTTAAACAAGATATTAAAAGAAGGAAAAAGAAAATTCCACATAAATTAAAAAAAGATAGTTGGTATAAATATATAGGTGAGGATATTCTGAAGCGAAATTGTATAGTATGCAACATCAATGAACTACGAAATGACAATTTTGAAGCAGGGCATATTATATCAGAATATAATGGGGGAGTTATAAGTATTGATAATATTATTCCAATATGTTCGCAGTGTAATAAGTCAATGAGTTCTAGAAATGTTGATGATTATATTAAAGAGTTTTATCCAAATAATTACGAAAACTATTTAAAAATGTGTAGTATAGATAATTCTATAAAATTATCTAATCGTAGCTTATTAAATATTTAAGATTTGAAAAAAATTGAAATAAAATTTTAATAGTTTATGGTATAATTAATTGTGTTAATCAAATGGCTGAAACTGTTCAAATAAAAACTTTCAGATTTTATAACGATGTTTCTTATTCACATTGTAGTAAAATAATTGATACCAATCAACTATGGTGCGACACAAAAATCGTTATTATAGAAAAGACATATGATAATGGTAAACAATATTTTGATATAGATTATTCTTTCACATATTGTTCTGAAGTGCAAAATGACGAACACCTCCAAGAGATGTGTAACCCTCTCCTTTTAATGAAAGGAACCACCGATGGAGAAATAATTGTTAAGAATAGTTTTACAGTAGAATTAATTAGATATTTGATGATGGATTATGATGAATTGCGAGAATTCACTGGAAATAGTACCCCACAAGACTATAAAATGAGACTGATGCACACAATTCAAGATTTTTGGGACTAATTATTATATTTTAATTTTAAAATTATTTTATTAACATTTAATAAATGCTAAATTTATTAATTATTTTTCTATTATTATTATTAATATCTGTATATATACATGATGGGGTAAAAGAAACATTTGATGGTATTGGAAAAGGCTTCGGACAATATCATTCGCCGAAAAAATGTTGTAAATCGAATGATTGTTATCCGGGAATGTATTTAAATAATTCTTTTATGCAAGATAGTAATTAATTATCCAATATTATAATCAAGTTAAAGTATCAACTCATTTTGATTTGGTATTTGATTTGGTATTTGATTTGGTATTTGATTTGGTATTTGATTTGGTATTTGATTTGGTATTTGATTTGGTATTTGATTTGGTATTTGATTTGGTATTTGATTTGGTATTTGATTTTCAATAAGATTTTCATAAGTTTCTTTAATTTTTTTTTTCTTCCAAGTATCGGTGTTATTAATAAAATAATATATTATATATACTAACCCCAATATAAATAATAAAAGTAATAAACAGACTATTATTTTCTGAAAAGTATTCATAATAATTTTTTCTATTAAATTATTTATGTTTAATTTTTTTAAGTTATTTTTTGAAAAAAAATTGATTAGTAAAAATGTAATTAAGTTAAGTAATAATTATAACATGAATATTTATAATAAACTTCCAATCGAAATTTGTGATAATATTGATAAATTTATTCATATAAATAATAAACAATATACTAAAGAAAATATAATTAATAATATAGAGAAGGGTTATATTCAAAAAATTAAAAAAAGGTTAATTGAAAAATATACCAATAGAGAAAATTCATTTTACACCGAACAACATACCACTATAAATGCTTTTGATTGGTTAGAAAACGATTTCGGTAGATGGTTAAATGATAATATTCCAACAATGCATTTTTTAACTAATAATTATAAAAAATTTTTTAGGAAAGTTTTTAATATTAATGTGGAGACAGACGACGATTTAACTTTTTATTTAAAAAAATATTGTTCGAAAACTTTAATGAATACATATTTTAATTTCTTAACGGTTTCAGAAGTAGAATATTTTGAAGAGTTCGTTAAAGAAAATATATTTACAACTTATTGAGTTATAAATTGTTGGTAATATTATTGATGAAGAAAAATGGTTATATTTCCTAAAATTATTGTGTTATTTGTTTTAATAACGAAAAAAGATAATTTTATAACTTTTGATTGCAATCGTGCATTACATTTATCGCGTATTGATAACTGGTATACTATTATTATCTAAATTGGTAATAAAGTAAATAATATGTTTAAAAAATTTATTATAAGTTTTATACATATCGTCTTATAAATTTAAATATTTAATATAATTTTAAAAGTTTCAAATTGTATTTATTAATGATATTCATATTCGAATTCGCATTTAATGATTTTTCAAGCAATATATTTTTTTCCGAAAAACAATATATTTGGTTTTTTTTAAATTAATTTATACCATTTTGATATAATGTATAATACTAATTAAAATATGTATTAATATCTTATTGATAATTACCATAATCCATATAGAATAATTAAATATTAAGAACTATATTAAAATCTATTTTTTAAAATTTTTAAAATAATTACTTTTTTAAATACTATTAAAATTTAAAATTGATTTATAAATAATAATTGGATTTATTATTTTAAATAATCTAATCATGGAACTCGTTGGTAATATTGAAAATTTAGTTAATAGATATATTACTCTTATAATTAATGTAATTACCGAAGAATATGGTTCTGGAAAACAATTTACAAATTTGGATTGCAATAATTTAATTGAATCATATTTTAGTAGAGAAGAATATAACGAATATCCTAAAAAAAAAAATATAATTTTAAAAAATAAAAATAAGAATAAATCTCAAACTGATATTAATTTAGGAAAAAAAGAAGAAAATACTATTGTATCTAAATTACCTAACGAAATTAGTATTTTAACTAATAATTCAAATTTAATTCATGTATTAAATAAAACTAAAATTAAGAAAATCAAATTATCTAAGAAGTCCAAAAATACAGTTGTCAATTCAAATTTAGATTCTGACAAAAAAAAAAGAAAAATTTATAAAAAAGAAAAATCATTAGAAAAACAGAAATCTTCAGATAAAGAAAAATCATTAGAAAAACAGAAATCTTCAGATAAAGAAAAATCATTAGAAAAACAGAAATCTTCA
>Ga0209713_10000749_pt1 | contig 18536 bp, 12 predicted proteins | sample ArcOceMetagenome_3_FD_187444 | JGI IMG/M metagenome (GOLD analysis project Ga0209713, IMG submission 187444) | Marine eukaryotic phytoplankton communities from Arctic Ocean - Arctic Ocean- Svalbard ARC20M Metagenome (SPAdes) (version 2) | ecosystem: Environmental > Aquatic > Marine > Oceanic... | reverse complement strand
CCCCCCCAATAAACCCCCCACTTGTGCCTCCCTGCCTCTCAATATTAATCTTCTTGACGACTAAAGGTACCCAATAACCCCCAAAAGAACTTCAAACCCAATAAACCCAACACGCCCTCACCTAAAATTTCTCACTTCCCTAGCAGTTCAAAAAATAAATCAAGGACAACTTTTCACCTTCATCCACAACCTTCCTTTAATACCCACCATAGTCATGTCCTCTTCCCGTCAGAAGCCCCTGTCAATCTCTGATTACGAAAAATTCCAGAGGAAGGCTGCAACACAAACACAGTCAAACCGCCGAGCAGAGTACTCCAAGCTTTATTCATCCACCTCCATCGCCGGTCACATGTCCTCACAATCATCCGATCGTTACGGTGCACTTACGCGCTACCCTGACGTTGATGATATGGCTGCAGTCAGGGCTTCCCTGGGAAACCCTACCAAGTCAATTTGGGCCGCTGGTGAGTTCCTTTTGGTCAGGGGTTGGCGACTTGAATCCCCCTTCCCCCCTCCCTCCCCTCCTCTTCCCCCCCAAACTTACCCCCCACCCCCCCAACTTCAGCTCGTGAGACATCCCAGTCCCTAGAATTTGATGTCATGAGGCGTTCAAACCAGCCCTACAGGCATGACCTTTATGTCAACCCCGCCGCGTACGATCAGAACACAAACCCAGCCTCCGTTCCAATGGCCGCCCCGCCTCCAATGAATCAGCCCCCGCCCGCTCCCGCCGTGGATATGAAGAAACAGATTGACCTTGAGAGGCGCATTGCCAAGATTGAAGCAGAGGTGAGATTGACTCAAAAGAGACCGAAAGGAGCCCTTAAAACTAACAAGCCCCCCCCCTGCCTTCGCCTCGCTGTCGCTCCTATTGCAGAACGAGCGTCTTAAGAAAGAACAGATAGAACTCAAGAAGAAGGCTTCTGGCGGAGGCTTCGCCAAGGGCAGGACCTCAGCAGCTTCGTCCGCTTCCACCGTCACAGCCTCATATACCGGCGCCCCAGCCGGGGAGTCCGAAACATTCACCCAGATCCGCAAATCCTTCGAGCAGTCCCTCACGACTCTCGCCACAATGGAGAATGCCAGACAGTCGCAGCTCGAGGTGGCGCAGAGAAAAGCGAAGGAGAGCAAGAAGGAGGTCGACGAGTTGAGGATATCTTCGGACAACATTCGGAAGCAGGCCGACGACCTCAGCAACATGTTCACATCCACCTTGACATCGACGGGAATGAAAAAGGCTACAACCCGCGCTTCAGCACCGTCGTTCTCAGAACCCAGATCGTTCAGGAAGCCTGCAACCTCACCAAAGCGAAACGCCGCCAAACCTGCCCCTAACGTTCCTGCTCCCGACATTCCCGTTCCGACCACAAAGGCGCAGCGGCTAAGGGAGGCTAGACGGGAAGCTGAGAGGGCAAGTATGACCAAAGGAGAAGACGAAGACGAGGAGCCCGCCCTCGCAGGGCTATATCTTAAGAAGAAGGAATGGACTACCATGGGACCACGTCCCAAAGACCCCAGCCTTGTTCAGAGGGTCGACAGACAGAGGGATCTCGGAGAGGTGAGAATGGACGAGGAGCGCAGGACGGATGGAGTAGAGCGATAATAGTATAACGCGAAGCGCGATAACATAACATAGCTAACGACCCGTCCTGCCCTTGCTCTGCTCGTGCCTCATTATTCGCAGGAGGTTCGTTCTGTATCACCTAGAAAGAGTCGGGACTTCGATAGGATGATCTCAGCCAACACGTCCGCAGACCTCACGATCGAGTCAGGGAAGCCCCTTGATTGGGCTGTCCTCATGGGGACCAACGAACGCAAGAAGGCTGAGGAAGCTGGGGAGCTGTACAAGGATGACCAAACCTACCAGGAGGTCAAGGACATTGTGTCTCACTGCAGAGGTGCCGACAGGCCCTCACCACCCGTGTTCGCCCTCCTTCCTTCCGTAGACGAGCAGCTACCTCCACCAAAAGACCCCGAGGCGACTGGAGAGTTCCCCTTCAAGAAAAAAATTTCCAAGCTCATGCTTGGACTCAAGACTATTCTCGAGAACAACGCCGAACGCCAGGTGAAGTATGTCTCATTCAAGCAAAGATGCAACTTGCACACTAAGGACCTGGAGAGCATCCTGGCAAGGCGTGCTCTGGCCACAATGGCTTACTCTCAGGGGGCCGTGAACTCTCCCCACCTGGACCCTGAATCGTTTTCCACTTTTATTCGCGCCTTCTGGGGAGAGAACCCACAGAGATTTCCCATCAAAAACGAGAAGGACATCATGCATCTTTGGCAGATTTGCGACGCTGGGGACACTGCCCTCCTATCGGAGATGGTCTTCGTTCAACCTTACATCGAGCGCAACTCTTTCGGCTTTGAGTTTACCCAGCAATGCTGGGGCCGTCCTAGGGAGGGTGTCATGAGGCTGAGGTCTGCTGGCTTTGAGAATATGATTGACGAGGATGACATTCCGTCAAGGATTTTGTACGGATACTGTGATTCCACTGTTTCTCCCCCGCAAGACTGGGATGTTAACGACATCAAGCGCGGCACGGAGGTGCCCAAATCTCAGCTGTCCCTAGAGCGTGTCTATGGGTGCCTGGGAAAGACAATTTGCCCCAATCTCTACGAGACCCATGATGGCAGGGTTGTGTTCACAGCGGCAGCTGTTGCTGTCGTTCAGAGCGTCGGGACTGGCGCCCAACAGTTCTACAACAACCACACCGACGATATTACTTGCCTGACTGTGCACTATGCCGGGAAAATTGCAGCAACAGGGCAGATGGGCAAGCCTTGTTACGCCCTTGTCTGGAATATCGATACCCTAGAAACCATGTACCGCATTGGCGACGGTTATTTCGAGAGGATGGTCGAGGCATTGGCTATTTCGCCCAACGAGCGCTACCTTGTTGGAGTTGGTGGCGATAACAACCAGAGCCTGGGAATCTTTGATCTGCAAGCCAAGGACGAGGCTGGAGATCCCTGCCCCGTAATGGTTTGCGAGAACCAATTCACCCCTGGAGTGCCGCCCATGATGACTTTCCTCGAGTGGAAGCCTGGTTTGCCTGGAATCTCCTTTGTGGGCATTGCCAAGGGCAAGCTGCTCAGGTTTTTTGACTTTGAACCTGACAAGGAGGGCGTCGGGGACGAGAGTAGTGGAGTCCAAGCTCTAACAGATAGGAAGGGTATCGCGCCTAGGGAAGTCAGGGAGCTCCCGTGTGCGCTGCGGGCGATGGACGGAAGCTGCCTCCTGACAGGGACTGATTCCGGAGACGTCTTGATCTGGACGGGTGTAGCGATCACTGCAACCATAAAAGCGCACGGAGGTTTGAAGCAGAGCATAGCTTGCACTTCTGCCGCTTTCACCCCAACTGGAGAAAAACTGTACACTGGTGGTGCTGATGGGAAGCTCAAGGTTTGGAGTTACCCCGAAGGAGAGCTCCTTGATACGCACAACATGGCCCTGAGCAGGGCAGAGCTGGCAAACAAGTGTGGGGGTGCCGAAGCGACAGTCAACGTCGCAAAAAAGAAGGATAAGGGGATTCCAGGTGCGCCCAAGGTTGCCCCCAAGAAGATCGAGAAGACAATCCCTGCAAACAAGGCCATCAAGAACATCATTGTCCTGGACAACAAGAAATTTATCAAGGGGGAGAGCGAGGAAGGCTACGAGCAGGTTGCAATCGGCAACGAGAGGGGAATGCTTTTGAACGTCTGGGATGACCAGAACGGGGACACTCAGTTCAAGAGCATGATGGCAAGTCACTACGGAGAGGTCAGTGGCCTTGGACCTCACCCCTTCGAAAAGGGCGTCTTCGCGACGGTCGGAGAGGATGGCATCCTAAATATTTGGAGTGCCCTGGAGAAGAAGATCCTAAAGACTTCAGAGCTTCCGCACCCTGCGCGCAACGTCTGTTGGAGTCCTGACGGCAAATGGATTGCGGTTGGTTACTGTGATGGGTACATGGGGATCTACGACACCGAGAAGTTGAGGGAGAGAGTGGAACATCACACTCTTGATGAGGACATTGACACCATCAAGTGGAGTCCCAACGGTCGGTGGCTCGCGGCAGGAAGCCACGACAACTACATCGACATCTTTGACTGCGTCAAGGGCTTCAAGTTCAGGAACAGGTTCAAGGGTCACACGAGTTACATCACACACGTTGACTTCTCCGCAGACAGTAGGATGCTGATGAGCAACTGTGGGGCAAGCGAAATTCTGTACTGGGACGTCGTCAATAAGAGGCAGCTCAGGGCGAAGGCCGAGATGCCCCATGATCCCAACGACCCTGCAACTTGGGGGAGAATGACGTGCGTCATGGGTTTCCCTGTGATGGGAATCTGGCCCGACTTCAGTGACGGCACGGATGTTAATGCCCTCCACGTAAATAAGGAGAGAGACATTTGCGTGACAGCAGACGACTTTGGAGAGGTGAAGCTCTTCAACTTCCCCTGCGTCACCGAGGACGCGGCGTTTAGGGCTTACAGGGGGCACTCGAGTTTCGTGAACAACTGCGCCTTCGTGTTCGGCGATTCCCACGTCATCAGCTGCGGGTCAGCCGACTTGACCGTGATGCAGTGGAGGTTCATCTACGACGTCGACGTTCTGGAGCCTATCAAGAAGGCAATGAAATTGTTCCGTGGGGTCAACGCGTTCAAATCGGCAAAAGAAACTAAGGAGAAGGAAGCCAAAGGACTCTTGAAGGGAGCCGCAAGCAATCTAATGAAGGCAGCCACCAGCGGTGTGTAAAACAGTGGATATTTTCATTCGAAGAGAAAGTTTCTTTACGTTATTGGGGGGAGAGTTGGTGTTTCTTGTAATGTGTTTGTTTCCGGAGCTACGGATGCGGTTGTAGCTGGAGTAGAAAGGGCAGGCGTGGAAGCAGAAGCGGAGAGGGAGGGAGTTGTGACAGGTTCTCCTAAGGAGAAGGGCGAAGTAGATTTTGGAGTGGCCCGAAGGCTCTGGGCCGAGAGGACGTGTTGGAGTCTCTCCTCCAATGTAGCAAGGTCTCGACCGATGTTACCCTTCAACTCGGAGTGCTGCGACGAGCGAAGGGAAGGTAACCACCGTAGTGACGAGTAGAAGTTTAGTTAGTTGTGATTATGAGCGTTGAGATCGATTAGCGTTGGTCTGCTCCTCGCTCCGCCTCACTTTCACGGTTCCCCACGGCATCACACCGTACTCATTCCTAATCCTATCCACGGCTTTGACGAGGTGCCTCTCCAGCATCATCTGGTAAGAATCGCTGCATGAGTCTATGGGAGGCTCCCCGAATATTTTTCCGATCTCCCCAGGCTTGAAGGAAGGGAGAGTCTCCCTGCCACGAGCAGGGGGGAGGTGCGAGCGAAGCGAGGGGACTGCATGTCAATTATTGAACGAGCGAAGCGATTCCAAAAAGGAAGTTCGAGAGATGAGCAGCAGGCGTTGCTCCTTGCTTTTTGCCTCTCCTTGCTTTCCCTCACCTTGCCATCTTTGCTTGCCCCTCCTTTGTCCTGGGCAGATCACGACACGGGGAGTAGATCGAACCAGTAGCATCAGCATCGATAGGGAGGGACAATTTCCTTAGGAGCACCGGGTCCAAATGATTTGAGGAGCACCACTTCTTGGGATGTTGCTTGGGCTTTGACATCATTAACCTGAAAGAACTGCCATCCAACTCCCGCGTCTTCTTCTTCCCGAGGCGCCTTGTCACCGTCATACTCTTCTTACTCTCCTTCACCCGCTGCATCATGTAAACAATATCTGAAATGGAGGCCTCAAACTCTCGGGCCTGGTCGGCACTGTGGAAATCAAAAGACGATCCATCGCCAATCGCATAAGTCTTGTTCATCTCAGCAGCAGACTCATTCATCTTCCGGACCTTCTCCAGCAACTTCTTATCGGACATATGGGACACATCAGGCATACTTCCTTGAGGGAGCTGTTGTTGCTTGTCTCCACTCTCCGCTCCACCAAGGAAATTCACAAAAATTCAATTCAGGAGGTACGAGTAATTAACATGCAAAATTATAGATTGTATTGCAAGTCGCTGTCGAAATAACAACCCTGCATTGTTCTCGAATCGTTAACCTTGATGTAGCCTACTCACCCCACCACCACCCCCGAAGACCACAGAAACAAATGGCTACCAGATGTCAATATGAGAGCAGCAATGAAATAGGAAACTTCTCCGCACTTACAAACGCTTACGCACTGGCGGCTATTGGGGGAAGTGAGAATTTTTATTCCGTTCTTGGTGAGTTAAACTCGATGTTCCCTCATTTCTCTTCGACAATGGGTCTTGAGTTGTTCTTCTGACCCTCGTTCCTCGTCCGCTCCCCTCCCCGACCCCCTTCAATTCGTTCTTCCTTTCAGAGGCCGAGCTCGCCGATCACATTCCTGTCATCCACACGTCTATTGGAGGCGTTCGTCTGGTGGGCAATCTTACTGTGGGAAATCGTCGTGGTCTGCTTGTTCCTTCTACGACAACAGACCAGGAGTTGCAGCACCTTCGTAATAGTCTCCCCGATGGGGTTGTCATTCAGAGGGTGGAGGAGAGGCTTTCCGCTCTGGGTAACTGCGTGTCTTGTAATGACCATGTGGCCCTTGTGCACACTGACCTCGACAGGGAGACCGAGGACATCATAGCAGACGTTCTTGGGGTGGAAGTTTTTAGGCAGACAGTCGCGGGGAATGCTTTGGTCGGAACTTACTGCAAATTCACTAACCAGGGTGGCATGGTCCACCCAAGAACGAGCATGGAGGACATTGAGGAGGTGAGATCGGACGAGGAGTTAAGGAAGGCTGGAGCGAAGCGACAGCAAACGCACTATACCGCGTACTCACATGGCTGCCCCCAACTCGTCTCTTCGCTCCTCGCCCCGCTCTTCGCTTTGCTCATCGCAGTTGAGTAGTTTGCTGCAAGTTCCCTTGGTCGCCGGCACAATCAACAGAGGGTCGGACGTTCTCGGAGGGGGGCTCATTGTGAACGACTGGTGTGCCTTTACTGGCATGGACACTACGAGCACTGAAATTAGCGTTGTTGAGAGCATTTTCAAGCTGCAGGACCAGGGGGCGAACACCATCGTGAATGACATGAGGGCAAGTTTGATCGACCAGCTCTCTTAAGGGCCTCCTGTTAAAAAAATCAGCCTAATTAAAAGAAAGACGAGACTCGTTTACTTTTTTGGATTGCTCTTCTTCGTCTTACTGTCCTCGATAGCTTTCCTCCTTGCCTCCCATTCATCCTTGAGCTTGTCAGGGAAAGGCGCAATTGGCGGATAAGGTATACCAGAGTACTGTTTCTTCAGAGTTCTCTTCCTCTTCTCCTCGTATTTCTTGCGTTCCGTGGCATTCAGCTTTATCAGGGACGGGCGGTTTTTACTATTACTTTTTGGTGTTCTTGGGTCGACCCAGATCTCCCCGTGAGGAAGCTCCCTGCTCTTAACAAGGGTCGGGAGACAGTCCAAAGCAGAGGGCCTCTTTGTGTAAGGTTTTTTGGTCCCTCCAATATTCAAACTTTCTCTTCTCAAATCCATATTGTGGGAATTCCGCATTGCTGACATTGCGCTGGCAGCACTCCCGGTACTCAGCCGACTTCTCATTTTTTGGCTCGCGTGGTTTAAGGGGTTACCTACTTGGAAGGAATCATCATCGTCTGCCCCCCTAGTGTTTCGCCGTTGTTCGCTTAGGTTGATCTCCTTGAGCTCAAATCCATCAGCATCGTCTGTGAACGCTTTCTCTTTCAAATCCGCCACGCTCGCTTTCCGTAAGTTGCCCAAAGGAATGTCGACTTTGTTCCCTCCATTGGTTTCTCTATTCATGGGCCTCCTTCCTTGAGTCCGCTTCTGGACTTCATGTTCCTGGTCCAAGGCTTCGTCTCCGTCTTCGCCTGCATTTTGGCCGCTCGCATGCAACCTCTTTGTATAGTATTCTATAATCATGCCACCCCTCCTGCTTGTCATGTTGAGTTTCCATTCTATGCAATACACAAAGTCGCTATTCTTCGGCTTCAAGAACGCAACGTCAACCTGGTGGAGCATGTTGAATCTCAGCAGGTCGCAGATTTGCATGATTTCGGCCGTGACGAAATTGTAAACGAAGACGATCATGATCAGGTAGTAGGAAAAGAAAGCGGCAAACACCAATTTCTTGCTCGCCACATCCTTGTACTCCTCCTCATCGGCAAGCTGTATCACGTAGGCGAAGATCTCCTGGGGGTCCTTCATGAAGAAGGTGAAAAGCATCGCAGCAAAGGTTCTCCCAAAGTCGTAAAAGACAAGAGAGACGTTCAGGAATCCGTTGTCGACATTGTTCATCTCGCAATTTCCTCCGTACAGGCTGCTGAGCTCATTATCTGTGCCCTGGTAGTCCCCAAAAATTGTGCACGGAACCCAGTACAAAAGGGCTTGAAACCAGCATGTGAACAAGTAGATGAGGAGACCAATCAGGAGGATCTGACGGAGAGCGAACCAGAAACAGTGAACGAAAGTGTTGCCTATTCTCATAATTGGGCCCTTGCTGCTCTTTGACTGAAAGTTCTTCTTGTCATAGTTGATATCGATTCTCATCTCGAAGTTGAAGAGCGAATTGATCCACTCATTTCTGTTCAGGTTTTTCCCACTTTGCCTCCGCTTGATGAGAAGCGAGTGATCCGCGGACCTGAACCTGACGACAGCCGGAAGAAAGCGTAACACTCTTATGCCTCGTGTGGCGAGGACGAACCTGTGGAACATGTCACCATCGCTGTCTGTACCACATACAGACCAAGCGAAGCAGAAGGAAATGATGAACAAAACAACTAAAAGGTCAAGCATCTCCATTTTTGGTAGCACCTTTTTTTGGAATGTCGGATAAACCTTTGAACGCCGCTTGAAGGCCATGATTCTTAGGAGGCACTCAATAAAGGCCAAAACCAGGAAGATGGTGTCGAAAGTGACAAAGGTCTTCATTTTTTCGTCGTATGCATCCTTGAAGCTGTCAGCGAATTCCCTCTGGAATTCGCCTCCCTCAAACTTGATGGTTGTTGACACATTTGAGATGTTGAAGGGGAGAGGGCTGTTGCTGCACTCCTTCCCAATCTCGTAAAAGTTTTTATCGTCTTTAATATCTCCGTACGTCCTATTGAAAATTTTTTCAGAGAGGGAGTCTTGAGTATCGACGATGGCATCGTCCACGAGGTGCGCGAGACGGTCCCAGTACCAGATGGTAAACACTGCCTGAATTAGCGAGTACAGTACCCAGAGAGAGTTTCCACCGACGGTGTCGAATACTATTGACAGCCTCGTCCAGAATTTGTTGGAGAACCACGAGTCACTTTTCTCAGAACGGCCGACAACCTGGATGCTCTTCTTTTTCACCTTACCCAGTAAACCCTTAACGCACGCGTCAACGAATTCTTTCTTTTCTAGCGAGTTGCTGCAGTCCATGTCAAGCATCTCAAAGACAAGGATGCTGGCCTCGACAAAGCCATCGTTAGCTTTCCGCCTTCCGAGCCTCCTCCCCGACGCAAGAAGGATCTCCATCCACATGTCCTTTGTGATGTGGTCCTTCTCAGCGGAAGCGCACAGGAATTCAAATGCTGACTCAAGGTTCCCGATCTCTTGTTTCATCGTGTATTCTGCGCTCTTACTTCGGTGCTCGGCAAACCCGTTGACGCAAACAGCAACAATGATACAGTCCATGATAAGGATAAAGATGGCAAAGAAGCCTATGAAGAACGAGGCAATGATCCTTGGTAGGGTATTTATGATCCCCCCTTCTGACAATAAAGATGTGTGCGTGCCAAGCGCCTCTCCGATGCCCGCCCAAAGAAGACTGAAGATCTTGTAATAATTCGTATAGGTCATTCCGACGAACAGGGTCATCATGGTGTGAAAGAAGGACTTGAAGGAGCTGTCCATCTCATTCTTCCAAAGGCGTAATAGTATTTGCGTTTTGGGTTCCGCCGGATAGAACTCATATTGTGTCGTGTCACTTATTTCATTGCCAACTTCGTGAAAGGTTTTCTCTCTCATGTCTGGGATAATCACGACTCCTACCACGACCGTGAGCGTAATACAGAGGATCAAGAAAATAGCAAGGGCCATCCCTACGATAGGCAGGGATTTCTTAAGGCTGTAAAGCTTGCTGAAGAAGTCATGCTGCAGGTTGTGGCTGCGATGAATGAGAGAAGCGAAGAGCGGGGCGAGGAGCAAAGTAACGAGCAGAAGTCGTGAGTCATATTGATATTGCTATTAAATATGCGGTTTTCGCTCCGCTCCTCCCGTCCTTCGCTCCTCGTCCAACCTCACCTCCTTGCAAGGAGCATGACAGCCCTGAAGAATGGAGTCCTCAAAAACACAATGCCAGCTGTTATCGGTGTTAAATTATTTTTTACTTCCATTTTTCTCCAATCGTCTTCAGGTGACCAACCGAACCAGATCACCTGAAGGAGAACGATACAATTGCATACGAACAGCGTGTAGATGGAAAGCACTTCTTTATTGAACCTTGGCCAGTAAACAAGTTTCCCGTAGGCCATGCACTTCACCAAAATGTCCACAAAGACAAAAACGATGCAGACAACGGTGGCCGGACGAGCAAACGATCCAAACTTAAAGATCGTCAGAATTGATTCCGTCTGACTTTTGTCATTTACTTTGTTGCCGATGAAGGGAAACATAAGGAGAAGGAATATGTTAAGGTACACGAGGCGACGGTACAGGTGGTTATGGTATAATTTAAGGAACAAGAGGTTGGTGTGGGAGTATTTGTATTGTTCCACTTCGGCTCGACGACAAGGATAGCAGTGAAGAGCCCTCACGATTTGAACAACACCCCTGGGACGAAGAGTGAAAGGTTAGCGATCCCAACCAGCGCTTAGTGTTTTTGGCGCCCCCCTCGCTCCCCGCTTCAAGCTCACCTTGCAAACATCTCCTTGTCCTTCACTTCACTTGTGAAGCCCAGATTCACAAGATTGGAATCGTACGATAGGTTGTTCGAGACGATTTGACTAAACAACATCGACAAGCGCTTTCCCCCGTTTGTTTCGGAGGAACCTTTGCCCTGCTGCTTCCTCCCAACTTCCTCGTGCATGGCACCATCCTCAAGGTCACTTATACTCCGCAAAGAAGGACTGGTATCAAACCTAAAGCTATCATCCCGTTCTGCACTTTCCATACATTTAGTGGGTTCTCGCACAGGCATGTTGGAGCCACCAGTATTGCAGGATCTATGCTCGGGATGGGTTCAGGTCAAGGTCTGTTTAGGGCTCCTGAGAGAGGTACGATTGTCAAGTAATTGGTTTCAGACAGTCGAGGACGACAATATGGCCTCTAGGAGAGCAAGATTAACTCGACAGCTGCTCTTCAAACCCAGATTGAAAACCCTTTGTGTAAGTTATTGTGAGAATCAGGGGGAGTGGGGGAAGGATCGGGCAAAATCCAATTTTTGGAACGCCTTTGTCTGAACTCCGTGACCGGTTCCGCCTCTTTTGTCTTTAATAGCCAAAGATGGACTCTCTGGCCTTAGAAATGAGCGAGAGGGTTGGGTGGGGGCAGGAAATAGGGGGAGCTGTTGTCAGGTCTGACGGGTGTGGGGCAGGTGTGCACACAGGGGGGGAAAAGAGCGTTGAAGATAAAAAAACGGCGGTGCGTTCACCGACCACTTCCAATAAATCCTGGAAACCGTCCATAAGGAGCGCGGAAAGCGTTTCTCGGAGGATCAGGTACAGGTGGAGCCGATTATGGACCTTGACATTGTTCACAATTCAGCTCACGATAATGGTTCTCGGGCTGTTATCTCTGATAATGACCGCGATCAAAAAAAGGAAGACGTGGGAGACACAGGCACAAATGGCAACAGTGTTTTGGCCGACTTCCCTTATCTTCTTCCTGGTGATTGCCATTGCCAACCCCCTGAAGGAGGGCAACAGGTTCGAGTTGATGTCTTCGGCGGCGCAGTCGGTGACCTTCATAACAACTTACCTACGGGAAAGTATAGTCGTTTCGATTGAAGAAGACGGGTTCACACCTAAAGTGTTATCTCCAATCTCCAAGGCTGTCTTTTTCGGAATCATCAGTGTCATCATGACCCATCTTGTCTTGAAGAAAAGGGACAGGGTGGCCGGGAGGGGGAAGGACGGAATAGGGAGGAAGTCGATGAGGCATTTAATTACCCAGAATCTTCCCTTGACATTTGGGAGCGTCATGGTGAGCGTGCTCTACGTTGCGAGCGAGAGCATGGGTTGCGTGATGAGAAGGCATACGGACAACATCGAGTGCTGGGATATCGTCTCCAGCAACTACAGCTTCTCGATGATCTTCGTAACATTCTTTTTCATGTCGAACTACGCGGTACCCTTTGCCCAGAGTAGAGTCACAAAGAGTTTGGAGAGGGAGATGACGATGGAGAATCTCTTCATGTTCAAGCTCCCACCTAAGGAGCAGTTCGGTCTAATCATCTTCATCTTTGCAATGATGACCGGCTTGATGCTCTTCGCGAGCAGCGACGAGCAGGACGAGCTCCACAAGCTGGATAACAAGTCCACGCTCTACACACTCTATTACAAGGAAAGGTCCTCTATCTTAAAGGAAATTGATCTAACGAGTAATAGTCTGAGGACGGCCAGGGAAGCTCTGAATTTGTTCACGACTTGCACGTGCATTATTGTTGCAATTTCAACCTTCATTCCTAACAAAACTATCAAGTCGAGCATGAAGCAGATGCACAGTAGGCTTCACTTGAGCTCCAGCAAGCTCACCCAATTCGCTCCTTTGTACGTCTACATCTTCATATTTCTGATTATCCTCTTCTTCTCCCTTGTCCTCATCTACCTCGGTTTTGTTCTCGCAGACGTGAACGCCGTTGGTGGAACATGGTCAAAGAAAGGGTCAGGCGTATGGGCGCCAATACTTTCAAGATTGTGCAACTATTCATGGCCTGCGATGGCCACTTTCGTCATTTTCGTCTTTTTCAGTAAGCCACGCCACCCAACACCCTTAACAACAAACATATACTTCGTCATACCAACATACTTGGTTATCAAGGGCTTTTGTGACAGCCTCTTGGAGATGGGCTTTGTCAACGCGGTCTTCCATTACGCTGGGGCCATGTTCATGACCCTCTTCTTCAAGGTGGTTTTGAGGGCCAGGAAGTTTTTGAGCCTAATGGACGATGAAACCCTAGAGGCGCATCTTCTGAACACTTTCGTGAAGATCGGGGCTGCCGTCCCGCCGATAATTTTCTTGCTCTTCGAAGCAATCTCGTGCCCCTACAGGTATTCCAACCCTACCATAGAAGGTGCCGGATTTTTCGAAGTGGATGAAGGAGGCGCTTGCAATGCCCAGCGACCGAGCTTTGACGAGACGTTTTGCCAGTGGGCCATCTGGAAGAACGTCACTGGTGACCTGGAGCTGGGAGAAAATAAGTACCGGGTAGTCGGGGGGGAGGCAGCCAGCGACATGAAGAAGGACACACTTTTCTTCGATGTGTGCTCCGAGCATATAGATTCAGGAGGCGAAACCTTTTCGTTTCCAATAACGATAGACAAAAGTTGGAACATCACAGACAATGGTCTGCCACATGCAGGTGACTACGTGAACTGGAATTTTCAAGATCCGTGCCCCTTGGAGGTTTGCGACGGTGTAGGGATCCCAAACTTGGTCGTCATCCTGCATCTAACTGGCATGCTAGTGTACTGGATCATCTTCGGGTTTATGTATAAGAGAAGTACCTGGGATGACATAGCAACCCTCAACCCGGACACAACAAAGTTCCACCTTCTCTATCAAGTCGTTGCCATCGGATTTGCATCCGCCCTCAGTTTTTTCACTTTCGGAACTAGGTCAGAGAATAGTACAGTATTAGTCGGGAACATAAAGATTTACCTTCTTGTTTCCGTGATAACGATTTGGGGGTCCTGCTTCTTCATCCAAGGTTTGTCTTTGAGGTCCTCGCATATGTTCACAGAGGGGAACCTAGAGCACGTTGTAAGTATCTTTGGCAACACGGGAAACGAAAGGTGAGATTTTGCGACGAGCGGAAGGCTGTTAGTTATTTAGGAATGTGGTTTAATGCGTTTGTCGTCGCTCCGCTCCAGCCGTCGCTCGTCGATCGTCGCTTCGCTCCTCGTCCAATCCCACCTAACTCTCGACTCTTTGCTATTGGTGTCATTTCCCTCTTGCAGCGCGGCGATGGCTTCATCACCACGTTCTCATCAAAAGACACACAGTCCAGCATTTTCAAAATTTCAGGCGGCAACGAAAAAGGTCCAGCGGCAGCAGCAGCAGCAGGAGGGGAAAAGGGAGGAGCAGCAGAACCAGGAACAGCAGCAGCAGCAGCAGCAACAACAAAAACAAGAAGGAACGACCAGTGGCGAGCAGTCAGATCAACCATGGCGCAAGAAAGCACATAAGAGGAGACAATCCCTTATTACCAAGTCGTTCCAACCCTCCAGGCTTGAAAATGATCTACCAACACGGATTCTTATTTGGCTTGATGATGTGTGCGAGCATATCCTGAGGAAGTACATTGCAAGCAACGAAAAGGACCGGATTGCAGAACTGTACCGCATTGTCCTTGGAGCTTTTGTGGTCCTTCCAATCATCCTCATCATTTTCTACAGGATCGATCCCTACGACGGTTACTCGGGCTTCTTCTGGACGTTCGACCTTATGAAATTTTTCGGAATGCATGCTGTCGTGGTTCTTGTGCAAACAAATTTCACAGAGTCGATATGGACGGATAGGTGAGAGGGAGCGAGCGAGGAGCGAAGGTAGCAAGCGGCAATGAGCGAAGCGACGAGCGAATGCAGCGAGCGTAGCAAGCTCCTAATATTGTTATATACGACACGCTTACCCCCCACTCGTTGCTTCGTTCATCGCAGAATCTTCCTTGCGAGCATGCCTTTGACAATGATCCTTTCTCTTTCATCACCCATCGCTTTCGTAGGCGAAGATTCGAGCGAATCGAAATCGAACATGCTGTCAGATAGTCACGCAGGATTGTCGAATGCTGTCTTTACTTGCGAAAAGGTTTTGACGGTCATTCTCTCGATTGTTTCGACATATGTGTGCGTCAAGTGCAAGAATTGCATGATGGTGTTTATGGAACCTGAGGAGAGAGCAGGGCATGTTATCGACAGTGGTTTTGTGGTCGGTATAATCTCATCGATGATTCCTCTCATCTACGTCTGCTCAGAGGGAATCGGGTGCATATGGCGGAACCACCTTGAATCCTTAGGTGGTGTTGCACTCGTGAGCGGCGAGACATTAAACTATATAGAGGATTGTGGGTCAATTATCTGGGGGGTAAAAGCGTTCATGCTGCAGTCAGTGATCGTTTTCATGTACGGTATAAACGTGGGTCCTCTGGTGGCCAAGACAATTGGCGCCATAAGCGTAAGCACAGTGGTTAGGCTGAGGCTAATGGGGTTCGAGTTGGTCGAAATGCTTCTCCTCCTTGTGACAACTTGCCTAGCCCTGTGGCTTTTCGGCTCAAGGCATGAGGGCATGCCGACAGAAAATAATGCCTGGATGTTTAACGCTCTCCTCCTTGCCTGGATCGCAAGCTTCAGTGCAGAGATCTACAACAGGAGGTGGGACAAAATCGACTCGAGCAATCAGACCAATCGTTCCAGTTCTGGCCTCAAAAGGCTCAAAACGAACTTAGTAATTCAAAAGAAATCGAGGTTGACTGAGCAACAAAGTGGAGGAAACAATCTCACCCGGGACGACGAGGACGATACTGACGAAGAGGACGGAAAAGATATGACAACGCTCGACTTCAGTCCAGGTTTGGTTTAGGTTACGATACGATGGTAACTGACAAAAATCGAATAAAATGAAAATGAAGGGTTATAAAAAAACATCTACTCTCCTTTTGTTTCGGCAATTTCCCGTATGACACCGACTCCCCTGACCCTCCCATCCCTAAACAGCATCCTCATTCCGGGACGAATGTATTCCGGATGTTTCCCGAATTCGAAGAGGAAAGTGGCCCGACTACCAGGCCTCAAGATCAACTCCTGACCCGCTTTCGCCTCGCCTGGGTCACCGCCAAGTTCTTTAGTGATAGACGTATCTTTCTTGTTTGATTGAGTCCAGCACCTACAATGAGCGAGAGAAACGAGTTGCGAGCGAAAAGGGTTGGTATTGTGCTCTTGATGACGAAAGCGTCCGCAAACTTATCCAGGTTGCAACTAATAATTCGTCGCTTCGCTCCTCGCTCTACGCTACCTCTATTCGCTTGGCGATGACTGTCTGCCGAACGTTCAAAATATGGACGTACGCCTGATACTTTTGGCGGATGGTTGTGTGCTCCCCCTTCATTACGCATATCTCAGCCATAAAGGAGACAGCGGAGCGTTTGGGATTTTCCTTGAGTATGACCATACCTTTTCGGAGATGTTTCCTTTCATTCTTGCCTAAAGACATTGCAACGGAAGCTGATTGGCCGGCCTTGAGTGACGATGTGGCAGTTCTAGCGATATGTGCGCTTTTGATCATGGTCTGCATGAATGTTCCATCGTCGAGCGGACCAACGAAAACAGTGTTCCCAACCGCAATACGGCCAGCATTCACAAATCCACTGACCACCGCCCCCACGCCAGGAACTGTGAAAATTTCGTCGCTCAAGAACTCAAAAGGGCGGTCAAGCTCTTCTCGTGCTTGCGCCTTTTCGGAAGTTGAAATAAGAGGTTCTCCAGGAGATCCATCCCCTCCCCTGTCACTGCGCTTGTAAGAATAATAGGGGATAATCTTCCCATTTTATCCAGACACTCTTCCTGATCAGCCTTGGTCTTGCAAAGGAAGGGGACTTTGTCAATATCCCGTTGTCGACACATTGCCTTAACTTCGTCAAGGGTGCTCTTCAGCGAGTCGGGAGGACAACCGTCGATCTTCGTGAGGATGATGACCGCTGGAACGAGGGTAGAAGCGCAAAGGTTCAGGTGATGGTGAGTCATGTGCGTGGGAGGGTGACGGGCGTTGCAGACCATCAAGGCATAATCACCCATGCTGGCAGAGACCCCGCCAACCGTGGTCTTGAGGTACTTTTCATGACCGCAAAGGTCCGTGAAAGTGATCAGCCTGGAGCTCCCCCGAACAATCTCCTACGACGAGTGAAGGGCGAGGAGCGCAGGAAGGGTGGGTGGTTAGTTATATAGATACAGACGACGTCGCTACAGCCCTTCCGCCCAGCCGTGTACCTCGCTCCGCCTCACCTCCTCTGTCATTTTCCTGACCTTGTTCCCGTTCTGTGACTTCACGTTCCCCTCTTCGTCGAAGCCCATGTGATGGTTGGAAATCGTCGACGTCCGACCTGAGGTGATCTCGTGCCTGTGTTTCATAATCTGGAGCCTGCAGCTTCCCCTTCCGTCGTCCAAGGTCTGCGTCGTAAGACTTCCGACTAGTGTAGATTTCCCTGCGTCCACATTCCCGAGAACGAGGATCCTGAGAGCCTGGGATACTGCAATGGGAGCGAAGCAAGAGGAAGGTGAGTGGGGAGCAAAGCGACGAGCAGGTGATTCTTTTGCGCATCCGACCCGTGTCCCCGAAAACATCCCCCTCCTCCTCCACACTCGAAGCGCTGCTCAAAAAAGAGGAGTGGGAAACCGATGTCGAAGAGGAGGGTGGAGGTGGAGGATGAGGCATAGCGGCACCTTCAGAAGTCTCATCCATCAAAACAGTGCGGGAGTGCGAGCGTTGGACCTGGATCTGGGAAATATCAACCTGCGGAGAAGAAGGTCGTAATGTTAGGAGTTAGGAAGAAAGGAAATAGGCAGCTGTCGCTTCACTTCTGCCTCAACCTCATCTCGATCCTGCAGATGCCCACTTTCGGAGCCGATTGATTTGGGTAGTCCACTCGGAACCATATCACGTGCGCACCCAACTCCATCAACAGCTGTACCTGAGCCTTATCGACGCCATAGGGGATAAGATCCATGCAGGAGGAGATGTCAACATTCTTGAGGATGAGAGCACCGAAATGCTCACATAGCTGAGACAGAGGGGGGCGGCGATTAGTGTGGGGGGGTAACTAGCAGCATGTTCGCAGCTGCGCGATTGTTCATGCTCACCTTCTGCAGGCAAAAAAACGATTCGATAAGCTGCTGAAAATCCAATTGAGAATGGCTCCCATCGTCCTCAACACCAAGCTGGTACTTGACAAATCCACTCTTTGAGAGGCGGTAGCTGTGACAAGATTATTGGGTGAGAATCTTGGTCCTTGCTTCCGCATCGAGTTGTGTTGCTTACCACATTGAGATCCTAGCTCGTCAAATCTCTCTTCTCCCGGTTGAGATGTCAAAAGCCGCTTATAATTTGCGCCATGAGTGTCCGATTCGTGCGGAAGAACATGTAACATTGCTAAAATTTGAGAGACCTGATGAAATGAAAAAGAGTTTTGACAAATCCTTTTTGACTTATTTAGAATAGCGTATATATTTGGACTGACACCCAAGTCGATTTGTGAACCTACTCAAAATGCCTCCTCCCAATGACGATTACTCTAGCGACTCTTCAGCTGAAAATTATTCAGATGACGAGTTTGAGCATGACAGTCCCGCCAAGGATGGGGGGGCCGG
>Ga0209713_10000747_pt1 | contig 18547 bp, 18 predicted proteins | sample ArcOceMetagenome_3_FD_187444 | JGI IMG/M metagenome (GOLD analysis project Ga0209713, IMG submission 187444) | Marine eukaryotic phytoplankton communities from Arctic Ocean - Arctic Ocean- Svalbard ARC20M Metagenome (SPAdes) (version 2) | ecosystem: Environmental > Aquatic > Marine > Oceanic... | reverse complement strand
TACAGTTTTGCATTTTTGAATTTTGCCTGAGATCCAACAATATCGTGTTTGAATTTTTTCTCTACTTGCATATAAAGTAAAGAAGCATCCCAAATTTCATTTTTCAACATGTAAATATCTCCCAATCTTATTTTGTTCAGAGCAATTCGTTTTGGAGTCATTCCAGGATACGTTAATAGCTGTGTGTATAAAAGCTCTGCTGTGTCAATGTTATGAATATAAAAACCTTCTAGATAAGCCAATCCTTCAATAATTGGAGCCTTGTCATCTATTGCTTTTATTTCATCTAGAGTTTTCAAATACCTATTTTTAAGATTTCTAAGGTCTTTTTTGGTGTAATTAGCATTGGAAAAAATTTTCCTTTGCAAGGCAGTTAATATAGATTGCTTGGATGAAATGGTAAAATAATTAATCTCATTCTCTGTATTTATCACATAATCATATGCTTTTACAGCTAGGTCATACTTTTTGTTTGACATACAAAGTTGTGCAAAGTTGTGTACTTTTTCTCCTTTAGATTTTGTCCTTTTATCAAAAGCTTTTACTTGCACAAAGGCAGATTTAAAGTCACCATTTTGCTGAAACATCCAAATCAATAAATCATAAAAAGATTCATTTTCCGGGTTTTTTTGCACCTTTTTTAAGAGGCTTTTTTTTAAATAATCTACTTTTATTTCATCTTCTTCAAAATTAATAGAACGGGGTAAAAAAGCTTTTACTCGATTTATATCTCTCGGGTTTTTATCAATTTGATTGAGGTAAGAATCAACCATTTGCTCATGATCTCCTTTCTGTCCATATAGGTTTGCAATGAAAAGACTATTGTTGGAATTGGAATGAATTTTATCGCACTTTTTAAGTGTTTTTATAGCCAAATCATACTTTAATAACTTGACAAACTCATTGGCTAATAAATTAAATTCACTTGGATTATTTTTCTTTCCAAAATCATCAATCAAGTCATTGTAATACTTTTCAGATTTATTTTTAAGTCCTTGTATTTCATACAATTCACCTAGCTTTACTTTGTAAAAAGCACCAAGCTTCTCGTTTTTTATTTGCTTTTTTGTGATTTTTTCAGCCTTTTTATATTCTTTTAATTCTACCAGAGTATTTAAGTAATCGATAAAAATAGAAGTGGAAGGACGTTCATTATAAATCTTATCGTAATAGAGTTTTGCTTTTTCAAAATCACCTTGTTCATAATAGTATTTTGCCATTTCTATATCTGTACTTTGAGCATAACTAGTACTAGGTAAAATAAATAGAAATGACATACAAATTACTTGTATGACTCTTGATGTGAACTTATATTTCGTCATACAATTCAATTGTCGAATCCAGTTGAAAAAATATATTTCCATAGGTTGAAAAAGTTTGATTAGCAATATCGGTTAATCCTTTCATTTCTCCGTTTAACAAAATCATAGCATTTTTCTCTTCAATGGTATAATTGAGAGCATCACTTTCATTCATTTTTTCATGAATAAGTCTTTCTCGTAGGGTTTTGTACTGTTTTGTAGAGTATTTATATTCCTTATTTACAGCATCATAATCAGATAAATATTTTTTCACTTTTTTATAAATAGCACCTCTTGCAGTTAGCATTATTACTTCAAGTTTTGAATTTATCGTATCCGATTTATACATACTTTTTACTTCTCCATATTTTTTGTTAGCCTCAATACCAATTTCTTTTAAGGAATCATTATCAATGATAGAGAATCTAGAATAGGAAGAATCTAGTGAAGTATGCAATTTGGATAAATCAGCTATGTAACCGCTATATTTCGAATTTTCTGCGGTTTTAGGACCACAGGAAAATAAGAGTAGAGCAGAAAAAATAAAAATTAAGTGCTTCATAATTAATTTATTGATTTAAATCTTGTGTAAGGAACTAATGCTTTAGGAATATTAATTTCATTTTCGGTTTGGTTGTTTTCCAAAAGGGCAGCAACTATTCTTGGTAACGCAAGTGCACTTCCATTTAGTGTGTGAGCCAATTCTGTTTTCCCTTCTTTGTTTTTAAATCTTAGTTTAAGCCTGTTTGCTTGGTAGGTTTCGAAGTTAGATACAGAGCTTACTTCTAGCCATTTGTCTTGTGCAATTGAATAGACCTCAAAGTCATAAGTTATAGCAGCAGTAAATCCTAAATCTCCACCACATAATTTTAGAATTCTGTAAGGAAGTTCAAGTTTTTCTAGCAAGCCTTTAATGTGTTCTACCATTCCGTCTAATGCTTTGTAAGAATCATCTGGATGCTGAACTTGTACTATTTCAACTTTATCAAATTGGTGCAATCTGTTTAACCCTCTCACGTCTTTTCCATAACTTCCTGCTTCTCTTCTAAAACATGGAGTGTAAGCAGTTAATTTTTGAGGAAAATCTTCTTTTCTTAAAATTACGTCTCTAAAAATATTGGTTACAGGAACTTCTGCAGTTGGGATTAAATAAAAATTATCTACTGTAGAATGATACATTTGTCCTTCTTTGTCAGGCAATTGACCTGTGCCATAACCTGAAGCTTCATTTACTAATAGTGGAGGAATTACTTCTTCGTATCCGCTATTTTCAGCTTCATCCAAAAAGAAATTAATTAAAGCTCTTTGAAGTTTTGCTCCTTTTCCTTTATACACAGGAAATCCTGCTCCAGTAATTTTCACTCCTAAATCAAAATCAATTAAATCATATTTACTTGCTAATTCCCAATGAGGAACAGCATTTTTATTCAATTCTACGATTTCTCCATGCTCATAGATTGTTTCATTATCTTCAGGAGTTTTTCCCTTAGGAACTGAGCTATTTGGTACATTTGGAATTAAATAAAGTAACTCTAAAATATCCTTATCCAAGGTGTTGAACTCTTCTTTTAAGGTAGCAATAGAATCGTTAAAAGTCAATGTTTCAGCTTTTAATTTATTCGCTTCTTCTGCCTTTCCACTTTTGTATAAGTTTCCTATTTCTTTCGTGAGCGTATTTTTTTTACTTAACAATTCGTCACTCTTCATTTGAATTTCTCTTTTTTTCTTATCAAATACAAGAATATCAGCAATTATTTTTTCTGCATCAAAATTTTTAATTCTCAATCTTTCAATCAGTTCTTGGTGATTATTTCTAATCTTAGCAATTTCAATCATCTTTCTAAAACGTTATTATATCTATTATTTGTTAAAGATAAAAAAACCTTTTATAAATAGTTTTTTATAGAGTTAAATTTGCCGTCTAAATCAATGAAAACAATACTCGGATATTTATTCTTCAGGAAGAATTAGAGAATCCTCTAATAAAAAAAGGTAGTTAGTCGCTTCCCTTTTTTTATGCAGTTCATTTAATATATTTTATATTTATAAAAAATTACAGATTTTAATGAAAATACTAAAGCACAAATGGTTTTTAACATCCTTTGCAGTCATTGTGCTGTGCGTTATTTTCACTAGTAATTCTTGGAAAATGTTCAAAGAATATCCGTATCAGTTTAATTATGGAAATGATGTAAATCAATACTATAGTTACTTACCTTCTGCTGTTATTCATGATGATTTGAGCATGAGTTATTATAACGAAAGAGGTTACTGGTTGGTGGCAGATACGAATGGAGTTCCTTTACAAAAAATGACAATGGGAATGTCACTTCTTTATTCTCCTTTTTTTATGGTTGGTCACACAGTTGCTTTAAATTCAAGATACAAAGCAGACGGTTACTCCAAACCTTATAGTACTTCGCTTAAGATTGGAACTTATTTATACGTAACAATTGGGTTGTTTCTGCTCTATTTATGTTTATTATATTTCTTTAGTCCCGTAATTTCTGCACTCTCAATCTTACTTATATTCTTAAGCACCAATTTGTTTTACTACACACTTTGCGAAGGAGAAATGACTCATTCTTACTTATTTTTTCTGTTTTCAGTCATTATTTTTAATACAATAAAATGGTTCGAAACTTATAAAACGAAGAACATACTATTTTTAGGATTAGCATTTGGAATGTCTGTATTAATAAGACCTACCAGTGCATTGATGTTTGTGTTTATTGTGTTTTATGCTTTAAGTAAAACGAATATTACAGACTTAATTAAGTCACAGTATAAAATTATTTTAGCTGCAGTTATTTTATTTTTTATACCCTTATTTTTTCAAATGTTGTATTGGAAAATCTACGGAGGAAATTGGATGAGATGGAGTTATGGCGAAGAGAGTTTTTATTTTTCATCTCCTCACATTATGGAATTTTTAGTGGGTTACCGAAAAGGTTGGTTGGTTTACACCCCCGTTATGATTTTTGCAATAATTGGAATGTTTCTCCTCAAAAAGAAAATTCCAGCAATGAAATGGAGTATTCCTATTATTTCTTTTTTAGCAATTTATATCTTGTCTAGTTGGTGGTGTTGGTGGTTTGGAGGGAGTTTTGGATCTAGATCTATGGTTGAATATTATGCTTTACTTATTTTTCCTTTAGCAGCTTTTATTGATAAAATTTCTACGATAAAGTATTTAAACTACAGTTTCATCTTCATTTTCGGATTTACCATTTTTTATAATATTTTGGGAACCGATAAAAAAATATGGTCCGAGTTGCATTGGGATTCCATGAGTAAGGAATCTTTTTGGTATACTTTTTCAAAAATCGGTTTAAATGAAGAAGAAAAAAAGTTGCTAGAAATCTTACACAGCTCTCCAGATTACGAGAACGCAAGAAAAGGATTGCCAGAGAGAAAAGAATAACGTATTAATTTTTATATTTGTAATTATGCAAACTTGGAGAGAGAAAATACATGAAATAATTTTTGAAGCAGATACCAGAGCAGGAAAAGTCTTTGATGTTTTGTTGTTGGTTTTTATTTTATTGAGTTTGGTAGTAGTAATGCTGGATAGTGTTATTCCTATTCACGAAAAACACCTTACTGAGCTTTATGCAATTGAATGGTTTTTCACCATTGTATTCTCTATCGAATATATATTGAGAATAATTGCGGTAAGAAAACCTTGGAAATACATATTCAGTTTCTACGGAGTAATAGATTTTGTATCTACAATTCCTACCTATTTAATTTTTATTATTCCTGGCGGATTTCACTTCTTACAAATATTTAGAGTCCTTAGATTCTTAAGATTATTCAAGATTTTTAAACTCGGTAGGTTTACCACAGAAGCAAAATTACTGGGGCAAGCAATGAAAGATAGTCGAGAAAAGATAATCGTCTTTTTGGTTGCTGTGCTTTGTATGGCAATGATTTTAGGCTCGTTAATGTATGTAGTAGAAGGAAGAGCAAATGGATTTACAAGTATCCCACGTAGTATTTACTGGGCAATTGTAACGCTTACCACGGTTGGTTTTGGAGATATTTCACCCGTTACACCTTTAGGTCAGTTTGTTGCATCTATTATAATGATAATGGGGTATGGAATTATTGCAGTACCTACAGGAATGGTAACTGCAGGTGTAATAAAAAGAAATAATTTTAATAATACTAAGAGTTGTAAAAGTTGTTCTAAAGAAGGACATGAAGATGATGCTACCTATTGTAAGTTTTGTGGAGAGCACCTTTTTGATTCAAGTAAATTTAATTAAGAGATGATAAGAATAATTTTTGTTTTTTTACCAATTGTAACTCAATATAAAAAATTAATTAGAGGATTGGATATAGAAGATAAAAGAGTTCGTGTAGCTAGTTATCATAAAAGAACACTTATTAGTTTCCAAGAAATCTTACTGGCAGCCGGAATAACTGAAAAAGAAAACCTTAATAGATCTCATATTAATCATAGGATAGAAAGTAACGTGATTAAAACTTATGAAGATATGTATCCTTCTATGATCCTAAAGAAAGTTGAAGTTTTAAATTAATTGGTATTCTTTTTGTTTAAGATATATCAATCTCTTTTAATTTACGTTATAACCCCTATTATGAAATACTTTTTATCCTTATTTATTTGTTTATTAATCGGTTTCAATTCATTCTCAATGAATGTTGATACGGCTAGTTTAATTTACAAAAGTGAGATTAAATTGGATAAATTATTCAAAGAATTAAGAAAGAGAGGGAATTCTAATCAAGATTATTTATCTATAAACAAAGAGTTTAAGAAAGAATTAAATGAAGTTTTGAAACTAGATGCTGCTTTTACCTATCCTTTTGATTCGCTAAAATCTACCATGTCCACAATCACTTCACCTGACGGAGAGTTTCGGTTATTTAATTGGAACATTGAAATGGAAAGTGGAATTAATACCTTCCATTGTTTTATCCTTAAGAAGAAAGGAAACATCATTGAATTAAGAGATAATTATAGATTTATTCAAAATCCAGAACTAAAAAATTTAAACCAAAGAAATTGGTATGGCGCTTTGTACTATAAAATTATCCCAATGAAAAAAGGAAAATATACTTTGTTGGGTTGGAATGGAAAAGATGCTATTACTACACAAAAAGTAATGGAAACTATGTCATTGAGTAGAAAATCGGCAAAATTTGGATTTGATATTTTTGAATTTCCTGGAGATCGAATTAAGAAAAAAAGAATCATTTTGGAATATTCGAACACTGCTTACGTGAGTTTGAAACATTATTCTACTAAGAATGAGCAACAAATTGTGTTTTCACATTTGTCGCCTTCTACTCCACAAATGGAAGGGTTTTATCAATATTACTACCCTGATTTGAGTACAGATAGATTCATATTAACCAACAAAGGAAATTGGTTGTTTGAATCGGACTCTGAAATAAAAAATCCAGAAACTAGAGGCGATAAAGATTACAATAAACCCGAGTGATTTTAGTTTCCACCTAACTAATATATTTTGTATTTTTGATTCAAATCAAATTTCATGAAATTTATATTATCTCCTGCAAAATCTTTAAATTTTGACAAACAAACTGTTATAACAGAATCTTCTTCTATTTCTTTTCCTGATAAAACCGAAAAGATAATGAAGAAGTTGAAAAAATTATCGGCAAAACAAATAGGAGAGTTGATGAAAGTAAGCGCTAACATTAGTGATTTAAACTTTGATAGATTTCAAAACTTTTCTACTGAATTTACTAAAGACAATTCGAAACAAGCAATGTTAACCTTTGATGGTCCTGCTTACAAAGCACTAGATGCATTAAGTTTTGACAAGAAAGATGTTGATTTTGCACAAGAGAATTTAAGAATACTATCAGGACTTTATGGAGTTTTAAAACCTCTAGATTTAATCCAGCCTTATAGATTAGAAATGAGCACAAGAATAGCTATTTCTGCAAATGAAAAGAACTTGTATGAAGTTTGGAAAGAAACGAGTACTGCAAAAATTAACGAAGAGTTGGCAGGTTCGGTCTTGGTGAATTTGGCAAGTAACGAATATTTTAAATCAATTGATACTAAAAAATTGAACGGAGATTTATTGACAATTGGATTCAAGGATTTCAAAAATGGAGAATATAAAACCATTATGACTTATGCCAAGTTTGCAAGAGGGTTGATGAGTAGGTATATTATTAAAAACAAGATTACAAACCCAGATGAACTTAGAGGATTTGATATCGAAAACTATGTTTTTAATAATAAGTTGTCTTCGGAGAATGAATTTATTTTTACAAGGGGGTAAATTATTTAATTTTATATTTTACTCTTAAAATTCCCTGAACTCTATTTCTAGAAAATTTTGTTCCCATTCCTGGCATATAACTATGATATCCTGATAAATTATCAACTAATAACCTTCCAATTTGTATTCCTAAATCAATATTTATTCTTTTTGTTGAGGAACTAGTAACACCAATTATTCCAGAAATTCCTAAATTATAATTATTTCTTTTAAAAGACTCATTATAAGTTGTCAATTTATTATTATTGGAAATCCAATACTCTTGTTCACCTTCTTCTATAGAAATTGCATTGACAATATTAAGTCCAATAAAAGGAGCAAACTTATTTAATTTTTTTCTCCCATTAATTCTAGCACCAAATTTTATAAAACCACCTGACTTTTTGCTAAAGTTTATTCCATCACCAAGTTTATGAAAACCATTTAATTTACTATTAAAAGTATAACCACCATAAACATCAAAAGTTAGATATGGTTTAGAATTTATTTCATAGCCAAGTTCAATTGTGCTACCAATCATAGGAGGAAGGTTTATTCCTACGTAACTAGTTGTTGAATCTTGAGAATAGCTTTTAAGACAAAACGAAAATAAAAAAAATGATATTGCTATAATTTTATACATAATTCGAATAACTGTATATTTTATAGTAATTTACAACAATAAAATTATAAAAGTCCAAAACAATTATTTTATTGCAATCCCAGAAATCTCAACTCTTACACCTTTGGGCAGTTTACTTACTTCTACGGTTTCTCTTGCAGGGAATTCAGTATTAAAATAAGAAGAGTAAATAGAATCTACCACAGAGAAATTATCCATATTATCTAAAAATATAGAACATTTCACTAAATTTTCTATTTCCATATCTGCAGCATCCAGTAATGCAAGAATGTTTTTCATTACTTGGTGAGTTTCAGTTTCAATACTTTCTGTCTTAAACTCTCCATCAAACGGGTTAATAGCTATTTGTCCACTTAAGTATAAAGTATTTTCTACAAGTACAGCTTGACTGTATGAACCAACTGGTGCCGGAGCATTTTTTATTGAAATAGTTTTTCTCATCTTGTAAGTTAAAAAAGGTTAAATCAGGATATATAATACCCAAAGATATAAGATTTTATTATCTCTAGGTGTATCTTTATTTACAAACAGTTCCTATAGCTTTTATTCAAATTATATAAATACTATATTTGCTCATCTACAAAATAATATAACACATGACTATAACACTTTGGACACTCTGGATTAGTATCATTATCCTTTATACAGCAATGGCTACTTGGAAATTGTTCGAAAAAGCAGGAAGAAAACAATGGGAAGGATTTGTTCCTGTTTATAATATTTTTATTTGGCTCAAAGTAATCAAAAGACCTTGGTGGTGGGCAATCATTTTATTGATTCCAGGATTTAGTCAAATTTTAATGTTTTGCGCCATGAATGTTTCCATGGGTAGAATATTTGGAAAATATACTGCCAAAGATACTTTGATGCAGATTTTTGTACCTTTCATTTATTTCCCAATGATAGCGCTTGGTAAAGAAGAGTTAGTATATGAAGGCGAAACAGACTGGAAAGTGGAAGCTCAGGTTATCAAAAGGCAACTGTCTGATCAAATCGCTTTGTTATTATCCTCATTTGGGATAATAACAGTTTTTGTAATTATTCAAAAATTAACTGGAACAAGAGATAAACCGGGACAAAAATCTATTGTAAAAGAATGGGGAGATTCTATAGTCTTTGCTTTAATAGCAGCTTCATTAATAAGAGGATATGTATTAGAAGCTTTTACAATTCCTACTCCTTCTATGGAGAAAGAATTATTGGTAGGAGATTTTTTATTTGTAAATAAAATATCTTACGGAACAAGAGTCCCGTTCACTCCTTTGTCTTATCCATTGGTGCACAACACAATTCCTTGGACTTATGCTAATTCATATTCTGAAGCGATAAAATTACCTTATAATAGATTGCCAGGTTTTGGTAAAGTACAAAGAAATGACATTGTGGTATTTAATCATCCAGTAGGAGATACAGCTGTTTTTGGAAGACTACCAGGTTCTGTAGGAGCAGGTGGAGAAATTCAAGGACATAACTATTATGAATTTGTAAGAAATAACGCGTACACAATTGCTAAGAAGCAAGGGGCTAACGACAAACAATTTATTCGATATATCAATAGATTTGAATCTGAAGCTAGAGAAAGAATATTGAATCAAAATTTATTGTGGACAAGTGACAATGGGAGAGATTTAGAAATGAAAACTAAAGGTTATACTCACAGACCCATTGATAAAAAGGAAAACTATGTAAAAAGATGTGTTGCTGTTCCTGGCGATACGCTTCAGCTTATTGATGGACAATTATACATTGATGGAAAAGAAAATAATGTAGGAATCCATGTCAATCATTTTTATGAAGTGCATTTTAATCAAGTTCCTAGAAAGGAAACATTTTTAAAATGGAAGGATAAATATAATTTTAACTTACAGCAATACAATGATTTAATTTTTCAGAAAAACCGCAATACAGGTGAAATTGAGGCAAATGCTGGATACATGAATATGAGTCCAGAAGTGAAAGAAGAACTGACCAAAGAATTAAATTCTGGTGTTTACGGAACGTTAAGAATAGATACTATTTTTATCAGAAATGAAGCAAAACAAGGTAGTTTTAGATCAAGAATAGCTAGTTATGTTGATTTTTATCCAAATAGTCCGAACAAGGAATTCAATTGGAATGCAGATAATTACGGTCCACTTTGGATGCCAAGTGAAGGAGCAACAATTCCTTTGAATGAAGATAACTGGATAAAATATAGCAGATGTATTACCACTTACGAAGGAAATATTGCTGAGAAAAAAGCAGATGGTTTTTACATCAATGGAGTAAAAGCTGAAACCTATACTTTCAAACAAAATTACTATTATATGATTGGGGATAACCGTCACAATTCAGCCGATTCAAGAATGTGGGGATTTGTACCAGAAGATCATGTGGTTGGAAAAGCACTTATCATTTGGATGAGTAAAGATTTGGAAAGAGGATGGTTCTCTGGAGGTGTGAGATGGGAAAGAATCTTTAAAACATTATAATGGCAAGAACAACTGAATCGGACTCTAATTACAATCATTTAGAAAAAATGAGTGTAATAGATTTGTTGACCAACATCAACAAAGAAGATAATTTTGTGCCAAAAGCTATTGAAAAATCAATTACTGAAATAGAAAAATTAGTTTCTGCTATTGTTCCAAAAATGAAAGCAGGAGGAAGGCTTTTTTATATGGGAGCAGGAACGAGTGGAAGACTAGGAATAGTAGATGCAAGTGAATGTCCTCCTACGTTTGGAGTTCCTCACGAAATAGTAGTAGGAATAATTGCTGGAGGTGATTATGCGATAAGAAAAGCAGTAGAATTTGCCGAAGACGATACCGAACAAGGTTGGAAAGATTTGCTAGAATACAAAATCAATGAAACCGATACAGTAATTGGAATTGCAGCTTCGGGAAGTACTCCATATGTAATTGGAGCCCTAGAAACTTGCAATGAAAAAGGAATCACAACAGGTTGTATTTCGTGTAATAAAGGCAGTAAATTAGCCGAGGTTTCTCAATTCCCAATTGAAGTAGAAGTAGGGCCAGAGTTTGTAACAGGCAGTACAAGAATGAAGTCTGGAACGGCTCAAAAATTGGTTTTAAACATGATTTCTACCTCAGTTATGATTCAACTAGGGAAAGTAAAAGGAAATAAAATGGTAGACATGCAATTGAGTAACGACAAGCTTGTAGACAGAGGGACTCGCATGGTAATGAATCAAACTGATCTCGATTACGAATCGGCAAAGTCATTATTATTAAGTGAAGGAAGTGTTAGAAAAGCAGTGTCTAAACACTTAGTCAATAATGGACAATAATTATTGAGAATTTTCAATAGTTTTTTGCTTCGTTTAGTGGTAAAATTTTAAATAAATACAGATGAAAGTAATACTCCCCGTAGTTTTTTTAGGAAATATTGAATACTATACTTTGTTGAACAAAGCAGAGGAAGTATTTTTTGATTTACATGGACATTATTTAAAACAAAATTTCAGAAACAGAGCTGAGATGTATGGAGCCAATGGAAAATTAAATTTAATTATTCCTGTAGTAAAACATCCAAATCACACAGCCTTACAAGATATTAAAATATCGTACGATCACACTTGGCAGAAACAACATTGGAAATCAATCGCTTCTTCTTACCGTTCTTCTCCTTATTTTGAATTTTATGAAGATGATTTTGCTCCTATATTTCTTCACCATTACGAAACTTTGGTAGAGTTTAATCTTGCTTTACAAAACAAGATTCTGGAAGCTTTAGGCATAAAACTAAAAGCAACATTTAGTAAAGAGCACGTGAAAGAAATAGAAGGGTTTGATAATCACAGAAGTTATTTTACTCCCAAAGATAAATCACTAGACTTCCCAAAAGAGCCTTACAACCAAGTTTTTGAAGATAAATGTGGATTTATTCCCAATCTATTTATTTTCGATTTGTTGTTTAATGAAGGACCAAATGCAATTAGCTTTTTGTAATAGAAATGAAACAATACTCTACATTAAACAAAACAGAAAAAAGCAGATACTAAGTTTTTCATGATTAAGTTATGTCTCTTTTGAAAAACAATAATCGAGAAAAGAAGATGAATAATAGGGAGTAGATAATTGTTATTACAACTGCTGTCCAATTCATTGAGTCAGGAGATGTAATCCCAGATAATAATTCCATTAAATTAGGGTAAGGTAATACATCCATAAAAGCATTGGTAGGTAAGTAATCTTTTACAAAACCAAAGTCATTTACCTCAAGTATTATTTCTCCAATTTTCTCACTTAAAAACAATCCGAAAAATATAAGGATTGCTAAAATCCCTCTTTTAGCAAGAAATGCAACAAGAAATGCTAAAGAAAATGCTCCTAGGTTTTGAATGAAAAATCGAACGATATTAAACATTCCATCAGTGATAACACCAAAGTCTTGTGTTTCCACTTCCGTTTCAAGGCCATTAAAGGTTTTTAAGAATGTTTGAATCATTCCAGCATCTTTTGGTTCGAAGGTTGAAAAAATAAGCCCTCCCACAAACCCAATAATAAAGACATATAGAGTTGCAAAAAACAAAATTGAAAGCATAAGGAATATTTTTGCTTTTAAATATTCGGTCCTAGTTTGTCCATCAATAATGTTTTGCCTTACAGTACGAAAATTGTATTCATTTGTAATGTGATAAATTAAAATGAAGGACAATAAGAAAAAACAGAACCAGCTAGAAATAAAACTCACAGAATACCAAGCCGCTTCATAACTAGTAGGCATAAATGGATAAAAGCTTTCTCCTCCAATTGGAACACTCCAATAGATTGGGAAAAGAATAGCTATCAAAGGTAAAAACACCAAAAACATGATGCTAAATACTTTGAAAGATTTATTTCCAACAATTTTTTTATATTCTATTTGTAATAATTTCATTCTGTTACTTTTTTATTATTTCTAAAAATTCATCTTCTAAAGAAGTTTTTAATTCCGTAAGCTCAGATAACAGAATCCCTTGGGAGTGCATAAATTCATTGATATCGCTCCCTTTTACTTTATCGTTAAAAGTGATTTTGAGCTTTCCTTCATTATCTTCTAGAGTAGAAAAACTAGGATGTTGGTTTATTTTTGATTTTAACTCTTCGTTATTATTAGAGTCTAACAAAAATTGATTTTTAGAACTCAATATGTCTCCAATTGCTCCTTGTTTCAGAAGTTTTCCGTGCTTAAGAATAGCATAATGAGAACACATTTTTTGTATTTCGTCTAGAATATGGCTCGAAATAATAATTGTTTTTCCTTCTTTAGCAATAGAAATAATGAGTTCTCTCATTTGTCTTATTCCTTCAGGATCAAGTCCATTTGTAGGTTCATCCAGTACCAATACTTCTGGGTTGGATAACAAAGCTGCAGCCAAAGCCAATCTTTGTTTCATTCCTAAAGAATACGAACTAAAAGGAGAATATTTTCTTTGAATTAAATCTACTCTTGTCAGGACTTCCTCTATTCGTGATTTATCTACCCCTTTTATAAGGCTAGTTATTTCAAGGTTTTTGTATCCCGATAATTCTGGATAAAATATGGGATGTTCTAAAATTGAACCAATCTTTTTTCGATTATTCGTTCCTTGAGAATCTCCATACCAAGAATAACTTCCCTCAGAAGGGTTTAATACATCTAGTACCATTCCTAAGGTTGTAGTTTTTCCACTCCCATTTGGACCTAGTATTCCAAATACATTTCCTTTTTCTATAGTAAGGGATAAATTATTTACGGCTGTAAATGATCCAAATTTTTTGGTTAGATTTTTTATTTCTAAAACTATACTCATATTCCATTTTTTTTATAAATATAGGAATAGGAAACAGTTTCTTATCTATCAATTAGTATAAAAGGTAAATTGAATAGTTGAAAGGATTTTAATCAAAATAAACTATTTATTTTATTCAATAGCAATCATTTGTTAAATAAAAATAAGGGACTTTTATTTTATCTAATTTAACTATTCCTTCAACTAACTTATCTGTATCACAGATTGATTTTTTAATTAAATTTCTGAAAACAAATAGATTAGTAGTTTTAAAAATAATACAAGAATTTATAAAAATAATTTGTAATTTAGCTTTTAAATAAATTAAACTAAAAAAAAACATGAAAAATTTAATAAAAATTTCAGCAGCCGTTTTATTAATGTTTGCCATTTCGAGTTTCAAAACTCACTCAATACCTAAAGAGGGTGCAGATGCCATTATTGGTCTTTGGGAACCAAGTAGTGGAAAAGCTAGAGTAAAAATTAATAAAATAGGGAACAAATATTTTGGTAAAATTGTTTGGTTAAGAGAGCCAATTGACCCTAAAACGAAACAACCTAAATTGGACAAGAATAACCCTAATGAAAAATTAAGAGCTTCTCGATTAAGAGGTTATAGATTATTGAAAGATTTTGTTTATGAAGGAGATAACGTGTGGAGTGGAGGAACAATTTACGATCCCGAGAGTGGAAGTACATACAGTTGTATTATAAATAAAAAGGATGATGTACTTGATATTAGAGGGTATGTTGGTATCAAAGCTCTTGGAAGAACAGATACTTGGAAAAGAATTAAACTTAAGAAAAAATAAGCTATGAAAATTAATTATATATTTTGCTTTTTAACGGCAACCACTTTATCATTTTCTGCTTTATCTCAAGTTGATTCAACTTATCAGGAGGAAGAAGAGGATTATAGTATGTATGATGATGTAGAAGACATTGGTGTGATAAAAACTTATTGCAGTCCAAAAATTTTTGATTTGAGTCCTAATCGATTCATTTCCTTAGGATATGATGTTACTGGAATAGGAACATTAAAAACTTCTGGGGAAGGGGCTTTTAAACCTGATGATGAAATACTTAATACCATGAGTAGTAAAATTAACTATCATGGATTGAGGTTAAATGCTAATATCCCTGTTCTTTCATCGTCAAGTTTTGTATGGCAGATAGGAGGGGGGTTCAATCAATCGAGATTTAATGGAGAGGAATTCGATACCGTTTCGGATCATTCAAAGTTTGTGGGAGCATTGGAACAATCTCTTACCCGATTCAATATTAATACTACTTTTTTTAAGCCTCTTAGTGAAAACTCATTTTTGATTCTCCAATTAATGGGAGAACAAAACGGAAACTATAACTTCAATTCCTCTGAAACTACTCCAGACATAGCTAATACACGTCTTTCTGGTGCTTTATTGTGGGGAAAAAGACCAAACGACAGGTTTCAATGGGCAGTTGGAGTTTCAAGAACTTATAGATCGGGAGAGCTTAATTATATTCCTGTTATAATGTATAACTATACCTCTAAGAATAGAAAATGGGGAACAGAAATATTATTTCCTGCGCGTGCATCTTACAGAAGAAAATTCAATCCAAGGAATATTTTACTTGCAGGATACGAACTAGAAGGATATAGTTATAGGCTTTATGGTTCTGAATTTGCAACTAAAAATATCGAACTAAGAAGAAGTGAGCTAAGATTTAGACTAGACTATCAAAAACAAATAAAAGGTTTTTTATGGGTAGGAATACAGGCTGGTATTATTGCTAATTATTCTTTTAATGTAGACAGTCTCAGTGAAAATGGAAATAAAGAATTCTACAGAGGCTTCTTTGGAGAACAAACTTATGTCTTTAAAAATGGCGTTAGTCCCGTTCCTTATTTTAACATAACTCTTAACCTAGTTAGTTTATAAAAAGTAATCAATAAGTAAAGTAGAGATTTACTGTAAAATTAATATTACCATTAGTAGTTAAACTCTTAATTGTTGAATTAGAGCAAAATGACTGTGGCTCTTTAACAAACACAGTAATAGATTTATTGGACATAGAGTTTATTTATCCTTGGACGAAAACAAAGAAATATTTGCTTCTTTTATTTTCTTTTTTAACTTTATTTCCGTGTGTGATTAGAAAAAAAAGGAAAGTAAAGCTGCCAAAGACTATTATGTTTTGGAACACCAACGGTGTATTTACTGAATAAAACAATAGAAATAATTCTTCGTCCAAATTCAGTAAAACAAATGGGTAGTTGGCTAGATTGGTTTTTAGTGAAGGAGTAAAAACGATATATTTACTAAATCTTAAGTTTATTAAAATAGTTACATTAAGCGACTTTAAAGCACTGTAAAAAATTATATATAAAGCAAAAGCCCTAATAATAATAATAGGGCTTTAACTTGTGATTATTAAAATAAAAAACCAAAAGAAATAATCTTTTTGGTTTTTTATTTTCTACTTAATTTACTTTTTATTATGGTAACAAAACCTCGTTGATAACGTGAACGACTCCATTTGTTGCATAATTATCAACACTTGAAATACCTACAGCAGTTGAACTTCCACCTGTTAAGGTAGTTCCACTTGCATCAAACGTTAAGTCAGTTGATTCTAATGTGTTTATAGTTTGTCCATCAGATAATTGTCCAGCCTGAATAGTTCCGTTAGCTACATGAAAAGTTAATACTGCAGTCAATATAGCATTATCAATATCACTAATTCTATTCCAAGCAGGATTTGTTGCCAATACATTTACGAAGGCTGTGTTAGTTGGTGCGAAAACAGTATAAAAATTACCGTTTGTACCATCAAAAGTAGTTACTAAATTTGCTTCACTAAGAGCAACAACTAAACTATCAAGTCCTGCAGCAACTGCTAATTGTGCAATTGTTTGTGTTGGTATTGTTGTTGGAATTGAAGGTATTAGTACTTGGTCTATTACATGAATCACACCATTTGATGCATCTACATCTACAGCTGTTACGTTTATTCCTGTTCCAGTTGTTGCATTTACGTCAATAGTTACAGTTCCTGTTGTGTTTATTTTAAACGTATAACCTGATAAAGTGTTTACAAAGTCTCCATCAACAATTAAATCTGAAGTCACTTTACCATCTAATACATGATATTTCAAAACTCCAGTTAATAAAGCATTGTCTATGTCACTAATTCTATTCCAAGCTGGGTTCGTATTAATTAAATTTGTAAAAGCTGCATTAGTAGGTGCAAAAACAGTAAAAGGCCCACTATCATCTCCTTGGAAAGTAGATACTAAATTTGCTTCTGTTAAAGCTACTGCTAGACTATCAAATCCTTGAGCAATTGCGACATCAATTATGTCATCCTGGTCTACTGCAGGAGTTACAATTGGTGTTTCTTCTTCGTCTTCTTTCTTACAAGATGATACTATTAATCCCCCTGCTAACAAAAAGAATGATATGTTTAAAATTACTTTTTTCATATTTTTATATTTTTTAATTATTAATAACACAAATATATAAAATAAAAAACTAACGTTTAACGAAATATTAAAAACATTAAACAAAAATAGCATTATATAGATCAATAATAAAATAAAAAACTAAACTTATCTCTTAAATTAACTTGTTGAAAATAGAAAATTAAACACATTAATTAAATCATAATAAGTAATTTACTACTGTTAAAATTATTTTTTATAATTTTTTAGTAAAAGTTATAATACGAAGGTAAAAAATGTTTTATGGGAAGAAAAACCAAGTGTTAATATGATTTAAACGATACTATAATACTTGAAAAAGACTATTCTAAAAATGATAAACTCACAGAAAAAAGCAACATAAGACATTTTTATAAAGGATAAATCATGTTGTCAATCTATATTTTGTATCAAATGTGTATCAATTATTAAAAATAATTTAGTTAAGTTTAATTTTAAATTAAATTAGGTATAAATTAAATAATGATGAAGAAATTACAATTAATCGGATTTACCTTAATGGCAGTAATGTTTTTAGCTTCCTGCGGAGGAGGAAATAATGATACTATTAAAACAGAAAGGGAAGATGCTGAAAAAACAGCCAAGGAGAGTGTAACAGAAAGTCCAACAATAGAGGAAGTTGAGAATGTATCATCAAACAATGCTGAGTGTGACGAATTCTTAGATGGATATGAAAACTTTATGGATAATTATATTGTTATCCTTAAAAAATCACTAGCAGACCCTTCAGATATGTCTGTTTTGACAGAATACATGTCCTTAATGACCGAAGCATCTGAGTGGACTAGCAAAACACCTGATTGCACAGACACGGAATTTCTACTAAAATTAAGTAAAATTCAAATGAAAATGACTATTGCTGCTTCAGGAATGTAATTATATTAATGTTTGCAATAGCCGATTTTCCATAGAGGAAAACCCGAGGTTAATAGAAAAAACAAAAAGAATAATAACTACAAATCGAATCATGAAAAAGTGTTTTTTTTATCAATGTACACAATATTAACAATACTACGAATTCTCATTGAGAAACTTAGTTTTGTTCGTATTGCTTCATATTTTATATTGTTGATTTTAAATTACTTAATTTGCTTT
>Ga0209713_10000746_pt1 | contig 18549 bp, 13 predicted proteins | sample ArcOceMetagenome_3_FD_187444 | JGI IMG/M metagenome (GOLD analysis project Ga0209713, IMG submission 187444) | Marine eukaryotic phytoplankton communities from Arctic Ocean - Arctic Ocean- Svalbard ARC20M Metagenome (SPAdes) (version 2) | ecosystem: Environmental > Aquatic > Marine > Oceanic... | reverse complement strand
ATTGGCAAGATGTCACAGCTGGAGGAGCCGCGGAGCATCTTGCAAAGGTCTTACCGAAGGTTGTTTGGAAGGTCGGTTGATGGACAATTCAATGGAGTTCAGGCAAGGCTCACGTCACCTCCGCAGGGCAGCCAGTTCGAGAAGGTCCGTGCACGCGTCTCACTTCAAGGCGAAGAGGAACCGCCTTTACACGGCGGTCACGCGGGCGAAGAAGGTGGTCAAGATCAGCGGCATCGGCACGAAGCTCGAGCTGCGGAAGAAGATCGAGCTGCACCCGAAGACGGTGCTCTGGCAGCACGAGCGGTGCGGGCAGGGCTTCCCTGCCGAGCGGCTGGCTGCGGCGCACCGCGACGCCGCGCGGATGCAGTAGAGTGTGAGCTGCGCGACGGTACTTTGGGCCTGGCATCGGCCGGCCTGCACGCCCAGGGAGGGGTTATTAACACCAAGCGGAGGCACCGGCCACACACAAGCTGAGCTGCCAGAAAGGGGAGAACGTTCCGAACGCTGGAGGCCAGAACGCGTTCGGAGAACGTTCCGAACGGGAGCAAATCATCGTTCTTCAGCTCACCACACCCCTCAACCGCGTTTCAGAAGTGGGATCGGCACGTGAGAACCGGCGCGTAGCGCCCTGCGCGTGGCGCGGCGCGTAGCGCCCTGCGCGTAGCGCGGCGCGTAGCGCCTTTCGCCGCGTAGCGGCGCGGAACGGTGACGACGATTTGCGCTAAAAAAGGCCTTCTTGAAGGAGAAAACGTCGATTTTTCGGCGCGCTACGCGCGATCTGAGGGACGACGTGCTACGCACGTGAGAACCAGGTTCGCTCAGAAGTAGTGATTTATGAAACGCGGCGTCTTCCCTCCGTGGCTACGTGCCCTGGTTCGTGCGTTGCTGCCGCGCGAACCATCCGATCAAGCCAACAAGCGATTACACTCCCGCCGCTTCTGCCGCGTCCGTGGCCAGCCCCGGCTCTTCCACTGATGCTTGCGTCGCTACTCCTGCAGGCGGTTGCCTGGCGGACCGGGCCTGTGGCTCCTGGCCAGTTTCGGCCTGCCCAGCCGCGGCGTGTGGCGGCTGCGCCGGCGGTTTGCGCGATGCGGCCTGATGCCCAGGAGGCGGCAGCCACGTTTCAGAGCTGGATCGATGCGAGCTGCCCCCCCGGTGCGGAGCCGCGGAACTACAGCACGGCTGCGGGGATCGAGGCGCAGACCATCGAGGGCGCGCTCGCAGCCATCTGGCAGGCGATCTCGATCAGCTGTCTCGATCAGCAGGAGCTGGGCGGGCCCTCGCTCACGGTGGTGCTGCTGCCATTGGTCCCTGCGCTCGCGGACGAGGCCAAGATCGTCGCGTTGGAGCGGCACCTGCTCGCGTGCCGTGACTGCTGCGCCCAGTTTGGCCGCTCGCTCCAGCTGCAGATGCTCCACCCGTCGAGCGACGGCGGCAGAGACTCTCCCGTGCCCGCGTTCACGCTGAGCTCTCGCGTCGGCCCTCCGCTGCGGCTGGGGACCGACGGCGAGGAGGGTTCGGACGAGGAGGGTTCGGATGATTCGTACGAGCTCCAGCAGGCCAAGGATGCGCTCGAGCGGCTCATCCAGGTCGGCGGCGATCGCGAGGCGATGGACTCGAGGACAGTGCTCGACGAGACGGTCGCTTGGTTCGAGGCCAAGATGCCCGTCGTGTTCCGTTTGGTGGGGGCCCGACAGCGGCGACGCGTGGTGCGCGGCGGCGCGGAGGAGCTGTACCGCGCCTTCTGGGCGGAGGCCGCGTTGCTCATCGGCGAGGCCGCGGTCGCGCCCGACGACGCCTCCACGGTCCGAGTCGACTCGCCGCTCAGCTCGCTGCTCGTGCTTCCTGGCCTCGAGGAGGCGTCGGAGTTCCGCAAGCTGCACCGCAGCCTGGCGCTCTCGCTTGCGATGCTCCAGCTCGAGGACCGGCTCTCGATCTCCGCGTTCCACCCCGCCGACACCTTCCAAATCGACACGGCCGACGACGGCACGCGCACGTGGAGGAAGACGCTCGACCACCCGCTGCTGCACCTCGTATGCAAGGTCCCGCTCGACCAACGCGTCGTTGCCAGGCGCTCGGACGACACCTCCGTGGCGACGGAGGCAGCTGGCAGCGCACCCGCGGCCGTTGGCGCCGTCGGCGGGGCTCGCCGCACTGCGCCGCGGCCGCCCGCCGCGCGCACACAGGTGCGCGTCGTCGGAGGCCGCGGTCGGGGCCAGCCCGTGCGCGAGCTGGCACTGCGAGGCAAGGGAGAGCCACCCCCACCGGCGGGCTTCGAGTGGGGTCTGAGCATCTGAGAGACGCAGCGCAGCCGGCGACGATGCGGCGGGGCTCCCTCGTTCCTCTTTTCCTCGAATCTCGCGCCTCGCGTGACGAGGCGACATGTATGGCATGGCCGGCGGGCGGCGACTAGGCGGCGACGGCGTCACATGCACATTCACTTGTACATTTTCTTTCGTTGTGAGATAGAGGTAACAACAAAATAGAGATCTCACAAGAAGATCGAGGGTGTTGCTACAACACCTAGCTAGTAGCTACAGAGCGTCCAGGATGCGATTGAAGTCCGGCACGTCGCAGAGGCCTTCGTCCACCCATGAGTAGAGCGCTTCGCCGTCGGGTCCGACGACCGCACAGCCGCCCAGCTGCGTCAGGCAGCGGTCATCGGCTGGTTTGAGCTCCTCCCAGTTCTTGAACTGGACGCTGGCCAGATTCTGTAGTCGCAGCGTTGCGAGCTCCAGAGGCCGGCGACCCCACGACCCGCCCAGGACAGGAAAGTCGTCGAACTTGTTGCGCTGCATAGAGCCGTCGGCGCCCAGCTCGAGCACGCCCGGCCATCGACCCGCGCGCTGACCCTGCAGCAGCGCCGTCTCGATCCACGCGCGGTCGCCGCTTGGGTTGCCGACATATCCGGAGAGGACGGCCGGGAGCGTTCCCCAGGGCGGTCCGAGCCCGATGCCAACCACGAACAGCTTGAGATTGGGTGGCAGGTCGGCATCGGGCATCCAGCCCCGGCTCACACCGAAGCGGCGGCCGGCCTCGCCTGTCGGGTCTGCGAACAGTTCCACAGCCTCCGGGAGGTCGAGGATCTCCGCAAGCCGCTTGCACGCAACCGCCTCACCATTCACCACCATCATGACGCGATCGACGCCCTTGTCCCTGAGCTCCGGCATGTAATGTCGGACCTGCTGGGCGTACTCGATCATGTTGAAATCGCCCGCGAAGGTGCCCAGCACCAGCAGTGTCTTGCCGCTCGAGCCGCTGCTCAACGCTGCGCCCAGGTCGACTGAGGCGCCATCGCCAACACGCGGGAGCGAGACGCCGCTAAGCGACGACGCTGGCTTGGAGGCGGTCAGAGGCACGACCAGCGCCGAGCAGCAGCAAACGCTGGCGATCGCGAGGATGCGCCGCATGTCTCGCGTCTAAGTTCTGTTGTGAGGGGAAGAACCACTGAAAGAACCGCGATTGGTTTTGCTCATCGAAGAATGCATTCGCATCGGCGATCGGGTGGTTCACCCTGTGCTCGTATTCAGGTTCATCAGGATACCGTAAACCAACACCCCCAAGATCGAACCCGCGCACTCACTCTATGTGTCACGCTGCCGCTGCCTGCTTCTTCTTCTTGCCCTTCTTCGGCGGAGCGGCGGCGGCGGCGGCCTTATCCTCGGCGGACTCATATCTCGGGATGATGATCTCGGGCTTCGGCAGCGTGTCGCCGCCCACGAGCGCGTAGTCTGACGAAAAGTAGCTGAAGTCGCGCCGATCGTGAGGCACGCCCAGCTGGTCGAGGATGCCGGCCGAGATCGACGGCGTCACCGGCTGGTACGCCATGCCGACGAAGCGCAAGCTCTCCATGAGCACCCACAGCACCGTTGCCATCCGTTCGGGGTCCGTCTTGCGCAGCGCCCACGGCGCCTGCACGTCAATGTACTGGTTGCCCGCCTGCACGACCGCCGAGACGGTCTGCGTGTACCGGTGCAGCTGCAGATCGCCCACGACGGCGCGCAATGGCGTGAGCAGACCGGCCGCCGCCGAGAGCATCGCCTCGTCCTCGGCGGTCAGCGCCGCCGGCGTTGGGATCTGCTCCTCGCAGTGCTTGTACGCGAACGACAGCGTGCGGTACAGCAGGTTGCCCAGCTCGTTGGCAAGCTGCGACGCACGAGACGTGGCGTGGGCGCGAGGCCGCCGAAGCGCGAGGGCAGAGGCGCGCGCGGGTTGCGCGCCGCTGCGCAGCATGGGGCAGGGGTGCGACAGACACCTTGGCGTTGATGCAGTTGACCAGCGACGTGTCCGAAAAGTCGCCATCGGAGCCGAAGGCGACCTCGTTGACCATGAAGTAGCGCACCTGGTCGCAGCCGTACTCCTCGACCAGCCCGACCGGCTCGACGACGTTGCCGATCGACTTGGACATCTTCTGCCCATCGCGCGTCCACCAGCCGTGCGCAAAGAGCCTGCCAGGCGCGGCACACACTACTGTGGGCCAGAGAGGGCAGCATCGACTCCGGCGCAGCAGCTGCCTCTGCGTGTGTGCGTGTGCGCGCGTGGGCTTTCACGGGCGATGGCTGTGGTGGCGCGCACCTCTTCGGCAGCGGGAGGCCGGCGGCGAGCAGGAAGGCGGGCCAGTAGATGGCGTGGAAGCGGAGGATGTCCTTGCCCACCATGTGCAGCGAGGCGGGCCACCACTTGGAGAAGTCCTCGCCGTCCGTCTGCGGGTAGCCGGCGGCGGTGATGTAGTTGGTGAGCGCGTCGAGCCAGACGTACATGATGTGCTGCTCGGCGGCGCCCTCGGGCTGGTCGGGCACGGGCACGCCCCAGTTGAAGGTGGTGCGCGAGATCGAGAGGTCGCGCAGCCCGCCCTCTTGCCGCAGGAACGAGAGCACCTCGTTGCGGCGCGAGGTTGGCAGGACGAACTCGGGGTTCTGCTCGATGTGCGCGATGAGCGGCTCGGTCCACTTGGACAGCGCAAAAAAGTAGCTCGGCTCAGCGACCCACTCCACCGGCGCGCCAGTCGGGGCCACCCCATCTACCAGCTCATCCTCGGTGTAGAAGGCCTCGTCGCGGATCGAGTACCAGCCCTCGTACGCGCCCAGGTAGATGTCGCCCGTCCCGAGCAGCTCGCGCCACAGCGCCTGCACGGCGGCGATGTGGCGCGGCTCGGTGGTGCGAATGAACTCGTCGCACGAGAAGTTGTAGAGGGGTATGAGCGAGCGGAAGCTCTCCGACACGCGGTCGGCGAACTCGATCGGCGTCTCGCCCGCCAGCTCGGCCGACTGCTCCACCTTCTGGCCGTGCTCGTCAGTGCCTGTCAAGAACTTGACTTCGTGCCCATCGAGGCGCATGAAACGAGCCACGACGTCCGCTGCGAGGGTAGTGTACACGTGACCGATGTGCGGCTGCCCATTGACGTAGTAGATCGGCGTGGTTATGAATGCTGGTGGCTTGGCCGCAGTAGCGGTGAGCAGGCTGGAACGCTGCCCCACTGCCGGCCGCTGCAGCAGGCCCATGCCAGCTCGCCGCGCCGCAGGCAGGAAGGACGCCTGCACGCGGAGCAGCATCAGCAGGATGCTGTGCATCCAGAGGCTGCTGGCTTCTCGCTTGCGCTAGGTGCGCTTTCCAAGAACGCGTCACAGCGAGCTGCGCAGATCTCTGGTGGGGAGGGGGTGAAGCACTAGGCACCTCAACTCGCTCAGTTCAACACTAATTCTTGTTGTTGTTCCGCCCCCTGGCCCCCGACGGCATCCGCTTGGGCTTGTCTCGCTGTGGCTTCGCTGGCGGCTTGTCCGCGGCCGCCCCGCTCGCACCGTCCGCGCCGTCGGTCGCGGCCGCGGCCGGTGCGACAGCTGCGCTGCGCCAGCGGAGCGCGCTCGGGCCCTTGGGCCCGCCGCCCACGACGAGCGAGCCGCCCTCTGCGTCGAAGCACGCGCCCATGCCTCGGCGCGAGAGCGTGGCGACGTGCGGAGCAGCGTGGGCCACGCTGACGTGCGAGCGTGAGGTGGAGCAGGGTCGGGCGCAGCAGAGCTTCCGGAGGTCGTACACGTGCACGCCCGCGCCGGCCGAGGCGAGCAGATGCCACGGCCGCGTCGCATCGCCGTAGCCGCGATCGAGGCCGACGAAGGTGGCGGCTCGGCCGTCTGGCATCGCGACCTGAGCAACGGGCCGCGCCGCCGCCGCGGCACCACCACCGCCGGTGCGAGGGTCCCACAGCGACACGACGGCGCCGGTCGATGCCGCGACGAGCGACAGTTCCTCCGCGTAGCTCGCGACGCGCGACGAGCGTTGTGCCCTGGCACCGCCGCCCTCGAGGGCCGCGAGCGCGAGGGCCTCGTCGTCCGAGGCGAGGGCGCCGCGCCAGCACGCCTCGCCCGCGTGCGCATCGAAGCCCACCACCTCGCCCGCCGCCGGCCTCGCGTGGAAGAAGGCGCCGTCTCGCCAGCCCGCCAGGCCGTAGCTGCCCGCGCGCTCGCCGAGGCTCGGCCAGCTCCGCAGCTCCTCCCAGCCCTCGCGATGCGCACCACCGGCCGCCTCGAGCGACCAGTTCGCGCAGCAGAAGAGGGCGCCGCTCTCGTCGGCGGCGAGCGCCACCGGCCCGCGCCCGTCGAGCAGCCGCACCGCAACGAGCGCTCGCTGCGAGACGCGGCTCCAGCCCGCCGCGCCGCCGTCGTCGCCGAGCTCGGCGAACGCCTCGAGGCCGAGGAAGCCAGAGGCGTCGCCCACCGCCACCCGCTCGGCTGCCGCGCTCGCGTGGCAGCACACGAGCTCGCGCGGCGCGCGCAGGCACGCAAGTCGGCCGCCGCTGCTCGCATCCCACAGACGCAGCAGCTTGCCGTCGTGCACGCTCACGCCGCGGCCGCCCGCCAGGCTGACGTCGTTCATCTGCGGCAGCGGCAGCTCGTCCAGACGCGCGCGCCGCCAGCCGAGCAGCAGCGCCTCGCTCTCGAGGCAGGCAGCGCGCGCGGAGCTGCCATTCCCCTTGGGTGCTTCGATGGCAGAGGACGGCTCGCCGCCAAATATCTGCACGTGTGCGGCCTCCCAGAGGCTTGGCGTCGTCGCGACTCCGCGCAGCATCGACGCGCAGCAGGCAAGCGCACGCAAGGTGGCGACGTCGGCCATGCTCAGGATGACGAGCCAGAGGTCCGCCGGAAGCTTGTCGTACAGCGAGGTCTCGGGCGCGTGCTGCACGCTGTCCTGGTCGTCACTGCGCGGTGGCGCTGTGGCGGCAGCGTCCACAGAGGTGGTATCAGGAGCGTCCACAGAGGTGGTATCAGGAACGCTGTCGGCTGCGGCCAGGCGAGCACTGGCCATCGCGACAGCTCGAGTAGCCTCGCGACGCTCGCCACGCTGCTCGATAGCTTTACGCATCTCCTTGGCGCGCGCCTTGGCAGCAGCCCTCGGTTGCCCGGGCTTCCAGCGGAGATCCGGAGTCGGTGGCGGCAAGGTATGGACCTCGTTCTTACGGTTCGCCGTTGAGAGATCGCCATCCTTGGGTGGTGAGCCGACCAGCGCATCGTCGGAGAAGCGCCATTGCGCATGGGCAGCGACCTGGACCATGGAGAAGCTGAAGCGATCGCGCGAGGGCACTTTCCGTGAGGCCTCCGTGAACGCGAAAGTTCTACTCTGAGAGAGCTCTTAGCACGGTTAGGGTTAGGCGGACAACAACATGATGTAAACAGCGTAACAGCATATTGAGAGGAAGAGCAACCACACGACGCAACACTCGACTCAGGTCTGCGAGCTGGACGCGCCCGACGATGCTTGCTCCATCTTCTGCTTCGACTCGGCGAACAGCGCCTGCTGCATGCGTAGCAGCTCCTCATCCGACAGGCCAGAATCCTTGGCCTTGCCCTTCTTGCGTGGCGGCGGCTTCTCCGCCGGCTGCGCGCTCTCCAGCTGGGAGGCATAGTGCTGAAAGTCGAGGTCCTTGAGTGCCTTCAGCAGGTGGGCCTCGGTGATCGTATTCTTGCCCTCGCCGCTACTCACCCCGTTGGCCTGCGCCGTCAGGTTTTGCAGAAACTCTGCGCGATGCGAGAGGTGCAGAGGGCTGGTCAGATCAGCGGGCACGAGGGCAGACGAAAGTCGAGTCGCATCCCGAGGCGCACCGTTGAGGCAGGTATGGAGCAAGTTGTGCGCCTCGTTTGTGCAGCGCACATCGGGACCCAGCAACTCCTTGAACATCTTCTGAACGGTGCCTGCGCAGGCGGTCGCTCGCAAAAGTGATTGCGTCTCGGGGGCGCGCGTGCAGTGGACAGACGCTCGCGCACTCTTCGGGAGCCCGAGCTCAGAGTCATCCCGGCTGCCACTGGGGTCCAAGGCCATGTCATCGTCCTCCATGGCCGTCTGTGATGCGTGCGCCGCCTGCCGAAGTACGCTCGACGCGTTTGCGCGCCCTACAATATGCGCCGCCGAAGTCTTGCAGCATGCACGTAACAGTGGTGCGTTGGTTTGCACCCAAGTTGAGGTAAGCTGAGCGCCTAAACCGCCTAAACTGGGTGGGCGCGGGACTATGCATTTCGCGCGGCACCATGCACATGGACCGGCTGACTGAGCCACACCGTTCGTACGGGCCGCGAGGGCCAAAGTGGAGACGCGAGCGCAGTGGAGCGAGCACGGCGATGGAGATCGTCGAAGGTGGCTTCGAAGATGCGAAATGGATCTCAGGGCGGAGCCGTTCACTTGCCTGTCGACGTGCAACCATGGGGACGCGAGGTGAGTGGCACCGCCGCAGAGCGCGCGTGCTGCGCGCGGGTGGCAGGAGAGGGCAGAGGAGAGCACTCACAAAACAGGCCGCGGCACGGCGGCGGCGGCGGAGGCGGGTCGATGGCGTCCTTGATCTGCTGGAAGGTCGTGTTCGCAAGCTTGACCGTGTCGAGCGCGGCGGCGTCGACCCACGCCTGCGCGGCCAGCACCTGTGCGGAGCCGGGTACGGCGTGCCCAGCCGCCGTCGCCTGCTGCACGCCGAGGGCGACGAGCTGCAGCAGCCCAAACAGCAGCACGAGCAGCAGCAGCATGTTGCCGAGCGAGCCCATCACCTTGCCGATCGCCTGGGCCGAGGCCGCCGAGTTGCGCTCCTTTATCGCGGCGCTCTGCCACGGCGCCAGCTGCTCGACCGCCAGCGACGGCGGCGCCTCGGCCTTGGCTGGCTTCTCGGCAACGCCCATCGCCACCTGGAGGTCCTTCAGAGAGCGCGACGCCATGTCCGCCGCCTGGTCGAGCATCCCCTCGAAGCTGTTGGGCTTCTTGCTCTCGTCCAGGCTCGTCGACTTGTCACGGCTGATGCCGAGCGCATCACCCAGCGACTCGAGAGGGCTCTGCGGCCGCGGCGTCGCGTCCGCATCCGGCGACTTCGCCGCCTCGAGCTTCTCGGCCTCCTTCTTCGCCAGTTCTTCCGCAGCCGCCTTGGCCTTCTCCTCGGCCTCCTTCTTCGCCTTCGCCTCTTCCGCCGCAGCCGCCTCCTTTGCCTGAGCCGCCTGCACCTCGGCGACCTCGGCCTTGGCCTCCTTCTTGACCTTGTCCAGCTTGGCCTTGGACTCGGCATCTCCTAAGTCTGCCGAGCTCTTCTTCTTCTTGAAGCGATCGAGGAAGGCACTCGACGGCCTCTTCATGGTGGGCGGCGGAGTGGGCAGCGGGTTGCCATCGGCTGACGCAGGTGCGCTCATGACTTTCTCTGCGCAGCAGCAACAGCGCGGCCGTGGGCATGTTAAAACGGTGTGACACGCGCGTGCGAGGGCTAATGGGTGCTCGTAGGAAGGATGATGCGTATCCGAGGTGCGCGTTACTCGACGACATCGGAGCTGTGGCAAGGGACGCGATGCGACGGGCGAGAGACAGACCTCGTGCGTGCTTGAATGCCGTTCTCCTGCTGCCTGCGCCAATTTCGCGCCTGTGCGGTGGATTGTCTCTACGCGTTGCGGAAACGCACTGATGCCGTCCCGCCACTTGGCAGACGTTTTAATGTCCGCGCGCGATCCCCCATGCGCCACTCTCGCCCAACGAAATAGGAATTCCTACATCGATCGCAACAACAGTCTGACGCTAAACGTGAGCCCACAATGGAGTTCTTCTCTTCTTAGTTACACGTTTAAAGGGGTTTACGTTTACGCAGCCATTGCATACATGCAAATAGCAAGAAGTTCCAATTGCGGGACGGAAACCAAGAAACGGTAGCTAGTGGCGGTGCGCAGCTAGGTCGCGTTCTCCAGCAGGTTGCTGAGTGAGGCGACGATCAGCATGCCCACGGCCTACCAGGCCTCGGTCGAGGCCTCGTTCGAGAGCCTCGCGCCCGTCGGTGGAAGCCTCAGCACCCCGGCACTGCTGCTACGACGAAGCACTGCGCGCGGCAGCCGCAGGTCGCGACTTAGTGGCCAGGCCTCGCTGGAGCAGCTGCTCGACGACCGCCACGCAGTCGAGCGGCAGGTCAGCCTAGCGGCGGCCAAGGTTGCAGCAGCGGCCAGGATTGCAATGGACGCGGCCGAGTCCGTGCCTCCAGTGGCTCCGACGCCTCTCAGAAGCCGCCGTCCACGGAGCGCGGATGCGTCCAACTCACGGGTGGCGAGAGCTGTGCGCGACGCGAGGGCGGCAGGCAGCATCATCGAGGGCTGCACGCTCAGCGAGTCGATGCCACTCTGGTACGTGCCGTCGCCTGCGGCCGCTGCCGCAGTCGAGCGCTTCGACCGCCGCCACCTCGCGCTCACGTCACGCGCGGCGACCGCGCTCGTGGTTGCGGGTCTCAATGGCGGCACCGCCGAGCATCGGCTCGAGCTCTTTGAAATGGCGGTGAGCGACGTCCGCTTCAACAAGTTCTTCATCCCGGAGAACGCGCCGCGCGCGGGGCAGCGGCTGCAGACCAGGGCGCCGAACCAGCGTCCGCTGACCGCGCCGGCGCCAAAGTCGGTCTGGCGCCTCGAGACCTCGGCGTGGGCCAACCGGAGACGCTATTGTGATGCGCACTCGTTTTACGACACGCCCGAGGTGATGCGCCGCGCGTTTGAGACCGACTGGACCGCGGCGGTCGAGGCCAATCGGTGCGCACTCGTCAAGTTTGTGGTGCGGCACGACGACGACGGCGAGCACGACGGCGACGGCGACGGCGTCTTTGACGAGGTGGCCGAGACCAAGGAGGCGCTGTGGAGGGCGCACAAGCTGCTGTACGCGATGTTCGACTTCTACGCGAGCCTCGGCGAGAAGGACTGCTACTCGATCACGCAGAACGCGTACACGCTGTGGGTGACCGACTGCTGCCTCGAGAGCCGCAGCAGCCGCTTCTGCACGAACAAGCACCTCGACCAGCTGTTCGTGCAGGTCAACGCGGGCGCCAGTGAGGAGTTCAACACGAAGAACTCGCTCAGCCGGCAGGAGTTCCTGCAGGTGGTGGTGCGCGTGGCGGTCGCCAAGTACGTGATGACGGGCGAGCTCGCCGACGTCTCCGACGCCATCGAGCGGCTCGTGCGCGACGACCTGAGCCGCGCGGTGACGGTGCTGCCCGAGTTCCTCACGCAGGACTCCAACCTCTTCCGGCGGCGCTTCTGCTACCACGAGGCCGTCGACGTCGCGCTCCGCAGGCACGAGGCGTCGCTGCGCGCGCTCTACAACCGGTACGCCACGGGCGGCGCCGCGGGCGGCGGCGAGCAGCTGCAGCGGCGCGGCAACGCCAAGGAGGTGGAAAAGATGAGCTCGACGTCGTTGCTTGGGCTCGACGAGTGGAGCAAGCTCGTCACCGACCTGCGGCTGGTCGACGCGGGGTTCTCGCCTCGCCTCGTGACGCTCACGTACGTCTGGTGCCGCATGCGCGTCGTCGACGAGATGAAGAGCCGCGTCAAGCTGACCAACCTGCACTTTGAGGACTTCCTCGAGGCAATCGTGCGCTGCGCCACCACCAAGCCGTGGCCGTCGGCCGACGAGGTAAGCGCGGCCGGCTGCCTCGACGCCGGCCACTTCGTGCTCGAGCTGCAGGCCGACTCGCAGCAGCTCTACGCCCAGTGGGTCGACGACCGCAAGCGGCCGTGGCTCGTGGGCGGTGCGACCGGGGCGCTGCCTACCGCAGCGCAGCAGGCGGCCTACTCGGGAGAGGCCCTCACCAGCCTCGACAAGGCGGCCGAGGAGCTGGCGGCGGCGGGCAGCGCCGGCGACAGCCGCGGAGGCAGCGGCGGTGGTGGCAACGACGACGACGACGACGATGGCGGCGACCCGGAGCGCGTCGCCGAGTGCGTACGCAACCTGCTGACGCTGGTGGTGCGCACGGTCGATGCGAGCACGCTCTCCAAGGGCGCGCACGACCAGCGCATCAGCGACGTCGAGGCCGACGGCTTCTACCAAGACGGGCCGCTGGCACCAGACATGCTCGTCGGTGCAATCGACAAGAAACTCGCCGCCGGCGCCAAAAAGGCCGGCAAGCCCGTGCCGCGCCGCACTGCGACCGCGCCGAGCCTCGTCCGCGCGCAACAGCGCCAGGCGCAGGCAGAGGATGCGGCGCCAGTAGTCACGTATGAGCATAGTAGGAGTAGCAAGACGTTTGCGTTATCCTGAAGAAGTCCTGAAGTGCTAGATTCACAAAAGGCCTACACGTACGCTGCTACACCGCCGTCTTTCCACCCGCATACACCGCAGCGCGCCATCCCTCTCAGGAGGCCTCACACGCCTGGGGCGCCCGCCTCCTTCAGATACGACAAGATCGAGTCAAAGTCTTTCAGCGCGCGGTCGACGCTGTCGCGCGCCTCGAGGTACAGCCCAGCGAGCTGCGTGCTGCCCTTGGAAGCGAAGACGACGCCGTAGAACGAGTCGTCCGCCTTCTTGAGCGCAAAGACGATGTCCTCACCCTTCTCAACAAACTCCTCGATGTCGAGCCGACTGCCCCACGTTCCGTCAGCGGCATCCAGCGCAGCCTTGCGCAGGGCAGCAAACGCACCGTCGATCCGATAAAGCGGCGTCGCCTCGGCAGCGGCAGCCAGGGCCGCACCCCGCTGCGGCGTGACGCCGCCCAGCACGCGTCTCGCGGCGTCAATGTTTCCAGCCCTCCCCTCTGCATCGATCACGGCGTACTGCTCCCAGTGCTTGCGCAGATCTCGCAGCACGGCGGCGGCGTCCTTGACCTGCTCAATCGCCTCACCGACGTCCTCACTACCTGGCGCTCTGGCGAAGGCGTGGAGCGGCGGAAGGAGCACCGCGGCAGCACCAGCGCCGAGCGTCAGCGCAGCGCCTCGCCGAGAAACGCCGCTTTCGCTGAAAGCAGCAGCGCCGCCAGCGCCGCGCGGCAGCGCAGCGCCTCTCAGAGGGACGCTGATGTCGCCGGGTCGCAGCAGGAGCGCGCTCAGGAGCGTGCGCGAGAAGAAAACCTGCAACATAGGCTGCATGTTGCGTAATTACAGTCGTTGTGTGGCCGCAGCATGTTTGGGTCCTGGGGTAATCGCTGGCAAACGCGTCGCCTCAATAGCCTCAATAGGGGCCTCCAATGCTGTTGGCTTTCGAGACGGCGCCCGGGCTACAAACCGGGTCCGGCTATAGTGAATCTGGGGTCCAATTCTGGCTTGGGGTCCGAGGTGTGTAGTTGAGAGATGTTTGTTGAGGTAATACGAACGTCACTTTGAACCCCCTACCCCCTTGTACACGTATCTGCTTGATTTTCAGAGTCCATAGTCCATCCCCCCTCGTGGAAGGGGTCGGTGGGCGGTCCGAAATGTCCAGAATCCACGACCCCCTGTTGGAGGGGTGTGCGTGCGTCTGGGTGGTGTTTTTGCCTAGAAAATCGCTGGAAACCGCCTAGGAAACGCTAAATTTTCGCCGCTCCGCGGCGAACCTAAAACCTCCAAAGTCCATCCCCCCCTCGTGGAAGGGTCCGGTGGAGCTCTCGGATCGTCCATGATCCATGGGGGGGGGTCACCTGTACAAGGGGGTAGGGGGTTCAAAGTGACGTTCGTATAAGTAAGCTAACAGCGTAAACAGCGTAAACAGCATAGCCGCTCTACACATAGGAATCAAAATTTGAAACGCGTTCATTAGTTTGAATCGTACGTGTTATGGTCCCACTCTGCGCCATTCACCGAATCCTGCCTCCCCCCAGCTTACTCAGCTTGCCTCCGGCCTTCCGACGAGGAGGAGGCTTCGAGAGCGGCCATGCGGGCACGGCGTCACTCTTCTGCAACGTCCACACGCTCTTTCGTGGCCGCAGGGGACCGCTCGTGTCGTATCGACGCTTGATCTGGCTGGCAAACGACGACTGAAAGTTGACGATCGCTTGGAAGACGCGCGCATTGGCGGCGTCGTCGCCAAACATCACGCCGCCTGGCCGCAGCAAAGGCCAGTAGGTGACCATGTCCCGGTATGCTGCCTCCGTGTCGTGTGCAGCATCGACGTAAATGGCATCGGCCCTCACGTCCCAGTCGCGCAGCACGGTTGCAGCCTCGAGCCCCGAGAGCGGCAGCGGAGACGACACGTCTCCGTGACCGCGAAGCCAAAGATTTCTTGTGAACGTGTGGAAGACGGTCGGATATCCACGGACCCTCCTCAGCCCGCCACCACGGTCCGGTGCATTGATGCAGCACTCGCCCCAGAACTCTGGCGCCCCAAGCCAGGTGTCCACGGACACCACGTGAAGCTTGGCCTTCTGCAGTGCAGGTGCCTGCTTCAGCCGATCAGCGATGGCGTTGGCAGAACCTCCAATCCACGCGCCAACTTCAATCACGGTGATCTCCGCACTTCCAAGCTCGCCTTGAACAAGAGGCTCGAGCGCGCCGCGAATGCCACCAATGTTGGTCCAACCCCGCACCCGGTGGCCCTGCCGAGTCGTTGCATTGGGCCAGCCCAGCTCGGTCACGTAGTCATCGTAGGCGTCATGTCGCAGGCGCGCGAGGAATTCAGCCGCTCGATCTCGATTTGGGGCGTCGCGCCATCCTGGTGGATCGACCCATGCTCCATTGGCAACGCATGCAACGGCGAGGGCCCTGGTGACGCGCATCTCGCAGGTTTCCGCACTGCATATACTCTCGCATTCTTTTGCCAAAGTTTGCAAAACTCAATACCGAGTTGCGCAGTCCGCTACGACGCTGTCCTCTCGGTCTCTAGCTTTCGGTACCCACTCGAGGCTTACGCGTGTCACGCTCCGGGTCGATATGGAGCTCGGTGTCTCGGGCGATGCGATCGCCCTCGGTGATGCGAGTGCAGCCAGCGACGCGAGCGCCGTCCGTGACGCGAGCGCCGTCGGCGACGCGAGCGCCGTCAGCGACGCGAGCGCCGTCGGCGACGCTCCCAAGCCCCCCTCAAGACAACGGCGACATCGTCTGAGAGAGCTCGAGAAGCTGGACAGGCTCCTTGACGACATCCTGCGCGTGGCGCCTCAGGATTCGCCGCTGCTGGCGAGCCTCATGGAGGTGGAACTGCCGCTGGTCGAGACAGGCGAGCCGGCGGCGACGCGGTTGTCATGGAGTGGGATGGCCGGCCCGTGCGATCCATGCCGGATCGAGTGTCACGCTTCGAAGAGGATGGCGGCCGGTCAGCCGCGCGGTGACCGCAAGCGCGAGCAGGTGGCCGCGTTTGCCTGGCTGATCGATACCGTGCTCCTGCCGCAGGCAGCAGCGGCATCTGCATCGCCGCCGACCATTGTCGACGCAGGCTGCTCGACCGGATCTCTCCTGCTGCCGTTGGCCTTTGCCTTCCCGCACGCCAGGTTTGTGGGCGTTGACATGAAGCGTGGCTCGCTCGCCCGGCTGCGAGAGCGTGCGGAGGCGGCGGGCGGCGGCCTGAGTGAGCGGGTCACCACATGGCAGGGCCGCATCGAAGATTACACTGGATCGTGCAGCGCTGTCGTCGCGCTGCATGCGTGCGGCGGCGCGTCCGACGCGGCGCTCGGGCTGGCACGTCGGCACGCCGTGCCGTTTGCCGTCTCGCCCTGCTGCGTGGGCAAACTGTCCTTTGGCACGAGCGGGTCGCAGCCGCGCGCCGCCGCGTCCGCGTGGCTGCTCTCTCGGCTGCGCTCGGCAGGCGCCGCGACGGAGCTCGGTGGCGAGCTCAGGGCGTTTGGGCTGCTCGCCGCGTGGGCAGACTCCTCGTCACTCGCGCTGCACGGCGACGCGGTGCGGCGGCAGCGGCGTGCCAAGCGCGCGGTGGAGATCGACCGCCTGGGCGGCATGGGGCAGGGGCTCCTCGCCCAACACGCCCAACACGGCCAGACATGGGCCATAGGCCAGGGGCTGTGTCGCCTGGGGCTGGACGGCTCCAGGCCGGCGGAGGCCGCAGGCGTGGCGCATGGCGTGGTGTTGGGCGAGGAGGACAACGGCGAGGAGGCGGCGCGGTGCGGGGCCAGCGGTGGGCTTGGGGGCGGTATCCTCAAGATAGGCGGCCCGGCCATGCACGCCACGAGCAGCCTGACCGATGTCCTCGTCGGCCCGACGGCCTTGCTGCTCGCCGCGCTCCCAGCCTTGCTGCGGAAGGATACGATGTCCGACTCCTGCAGCGCGTGCTCCATTGTCGCGCCGCCGCCCACGATCTCTGAGATTCTCTGCCTCCCTGCGGTGGTTTGACCGCCTGATCCGAAAATTAATGTATGAGTTTCTAAAGTGATAATCTGCCTACTCAGTCGACACGATTTTAGGTTCACGCCATTCCCTCGGTACCCGTCTCCTCCGCCGCGTCCCACGCCCTGCTCGCGCGGTTCGGCGAGCGCGCGCGGGGCGGCGAGGCGGGGACGCGCGGGCGCATGCGCTCGAGGGCGCGCTCGCGCTTGGCGCCGCCGGCGCCAAAGTCGACGAGCAGCTGCCTCACCTCGCTGTCCGCCGGCGCGAGGTCGACGGCGAGCCAGTCGGCCTGCGCGTCCGCCTGGCTGGTGGTGGCTGCCGCGAGCGCGGCGCCGTGCGGGCCGGCGAGCAGGTAGGCGACGAGCGGCAGGTGGGCGGCGGCCGCGGCGTGGTGCAGCGCCGAGAAGCCGCGGCCGTCGACAAAGTCGAGCGGCACTCCGCCCGCGGCGTGGAGCTGGCGCACGCCCGCGACGTCGCCGTGCGCCGCGAGCTGCAGCAGCAGCGTGCCGCGCTGCGTGCGGAGCTGCTTGAGCGCGCCGTTGAGCAGCAGCCGGCACTCGTCGTGCCGCGCCATCTCGAGCGCCGTCCGGCCGTCGCGCGCGCGCGCCAGCACGTCGGCGCCCGCGAGCAGCAGCCGCCGCAGCGCCGCCGGCCGGCCGTGCGCGGCGGCGAGGTGCGTGGCGGTGCGCCCCCTGCGGTCGGTCGCCTCGAGCGCGAGCTGCGCCGCCAGGAAGCCGGTCGCGCGCGGCGCGCCGCACGCCGCGGCGTGGTGGAGCAGCGTGCGGCCGTGGCGCACCTCCTGCAGCGACGCGCCGACGCGCGCCATCGCGCGCACCATCGGCTCGTTGTCGGCGGCGGCCGCGACGAAGAGCGGCGGCCAGCCGTGGCCCCCGGTGGCGGCGCTCAGCACCTCGACGCCGCACTCGTCGAGCAGCCGCTCGAGCACGAGCTCGCCGCGGCCGCTCATCGCCGCGAGGTGGATCAGCTGCCGGCCGTCGTCGGTGACGACGTCCGCCGCCGCCTTGGCGCGCAGCAGCTGGTGGAGCACCTCGGCGTGGCCGCCCACCACCGCCAGCTGCACCGGCCGCAGACACGGCTCGGCGACGGCCCGCGCCGCCGCCGCCGCCGCCGCCGCCGCCGCCGTCTTCGCCGCCGCCGGTGCGCCAGCGGAGGCGGGCGGCTCGGAGCCGCCGCCGTCGCTCGGCGCGTTGACCGAGGCACCCGCCTGTATCAGCGTGCGCACCAGCCCGAGGGTGCCGACGCGGCACGCCCAGTGCATGCTGCCCATGCCCTTGGCGTCGCGCGCCTTGTGCGAGGCGCCCTCGCGCAGCAGCAGCGCCGCCATGCCCACGATCTTCGCGTCCACCGCGTCGTCCGAAGCGCCGTCGAGCATCGACACCTCGATCAGGGCGTCGTCGAGCGCGGGCTGCGCGATCCGCCGGCGCAGCTTGGCCATCTCCTTGCGCTTCCACACGCCGAGCTCGGCGACGCTCTCGGGCTCCACCGCCTCGCGCAGGCGCAGCTCGCGAAGCGGCTGGCCGTCGAGAGTCACGACGCGGTCACCGACGGCCAGCTCGGGCGCCTCGTCGGGCCGGTACACCTCGCGCACGATGCCAGTGTCCTGGTCGAGGTCGAAGGCGAAGCCGTCGTCGCCGGGACCGACGTTGCCGCGGATGATGCTGCACTTGACCAGCTTGAAATGCTCGTCCCACTGCAGCGGCACCTGCTGCAGCAGCCACGTGACCAGCCGCCCGAGCTTCGGCTGGTCGTGGTGCCGAATCGCCAGCCGCAGCGCGCGCGCCGGGTCCTGCAGCTTCTTGCCCTCGGCGCTGAGGTATACGACCATAACAGACACCAAAATTTCAAAACACTTTCTACAATACTTGCATGCAAATACTAACTCGGGACGGCACCCGGGCCACAGACCGGGTCCGGCTATCGTAAATCTGGTCTTCGTGCGTGTAACGGGGCCGAGGTGTGTAGTTGAGGTAAGCTAACAGCGTTAAACCGTTAAACAGGCCTGAAAGTAATTGCAGTGTATGTGTTGTTGTTA
>Ga0209713_10000745_pt1 | contig 18557 bp, 14 predicted proteins | sample ArcOceMetagenome_3_FD_187444 | JGI IMG/M metagenome (GOLD analysis project Ga0209713, IMG submission 187444) | Marine eukaryotic phytoplankton communities from Arctic Ocean - Arctic Ocean- Svalbard ARC20M Metagenome (SPAdes) (version 2) | ecosystem: Environmental > Aquatic > Marine > Oceanic... | reverse complement strand
CTGGTGCACTGGGGTCCCCAAGTACTCACCCCGCAGCCTCCCTTCGCCTGTCCCGCCAGCCAGCCAGCCAGCCCTGTGCTGAGCCACCCTCGTGCCACCTCCGCAGCCGCTCGCAGGCTTCTCTGGGCGCTGGTGGGCGTCGAGTGAGCAGCCAGACCCGTGCATGATCATAAGGTTTCGCCTAACCAGGAATCCTAATGTCGCGGGTGGGCTCGACCGCCCTGCAAAACCCGCCGTCGCTGATCGAGCACGGCAAGCTGCGCTTCATGATCATGGACTCTCCAACTGGTCAGCGCCGCCTCCAGCCCTCTGCAGCAGCCCTGCGGGCGTCCCGGCTAGGCATGTGAAGCACAGCCTGTGAACGCGCAGCGCGTGTCCTGCCGCCTGCGTGGCTGCGCCTGCACGACCAGCGTAGCTGGTGGCACACGGGCAGCTGGGTGGTAGCTGGACGGCGCATTAGCGCGGTCGCGTGTCGCTGGGCAGCTCAGTGCGTGCAGAGCAGCAGCGCCGCCGGCCGCCGCAGCTGTTCACACGCGCCGCGCGCAGCTCCCACGCTGCTGCCGGGCGTCTGCGCCCCCCCCAGACCTGGCCAGCCCCGCACTGCCCGCTACGCCTTCGCCTCTGCCGCTGCGTGCGCCGACCCCTGACCGTGCCGCGTGCCGCAGACGAGAACCTCCACCTGTATTTGGGCGCCCTCGAGAGCCACGACGTGGGCACATGGGTGCGCGCGTGCGAGGCAGCTTCTTACAACGACCAGACGGTGGCAGAACGAGGGATCTCGCTGCACCACCTGTCGTTCCCCGACGGGGAGGCGCCGCCAAAGCCGCTCATCGATCAGTGGCTCGACCTCTGCTTTGCCGACGAGAAAACGGTTGCCGTGCACTGCGTCGCCGGGCTGGGGCGGGCGCCGCTGCTCGTGTCGCTGGCGCTGATCGAGTCGGGGCTCGACGCCATGGACGCGGTCGAGCTCATCCGAAAGCGCCGACGAGGAGCGATCAACAGGGTGCAGCTCAAGTGGGTTCAGGACTACAAGCCGTCGCGACGAAAGAAGGAGGGATGCGCTGTGATGTGATTTGTGGGAGCGGTCGGCCGTGACGGTTTTGCGGGCTCTGGCCGCCTTCCTGGGCTGCCGGTCACAGCGATGTATTACTGTTGCCGATGCTTGGAGGATACGCTTACGGGGAGCTCGCAGATCTTTGGTTTGATGTGTGGCCGGCCACGACGCCACGTTTCTCGTTCTTGTGTGGGCCTGTGTGCGTGGTGGAGATGTACATTAGCCGTGCCGCGTTTTAAACTCACGAAGACAGATATCGTTTATGCGACCGACAGCATCAATCCGGGGTCCTGCCGACCCTCGCGAAACCACGAGTCGTGGAGGTGTGCGTGTGGGCGATGCCTCCGTCTCAAAAGTCGAGGCTGCTCGCCTTGGTCGCGGCCATCGCGCGCACCTTCTCGGCGCGGATCGAGCCCTCGAGCTTGCGCAGGAAGCCGTCGAAGGCGCTCTCGTAGTTGGCGAGGCGCGTGCGCGAGATGTCCTTGACGGCCTTGCCGTCGGCCGCGCTCTGCTGGTAGGCGTCGAGGTCCTCGGCCACCATGCGCAGCGTCGGCACCGACGACGGGTCGAAGTTCTGCGCCGTCTCCGCGTCGAGCGGCACGCAGACGCGCCCCGTCTTGGGGTGGACGCACCACGGCGACTTGAGCAAGTGGTTCATGCCCTTGGAGACGTTGACGTCGAGGCGCGGGAAGGTGTACGAGAAGATGATCTCGTCGAGCACCAGCGCGAGCGCGCGCTTCTTGGTGCCGTGCACGTGCTTGACGAGCGCGTCCCACTTCTGCAGGCCGCTCATCGCGGCGCCGCGCGCGCGGCTCCACTCGGCGACGAAGTGCTCCTTGATCGCGTCGTCGCAGAGCATGTCGAGCAGCCGCCCCTGCCCCGTCTCGCTGTCGAGCACGCCGAAGCCCTCCGGCTCGGCTCCGAGGATCGTCTCCTTGAAGAAGGGCTCGAGGTGCTCGTTGTACGCGCGCTGCATAGACGGGTGCATCGGCTGCGAGACCGCCAGCCTGCCCGTCGCGGCGTTCAGCTTGGGCGTCAGATAGTCGGCGACGCCCGAGCGCACGTCGTTGGACATGAGGCGGGCGCGCGTGTCGCAGCCCCAGCAGTGAATGCCACGGCGGCCGGAGTAGACGAAGAGCAGGTGCTCGAAGCCGAAGTCCTCGGTGAGGATCTGGTTGAGCACGCGCGCCGCGAGCGCCATGATCGGCCAGCAGCGGTCGCACGTCTCGATCTTCTTGACGTCGCAGTCGAGGAACTCGTAGTCGGTCAAGTCAATGTCAATCAGGAACTCACGCTGCAGCGGCTCGAAGAGCTTGAACTTCTTGTGGTCGCGCGGGTTGGCCGAGAAGACGGCGCCGATATCGATCTTGTACGGCAGCTTTTTGCACAGGTCCTTCCTGAACTCGTCGGCGTTCTCGTAGCTGAGGTAGCGGATGTAGATGTCGTCGCCGGTGGTGAAGGAGAACTCGCGCCGGTGCAGCAGGTTGTCCGCGGTGGCCGCCTCGTTCTGAGTGCCGTAGCCGAGCCACCGGCACATGAGCTGCGCGGGGAAGATGCGGCTGTAGTACAGCTGGAGCAGCTCCGGCGAGAACTCCTGCTGCATGTCGCCGCTCGGCTTGGCCACGGGCGCGGCCGCCGGCTCCTCCACCTCCATGTCCCCCTCGGTCTTCTGACGCTTCGGATCGGACATCGCGGACACTACGATACGTCTGGGTGGGCTATTAGCCTGGAAGAACGGCTGGCGCGCGCGTCGCTACTCCTTCCCGGCCACGACCGCGAGCCCGCGAAAGCTGTTGAGTGCGGTGGTTTGACACACTCCGTGCGGACGAAACCGGCTGAGAGATTTAAATTTGGTTGTATGTGTTAGGGAGCTCTCGCGTTGTTGGGAATACGTTTTAGACATCGTTTTAAGCCATGCAAACTTCGCATGCATAGTTGTCGATGTTGATCGCGTTAGGCGTCCTCGTTGCCGTCGAGGCACCGGTCACGTCGGACGAGCCGGCTGCCGGCACGGCGCTGCTCGAGGCGCTCCGCACCGCCGACCTCCTGCCAGCGGCGCTGTCCATTGAGAGTGGACGGCTCGTCACCGCGCGGTCCTTTGCCGTCGGCGAGACGTTGCTCGAGCTGGCCCAGACGTCGGCGCTCGACAAGGACAGCGCACAGGACACGGCGCTGCTGCCGTTTGTCGACCCAGAGGATGGGCGGCTCCCGTCCGGCATGCCACACTGGGCGGCGCTGCCCGACGAGTTTGCACTCGCCATGCAGCTCTTGCTGTTGATGCGCGGCGACGGGCCGGCGCGGCCCGTGTGGGATGCGTGGCTCCGGCTGGCGTCGCTCCAGCTGCGTGGCACGTCGCACTGGTCCGAGGAGGAGCGCGACTTCCTAGCGGAGTCCCACATGCAGGAGCATGCCGACGCGCAGCCGCCGCCGCACCACGCGCTGCTGGAGCTGCTGCGGGCGCACGACGCCGCCTTCTTCGACGAGCGCTCGTTCTCGGCGGAGGCGCTCGACACGGCCACCTCGATCGTCCGCGCCCACAGCGTCGTGCCGCCGCAGACGGGCAATCCGCTGTTGCTGCCGCTGCCGCAGCTGCGCCTGGAGTACGACGCCACGGCCGAGCTGGCGCTGCGTGCCATCGACGGACGGCTGCAGCTGCGCGCACGGCACGTGCTGCCCGCCGGCACGGAGCTCACGCTCGACGCCGCCGGCTTCGGCCACGCGGCGCTGATGGCGAGGCAGGGCACTCCGGGCGACGGCGACGGCACTGCGGCCGCATGGCCGGAGACGCAGCACGCCCTCTCCGGGCGCAACGCCGGCCAGCACGGGGCGCGCGGTCCGGGCGTGCTGCGCCTCTCGATGCCGCTGGCCGAGGACGACGCGATGTACGGGCTCAAGCAGGTGCTGCTGAGCAAGTGGGGCCTCTCGGCCGACGGCCGCTTCGAGCTGCGGCAGGGCGCGCCGCCGCCGGCGCGGCTGCTGCCGTTTGCGCGGCTGGTGGTGCTGCAGGAGCACGAGCTGCCGCTGCTGCCGACGGACGATCTGCCGCGCGAGCCGCTCGGCGCTTCCAACGAGGACAACGCCTTCCGCCTGATCGCCGTGCGCGTCGAGCTGAGGCTCGCGGCGTACCCGTCGACGCTCGAAGAGGACGAGTACGCTCTGCAGCAGCTGCAGCACGAACAGGCCGTGAGGCGGCCGCAGCCCTCCTCCACTGCCGCAGCCACAGCCGCAGCCACCGCCGCCGCCGCCAGCGCCGCCAGCGCCGCCGCCGGCTCGTCGCGGCGCAGCTGCTCGTTGCGCGGCCTGATCCTCGAGAAGCGGCTGGTCTCGGCGCTGCTCGCCACGCTGAGCGCGCAGCTGCAGAGCTACCTCCGCTCGCTGCCGACGCTGCTGCCCGCGCCAGGCAAGGGCGAGCAGCAGCCAGGCAAGGGCGGCGCCAAGCCTGCAGCATCAAAGGCGGAGAAGCGCGCTCGGAAGGAAGCGCGAAAGCCGCGCGCTCGTGTGCCGGTCGCCTTCAACCTCAGCGTCGCCCATGGGCCCGTCGGCCTGCAGCTAGCGCGGCGTCAGCCTGACGTCGAGGGCTGCGCACAGCTGGTGGTCGAGGATGTGCTGGCCGACAGCGTCGCCGCGGACGACGGCCGTGCCGCCGCAGGGATGGTGCTCCATCGGGTGGGGCGCACACGCGCCACGCGACTCTCCGTGCGCGACGTGCAGCGTCGGCTACTCGCAGCCACGCCCGATCGACGCGTCACGCTGTCCTTGCTGCCCGCCGCCGCCGCGACCTGCGAAGCGGCGGACGACGCGATCGACTCGCCGGACGCCGACGGCGATGGGGCAGCCGGCGGCGGCGCTCGCAAGCGCAAGCGCAAGACGCGGCGACGGAAACGTTCACTCGCTTCGACCAGCTAGCTCAGAAAATTCGGCCTTCGAAATAAATTGAAAAAACGATCTGGTCGAATTTTGCAGGACCGGACCCGACGGCGGCGCCGTTTCACGCGGCGTGTTCATGCAGAATTGACGAGCCGCGTCGTCGGGTTCTCGACGAAACGGCACAGGGCTCGTTCTCAGCCGGTGAACCACGGCGCGTTCGGGCAATCGAAGAAGCCTGGCTGGTAGCCAATCCCGTAGCGGAAGTCGCAGTCGAGAGCCTTGAGGCGCTCCATGTCCTTCTCATCCAACGAGAAGGAGGCGCCCGCGAGGTTCTGCGCGATTCTGCTCGGGTTGACGCTCTTCGGCAGGCAGCAGAAGCCCTCCTTGACGCTCCACGCGACGAGCACCTGCGCCGGCGTCAGCTTGTGGCGAGCGGCGATCTCGGCGACGAGCTCGTTCTGCAGCAGCGGGCTGCCGCCGTGCGGGCAGGCGAAGCGGCCGGTCCCCCTCGCGGGGAAGGAGGCGCCGCTGTAGCTGTCAGCCGAGCCAAGCGGGCTGTACGCCATCAGCTTGATGCCGTGCTGCCGGCAGAAGCTCACGAGCTCGGGCTGCGCGAGGTACGGGTGCAGCTCGACCTGGTTGACCTCGGGGAAGTCGTCCGGGAACTCCGCCATCAGCTTCTCCAGCATCTCGACGTTGAAGTTGCACACGCCCAGATGTCGCACCTTGCCCTGCCTCTTCATCTGCAGCATCTCTCGCCACGTCTCGACGTACTCGAACTCCATGACGAGCTTTGGGTTCGGTGTGCCGTCCTTGAGGCGCAGCCCACCGATCGACGCCAGCTCCGTCTGCTCGAAGGCGACAGGCCAGTGCATCAGATACAGGTCGAGGTAGGAGAGGCGCAGGTCCGCAAGCGTCGTCGCCAGCGCAGCGGCTGGCCGCGAACGATCGTCATGCCATACGTGATGCGTGTTGAAGAGCTTCGAGACCACAAAGACCTCGCCTCGTGCCACGACGCCGTCTCTCAGGCAATCCGCCAGCGCGTCACCCACCTCCTTCTCATTGGAATAGGCCGCTGCGCCATCGAGGAGTCGGTAGCCACATGCGAGCGCCACCTTGATGGCCTCGCCCACCTCGCCTGGCCTGGACTTCCACAGGCCAAGACCGACCGGCGGCAGCTGCAGCGACGACCCGCGCATGTGCGGTGCTGAGGTTGCAGCGCTCGCAGCCGCTGCGCAGCCGGCGGCGAGGCATGCAGTGCCACCGAGGCGAAGCAAGCGTCGAGAGAAGGTCATATGCGCAGGTGACGACGCGACGCCGAATCAATGGCCACGAGCGGCCACGACAAGGCACGCGGAGTCGGGCGCAGCGACGGCGACGCGACCGATCAATGGCGACCGTCGCGCGCGCCGCGCTGCATAAGTTGAAGGGGGTGACTCACCGCACGTAAGCTGGAACGACTCAAATCTAAAGATCGGGTGTCAAAAATACTAGACCTCACACACCACGCTTCGCGCGGCTGATGGCGGCCAGCGCGTCGGCGGCGGCCGTGATCGTCGCGAAGTAGTCGACGGCCGGCATCCCGTCGACCCGCTCGAGCAGCGAGGCGCAAGTGTGCAGCTTCCGGCTCACGGCCTCCTCGGCCACATCCAGCGCGGCGCTGGGTGACGCACCGGCACCGGCGCTCGGCGGGGCGGCTGCCTTGGGAGCCGTCGGCGGAGCAGGCGCCCGCACCGGCGCGGGCGCGGGCGCGGGCGCGGGCGCGGGCGCGGGCGCGGGCGCGGGCGCCGGCGCGGTCACGCGGGCCGGCTTGGGCTCCGGTGCGGCGGCGGACTTTGCCGGCGAGCTCGCGGCCTCCGCGTCCGCTGCGGGGGTCAGCTCGTCGATGTATTTGTTGAGCGCCACCGAGAACTTGCGGCCGTTCTTCGGGTGCTGCATCAGCGGCACGGTGCCCGTCACCGGGCAGTTCTCGCCGAGCATCTTCCAGCCCTTGAGCATCAGCTCCGACATGCGCTTGCTCGCCTCGTCGGACTTCCGACGCTCCTCGTCGCGCCGCGCCTCGTCAGCCGCCGACGGCACGTCTAGCATGGCCACGGACATCGGTGCCGCCGCGGGCGCGGGCGCGGGCGCGGGCGCGGGCGCGGGCGCGGGCGCGGGCGCGGGCGCCGGCGCAGGCACAGGCGCAGGCACAGGCGCAGGCGGTGCAGCGCCAGTCTCATCGGACGCAGGCCCCATCTCGTCCGTGTACTTGCCCACGGCGATCGAGAACTTGCGGCCGGTCTGCGGGTGCTGCATCAGCGGCACCTCCTCGGTCTCCGGGCAGGTCTCGTCGAGCATCCGCCAGCCCTTGAGCAGGAGCTCGCCAATCTTCTTGGAGTACAGGTCGGAGCGGGACGGCATGGGTTGCGGTAAAACTGGTGCTCCGACGTGTGTTCTGGTGTTTTCGGTCGAGCGAACGCGTGTCGGGCAGGCGGCTCGCTCGTTCGCGCGTTGAGAGAGGGCACACCAGCGCACGTTCGTGCTGTCTCTAATTCCAGCCTGCTACTACTCTAGAGTTTTCTGTCTGTCTGTCTGTCTAGAGTCTTGTGGTACAGTTGTACTGTACTTTAGATCTCCAGTGGAGTAGCCCCCGCACGAGAGTCAACTTTGGCTTGTCGCCGCGTCGAGTTCGTCCACTCAAGCTCACTGCCATCTCGTGATGCAGACCCAAGGCTGGGCGTGCCAATGCTCTCCGCACCGCAAATGCTGCGTCATCTCACCGTCGATGCTCGCGAGCGATCTCGCCAACCTCGCCGGTGAGGCGAAGAGCGTGCTCGCTGCCGGCGCCGACGAGCTCCACCTCGACGTGATGGACGGTCACTTCGTGCCCAACCTCACCTGGGGCGCGCCGATCATCTCCTCGCTGCACAAGAGTGTGCCGGACGCCTTCATCGACGTCCACATGATGGTCTCGAAGCCGAGCCAGTGGGTGGCCGACATTGCCAAGGCCGGCGGCTCGCGGTACACCTTCCACCTCGAGGCCGTCGACACGGATGAGCTCGACGCGGCGGGTCTGTGCAGGTGCGCGCCAGCCTTTGCCGTCGCACCATACGACCATCCGCACGGCCACTGACCGACACCTGTCCTCGTGTGGTGTGCCCGACATGCCAGTCTGATCCGGGAGCACGGCATGAAGGTCGGCATCGCCCTCAAGCCCGGCACTACCGCCGACGCGGTCGCGCCGTTTGTTGCGCTCGTCGACATGGTTTTGGTGATGACGGTCGAGCCGGGCTTCGGCGGCCAGTCGTTTATGCCGAACATGATGCCAAAGGTGCTGACACTGCGCACGCAGAACCCCGAGCTCGACATACAGGTCGATGGCGGCCTCGGGCCCAGCACAATCGACGCGGCGGCGGCCGCGGGTGCCAACAACATCGTTGCGGGCTCGTCGGTCTTCAAGCCCGGTATTGACAGGCAAGAGCCCATTGGAGTCATGCGGCGCAGCGTGTTGCGTCTCGGGCAGGGAAAGGCGGATGAATGATGCGTCATGATTGGTCATGACGGGCTGCGCAGGCCGCAGGCCGCAGAAGCTCTCTCGTGTTGCTCGATGCTGTAAGTTCGAAAAACTACTAAATGCTAGTAGACACTCAGTATCACGTACTGCGGCGCTCAGCACCTCACTTTGGCGCCGGCGACCCAGTGGTAGCGCGCTGCGCCTCGAGTTTGATCCGTGCGGCCTGATGCTCCTTGGCCTGCCGGAGGCTCCGCAGGTGGCGGATGATGTCCTCGGCCGTGAGGGTCTTGCTGTGGAGCGCCGCCTGGCCGAGGAGCGTGTCGAAGATGTCGCGCGCCTCCTCGCTCGAGAACATCCGGCCAGTGCGCAGCGAGAGCACGCGCACGTGGTCGACGGCGTCGTCGTTGCTGACGACGGCCTTGGGGCCGCCGAAGAGGACCTGCAGCAGCTCGAGCTCGTCCTCGTCGAGCTCGTCGATGCCGTCGTGCTCGTTGACGAGCTGCTTGAGCTGGTGGAGGCGCACCTCCTTGATCTCCTCGGCGCGCTTCTCGGTGGCGAGCTGCCGGCGGCGCGCCTCCTCAATCCACTTGGGGCGGTATATGAGCTGCGCGAGCGTCGTGGGCGTCGCCTCCGCGTCGTCCTGCTCGAGGCCGCGCGCGGCGGCCGCCGACTGCCAGAGCGACTTGGCGCCCTTCCTCTCGCGCTTGCCGAGCGCCTTCTCGCGCATCAGCACGAACTCGTTGAAGTCGATCTGGCCGTCGTGGTTGAGGTCGGCCTTGTCGAACATCTTGCGCACCTGCTTCTTCGCGTAGATCTGCCCCGAGACCATCGCGTGGTTGTCCATCAGCTCCTGGAACTCCTCGCGCGTCAACGTGCCGTTCCAGTCGGCGTCGTACAGCAAGAACGCCTTGGCCGCCGCCACCACGTTGAAGGCGTCGGGGTCGTCGACGGCGTCCTCGACGTCGCGGCTCGTCGACCGATCGATGACCATCCGCAGGTACTCCGGGTGGAGCACGTGCTTGTCCGGCTTGGCCGCCTCGCCGTCCGCCGGCTTGGCCGCCGCGTCGCCGGCGGCGGCGTCGCGCACCACCAGCGCAAACTGCCCAACGCCGCCGCCGCCGCCGCCGCCGCCGCCGCCGCCGCCGCCGCCGCCACCGCCGCCGCCGCCGCCGCTGCCAGCGCCGCCGTCGCCATCTGCAACACCAGCACCAACGCTGACGCCGCTGCCACCGCCGCCGAGAGCGAAGCCAGTCGCCGCCTGCATGGCCCCCGCGCGCTCCTCGGCCGCCGCCCTGCCCGCGTTGCGCGTCCACCCCTTGAGCCCGTTGCCCCCCCCCGCGCCGTCGGGCTGCAGCTGCATCTGCTCCATCTCGTCGGCGCGCTGCCTCTCGACGAGCTTGCGCGCGCGCAGCGCATTCCGCGTCTCCGCAAACGTGTCGCCCGCCGGGTCGTCGATGAAGTCGTCGTCGTCGTCGAAGCGCGCCGCCGCCTCCTCGTCGTCGTCGCCCTCGCCGTCGTCGCCCTCGTCGTCGCCGCTGCCGCCGTGGTACTCGAGCATCAGCGGCGGCGCCCCCTCGTCGTCCGGCAGCTCCGGCGGCGCGCCGCTCAGCGCGAGCTCGGCCTCCTCCTCCTCGCGCGCGCGCCGCGCCGCGCGCGCGTTCTGCGCCGTCTTGAAGCGGCGCTCTGAGTAGTTGACGAACTCGTTGACGTCGACGAGCCCGTCGCCGTCGAGGTCGCACTTCTTGAAGAGAGCCTCGAAGACGACGTCCGACGGCTTCTCGTCGCGCCTGAGCAGCAGCGCGCGGAACTCGGCGCGGCCGAGCGCGCCGTCGTTGTCCGTGTCGAACTCGCGGAACGCCTGCACGTGGCGGCGCAGCTCGATCCGGTCCATCCCCTTGAAGGCGTCGGCGACGACGCGGCTCACGGCGCGCAGCGTGCACATCTTGAAGTAGCGGTCGTCGCCCTCCTTCACGTCGGCCTTGAGCCCGCTCGTCCACCGCCGCCGCACGCCCTTGCCGCCGCCGGCGGCGTCCTCCGCCAGCAGCTCCGCCGCCTCCGCCACCTCGAGCGCCGCGGCCGTCGCGCCCTCGTCGTCGGCAATGTTCTGCAGCGCCTTGCGCGCCTCCTCCTCGGCGAGCACCGCGCGCTTGCGCTTGCGCTGCAGCCGCCGCAGCGACTGCTTGGGCTTCTCCGCCTCCTCGAGCAGCTGCTGGTACCGGCGGTCGCCCCTCCGCTCGTCCTGCGTCGACGGCCGCCCCGCGAGCGCGAAGAAGTCGCGCTCCCAGTGCGTGAGGTGCGTCGCGCCCGCCGACGCCTCCTTGTGCTTCTCCTCGATCTCCGCGTCGAGCGTCGCCACAACCGCGATCGCATGCTGGTGGCGCAGCGACAGCTGCACCTCGACCTCGTCGCGCAGCAGCTGCGAGAGCTCGCGGTCCTCCTGCGTCGGCTCGCGCCGCCACTTGACGCGAAAGTCGTCCGCCCACTGCGACACCGTCTTCTCCGACAGCTTGAGCTGCTCGCCGATCCGCCGCTCCTCCTTGCGCGCCTCCTCCAGCAGCTTCAGCGCCTCCACGACCAGCTTGCCACCCTGCTGGTTGGTCCGCCGCTTCCGCGTGGGCTTGCCCGACGGGCCGGCGAGGCCGACGCCGCGCCGCGTCAGCACCGGCTCGCTCGGCTCGCTCCACGGGCCGACGCCGTTGACGTTGATCGCGGCGACGCGGAACTCGTACCACGTCGTGGGCAGCAGCTTGCGCAGCGTCGCCCGCGGGTTGGCGTCCTCCGTGTTGGCGATGATCTCCTTGAAGTCGCCGTCGCCGCCCTTCTGGAGGTAGACCTTGTACCCGCGGATCGCGAAGCCGCCGCTCGAGAGCGGCGGGCCCCACTCGAGCGTCAGCTCGCTCGCGCCGACCGACGACGCCTCGGGCGCGCCGCCGGGTGGGCCGGGCAACGCCATGCTAACTGGAAGACCGATTCGACTCGGCCAAAGTTCAAAAGTGCATAGCCGCATGCACATCGGCTATAGTGAATTACGGGGCTAAGTGCTTGAAACGGAGTCCGACGTGTGTAGTTGAGGGAAGTTAACAGGTGTTTCTTACGGAAATTTAAGATCCCACTGTTTTGACCTCCCCAACGAAAGTCGCCGGTCCCCTCGGCTGTGACGTGAAACGGAGTCCGACGTGTGTAGTTGAGGGAAGTTAACAGGTGTTTCTTACGGAAATTTGTGTGCTGGGAGGGGCAACACCACCGAGATGTGCGCGCCTTCAAAGGTGACTTCGACACACTGACTCCTGACTGTGACGCACAATAGCTGGCATTATGGCAGCCGACACCAAGTCGCAGTTCAACCAGCAGTTCGAGCGCAGCGGCCCGGCCTCGCCGCCGTCGTCGCCGGCGCGCGAGCGTGTCCAGATCGACGGCGCGTCGGTCATGGGCAAGTACGCGGCCGGCGACCCGAACGAGGCCAAGTCCATGTCGGGCGCCGAGATGTACGCCATCCTCGGGCACCTCAAGGAGGGCGCGCACGCCGACGGCGTGGCCGAGCTCGAGAAGTCGCTGCTCAAGCTGCGGCGCCAGCCCGACAAGAAGATCCACCTCATGGAGTGGGTGATCGCAAACGTGGGCGCGGCCGCTCCCCCGAAGCCGCTCGCCAACATCGACTCGAACGCGCGGCCGACGACGGCGCCGTCGGACGGCGGCGCGAGCATCAAGCGCAAGATGGAGGCCTCGCGCGGGCTCGGTGCGATGCAGGCGCCCGGCGAGGCCGCCGAGACTCCGCGGGGGTCGGCCGCCCCCACGCCGCGCGCCGGCAGCCTGGCCCACGCCGACGCCATCGGGCTCGTCGAGCAGTTCGCACTGTCGGGGCGCGACCACCTGTCGATGAACGGCGCCGAGCTGCACGGGCTCGTGCAGTGGCTCCAGAACCAGGGCCACTCCGACATCGAGGACCTGCTCCTCAAGGTCAGGTCGCTCGGCGACAAGAAGTTCCACCTCTGCCAGTACCTCAAGACGCACGCGGAGACGCTGTCGCAGGCGCCCGCCCCCGTGCAGAACGAGGCGCCGTCCATGGCCGTCACGATGCACCAGCCCGCGCCCGCCGAGATGATGATGATGGAGGCGCCGCCGCAGCAGCAGATGCAGCAGCTCGCCTTGACGATGCCGCCGGCGCCCGCGCCCGCGTGGGAGGCGCCGCTCGCGGCGGCGCCGGCCGAGCAGCTCTACGCGCCGGCACCCATGGCGTCCAACCCCCCCACGGCGCGGTCGGGAGGCGATCGCGCGCTCGTGCAGCACGTCATGATGCTCGGCCAAACCCTCGACCGCATGGAGGAGACCTTCAACTTCCAGGTCGACTGCATGCGCGAGGACATGAAAAAGGCGCGCGAGCAGCTGCACATGCTCAACGCCGCGCTCAGCCGCCGCTGAACTGAACGCTCCCGCTGAAGGCGCCTGCGCGCGTGCGCGGCGCCCGGCGCTCGTGACGACCGGGGCCACAACTCGACTGTATGATTCCGTGCTGTTTGGCGGCCCAAGCTTGTGTGACGGACCTGTTGCGACGGCGTGTCTTGTAGACGGCCCTCGCGTCTGATGAATGACGATAAAGACTTTCGGCCTGCTGGGTGGTTCATCCCCATGGGTGCAGGACTTGGTCGTCGTTCGCAAAACCCGTGTCGGCACCCGTGCGCGTCGAGGGGCTTGCGCGACCCTTGGCCCGATCAGACGATCGCGCATGTCTAGTATCTGGACGTCGCTCGGCGACCTCTTCAACGGTGGCGTCACGCCGCCAAAGAAGCCGCAAACAGACTCTGATCGTGATGAGCCACAGACACCGCCGAGGAAAGATACACCCCAGTCGCCGCGCTCCGTCAAGGCGGTCAGCCTGGCAACCGAGTATGCCGTGGGCCTTTCAAGCGTGGTCGAGGCGATGAAAGAGCTGGAAGAGGCCCACGAGCGCTCCGTCGCGACCTTGAGAACCAAGGAGGCCGAGATGAAGGCGACGGAGGAGGCGTGGGAGGCGAAACTGCAGCAGAAGGAGGAGGAGTGGCAGGCCTCAGAGAACGAGACCTCTGCGCAGCTAGGCACGCTGACGCAGAAGAACGCGCAGATGCGGGTGGAGATCAAGCACAGTACGAAGCGATGTTCAGATCTCGAGGGGGAGCTCGAGGCCGAGCGCGCTGCGCACCTCGCCCTGCAGCAGGTGGCGGAGGATCGGCTGGTCGAAAACGACGATGGCGACGCGGAGCTCGCCGAGCTGGATGCCAACACGTCGCGCCGAATCGAGGATAATGGCACCAATGACCGAATGAGCGGCACGGGCGTGGTCCGCCTGACAAACAGCACGGTGTCGCCGTCGTTCAACAAATATGGCACCCCGTCGCCAGTCGGCAGCAGCCCACGCGAGACGCCGACGACGGGGCTCGACGTGCAGTTGCAGTTATCGGACAGCACAGCCGCAAAGCCGGGGGGTTGCTGCTCGCTGAGCTGAACGTGGGTGCAGGACCAGGGAGGCGCACCGGGCCCCTTTACCCCTCGGTGTCGTGTCGTGTGTCGTGATTCAGTTGATAGCATGGTGTTCAAAGATTTCAAGTCAAAACTTCGCAATTTGGAACTCGGAATGCGAGTTCCATGATTGACCTCCGAGATGTTTTTTTGTCTCGCTGTTTGCGCAAGTGACACCGCGCGTGACCGCCGTTTACGTCGCGAGGCCCGCGCCGCACGGAAGCTTGACCAGCAGGGGCTCCTCGAGGCACAGGGGTTCCCACCGGACGAAGGTCAGTGGGCGTTTGCAGTGCAGATCGGAAAGGGCCTGCTCGAGGTCTACGTCCCGGTCGATCGCAAGGTCCAAACGCCTGGCGGAGACGAGATGCGCGTGCCCGACGAAGCCCCGACCGGCACGCTGGTGCGTCTCGCGGTGCCCGAGGCGGCGTGCGCCGCAGCGTGGAGCGTGGACGCGGGTGAGGATGCCGAGTCTCAGGAGCACCGGCCGCGCTACGGAGACAGCGACAACAGGTTTGTGCGCGTGCCTCTCGGGATGTCGAGCGGAGAGCGCTTCTCGTACTTCTTCGAGGGCAAGCCCACCGAGCTGGTCGTTCCCCTTGGCGCTGGGGGTGGCGCGGTCCTGCGGCTACCGTCATCGCCGGCGCCATAGCATGTAGATAGCCCATAGAATCTTTAGCGTTCGGCTCATGACGGTGTATTCTGAACTGATATTATGACACACGTTGGGGACTGCCATCGCTCCGACTCGTGGTCATCTGAACTGCGGCGGCTGGCGCGGTCAACTGAACTGCGGCGGCTGGCGCAGCCGCAGCGCTTTCGTGGCTCGGCGCTGACGAGCTGCACGCCACGTCGACCGCAACCGAGGTCAGCAGCCTCAGGGTGTCGAGCTTTCCACTGAGGCGCCGGCGGCGACAGACACAGCAGCACGCAAAGCAGACGCACAGCATGGCCATCACAATCAGCGTGGTCGGCGCGTGATGGTGCGCCGAGCTCCCAGGGCGCACACCGCCACGCCCATCGAGATCGTGCGTGCGCGGCGGCCGCCTCGTGGCGACGTCCGGCTGTTGCAGCAGCCAGCGGCGCACCTCGCGCTGGTAGGCGCCTTCGTGGGTCGTCGGAGCGCCACGCCACATCAGCGGCGTGTGCTGCTCGCCCACCACCTTCCACAGCGTCACGTCTCCGCCGGAGGCGCAGTCGCTCACGCGCCACACCTCCGTGTCCAGCCCGGCGACTCGGCGGCTGAGGTCGAGCTCAGACGTGCCATCCGCGCCTGGGGCGCCGCCGCCGCTCCAGCCAGGCAGCGACGCCCCGGTGGGTAGCTGGCGCGTCGAGCAGTTGTTGTATGCGAGGAAGCGCTCGACCGACGCGACGGCGCCGTCGTACGCGCCCTTGCGACCTCCGTAGAGCACGACGCTGTCGTCCGTGCCGTGCACATGCAGGATGCGGGTCGGCCGCGCAGGGCGACACCCGACTGCGGACTCGTCGGGAGGCGGCGAGCCCGAAATGGCGACAACGGCACGGAAGAGGTCGTCGGCTTCGCACGCGAGCCTGTAGGCCAGGGCGGCGCCGTTGGAGTGACCGAGTACGGCGATGTGCTGCGGGTCCACCGGGACCTCCAGCGCGACCGCAGCGACCAGATTGCGCAGGTAGAGCACGTCGGCATCCGTCGCACCGCAGTGCTCGAGCCCCAGCTGCCAGTAGTCCTCGGTAGACAGGGACGCCTCGTCGTACGCCTGGTACGACGCGTCCGACGGCGACGACGGGCGGCAGTCGCCCACCCAGTCGCCCCACGCAGCCCAGTATCGGTTGCCCTGCGAGTCGACCCGCCCGTTTGCCAGCACCTCAATCATGCCCTGGTCCTCGCTCTCCTCGGGCGGTCTGTGACCCAGCTGCACCTCGGACTCTGAGTGGCGGCCACTCACGCCAAAGTGCACCTCAAAGTCCGTCGCACCAGACGCATATCCGTGCAGGTATATTACAAGTGGCCAGCCAGCCGCTCTGGGCGACGTTTGCAGCCCCGCGGGGAGCCTCACGCGCACAGGGCCACGGCCGGCGTCCACCTGCACCTCATGGGCGTGCGTGGAGACGCTGCGGTTCTCCATGTCGACATTCTGAGGTAATCGCTGACTCAAGCAACATGGGCTACAAGGTCAAGCTACAAGGCAATGATTGTCATCAAAATTTGTAAAAACAACTTCGCGCCTTCCTACCATAATCCCGCACCACCCTAACACGCTTGTCTCAGCCATACTGCATGGTGGCGATGATCGTGTCCGCCAGCCCGTCACCGGGGCGGAGGAACTCGTTCTTCTCGATGGAGCCCGAGCCGTCGTCGTCGAAGATGGCCCAGATGGCGTCGATGGTGCCGCGCATCCGCTGCACCGCCGCCGGGTCGGACGTCATCTTGAGCGTCTTCAGGAGCGCGCGCACGACCTCCTCCTTCTCGAGCGAGCCGCTGTGGTCCTCGTCCCAAAACTCGTACCACGCGTCCTTGTTGCGAATGTCCGGCGGGCCGGCGTCGGCCGAGGTCCGCGCGAACGCCGAGCGCACGTAGGCGGCGAGGCCCTGCGGATCCAGCAGCTCGTTGCGCTCGATGTAGCCCGAGCCGTCCGAGTCCCACTGCTGCCACATCCAGTGCGAGCGGTCGGCGGCGGCGGCGTCGAGCGCCGCGTTGTCGACCGGCAGCTGCGCCTTCAGACACTCGACGACCTCGAGCATCGAGAGCCGCCCGTCGCCGTCGATGTCGCAGGCGCGGAACCAGCCCTCGGGGTTCTCGAGGATGCTTGGGACGGGAAGCACGGACGCGACGGGCGCCCGCGTCATCGGGCAGTTGCCGTTGCCCGAGCTCAGCCACTCGCGCGCCGCCGCCAGGTTGAAGAAGTGCCGCGACACCCGTCTGCCCTGCGGATCGAGGAAGACGCCGACGGGTGCATTGTGCAGCGGCTCGAAGCAGATCGGGCACTCGGCGTGCTTGACGGCGGTGGGCCGCTCGGCGGTGGGGGCAGGGGCGGCGGGCGCCCCGCCGGGAGTGAGGACGTTGTAGAGGGACGCGGCGCGCGGCGGCGGGCCGCGGTACGGCATGGCGTTAGGCGGCCCCGACTGCTGCATGGGCAGGCCCATTGGCACCGAGCCCATCGGCACCGAGCCCATCGGCACACCAGTGGCCTGTGGAAGGGCGACGGGCGGCGCGGCCACCTCCACCATGAAGGTGCCGCCCACAGGAACGCCCGGAGGAATGGTGGCGGTGAACGCGCCGCCGCCCGGCCCGGGAAACTGGATCGTCTGACCCGCACTCATGCCCGGAGGCACCTGGACGGCGAGTCGCTGCGTCTGAGGCTGCTGCGGCACGAAGGTACCCATCGCTTGCTGCATCGTGGAGCTCTGGATTCTGGGCGCAGGTCAGTGGTGCGCTGCTCGGTTTTGTTCAGCGCCGTCTGCGCAAGTTTGCAGAGTGATGTTACCCCCTGGCCCAAATTCATCTCCACGTGGCGCCAAAAGTAGCTCGAACTATGTGTCGTGTACGTTTGAGTTGGGTTTGCTCGGGGGCAGGGTTCGGGGGCACGATGAGACACAACGCCCAGAGATGCATCTGCAAGTGCGCCTGCGTTTGGTTTTTTCCCGACCTACGTAGGTCTATACCGCGTTACGGCAAAAGTAGGTAGGTAGGTCTGACGGCTCACGGCCAGCCGGAGGGAGGTAGGTAGGTAGGTAGGTCTGGAGCAGCCTGGTCAGGCAGTGTGCAGGTGAAAGTTTTGCTTACCCTACTGTATTGCACGGCAGTACGCGTCACGTTCTTGCACCACCGCCACGACGGTCGGTTGACGGCGCTCTAGATTGTCATGTCATGAACTGTAGCGCGCTGGCAACGCGCTACGAGGCTTTCAACCTCTCTACTCTAGTCAGGGTCATCTTCCAACAAACGCGTAGTGAAGAGCTACACCTCGATAAGCACGTCAATCGGCGCCGCCACGCACCAAGCGGGAGCACCTCCACCTTCCCGCACTCTGCACCACCGCACGACGGCGCTCTAGACCGTCATGTTATAAGTTGTGGCGCGTCGGTCCCGTGCTTTGAGGCTTTCAATCTCTCTAGTCAGGATCATCTTCCAACAAACGCGTAGTGAAGAACTACACCTCGATGAGCACGTCACTTGCAGCCATCTATCACCGTACGGAACAAGCCCAAAGCGGGCGCGTAATCGGCACTACTCGGGCCCGTGAGCTCGGATTGGGGTGATACTTGGACCCATGCACTCGTGGCTGAGCCGTACAGCCCGGTACACGTGCGAATAATTATGAGCTCTAAAGGCCGTCTTATACTCCGTAAACCGCGTACCGCGTGCTGGGGCGGCTTGCCCGGGTCAGCCGCGGTGACGTCACGAGAGGCCGCGAGACGCATCGCCACGACTACACGCGGCCACCTGCATCTTTGAACGATGAACTGGGCGAATTGAGCACCTCGCTGGGGCTCTTTGCAAGTCCACCACTGATACTCTCGACCGAATCAGTCGTGGTGGTGAAGTGGAAGGGCATGAGCACGGCGATTGCAACGCGGGCGGCCTCTCCCGGTGGACCCTCAAGATGCTACAGTTGACGTGCTCATGCCCTTCCACACCATGACCACGACCGATTCGGTCGAGAGTATCAGTGA
>Ga0209713_10000744_pt1 | contig 18576 bp, 18 predicted proteins | sample ArcOceMetagenome_3_FD_187444 | JGI IMG/M metagenome (GOLD analysis project Ga0209713, IMG submission 187444) | Marine eukaryotic phytoplankton communities from Arctic Ocean - Arctic Ocean- Svalbard ARC20M Metagenome (SPAdes) (version 2) | ecosystem: Environmental > Aquatic > Marine > Oceanic... | reverse complement strand
CCCCGGGGCGCCATGTCAGGCGTTTGCGCCTGACATGTCGCCCCGGGGCGCCATGTCAGGCGTTTGCGCCTGACATGTCGCCCCGGGGCGCCATGTCAGCGTTTGCGCCTGACAAGTCGCCCGGGGCGCCATGTCAGGCGTTTGCGCCTGACATGTCGTCCCGGGGCGCCATGTCAGGCGTTTGCGCCTGACATGTCGCCCCGGGGCGCCGTGTCAGGCGTTTGCGCCTGACATGTCGCCCCGGGGCGCCATGTCAGGCGTTTGCGCCTGACATGTCGCCCCGAGGCGCCATGTCAGGCGTTTGCGCATGACATGTCGCCCCGGGGCGCCATGTCAGGCGCTTGCGCCTGACATGTCGCCCCGGGGCGCCATGTCAGGCGTTTGCGCCTGACATGTCGCCCCGGGGCGCCATGTCATGCGTTTGCGCCTGACATGTCGCCCCGGGGCGCCATGTCAGGCGTTTGCGCCTGACATGTCGCCCCGGGGCGCCATGTCAGGCGTTTGCGCCTGACATGTCGCCCCGGGGCGCCATGTCAGGCGTTTGCGCCTGACATGTCGCCCCGGGGCGCCATGTCAGACGTTTGCGCCTGACATGTCGCCCCGGGGCGCCATGTCAGGCGTTTGCGCCTGACATGGCGCCCCGGGGCGACATGTCAGGCGCAAGCGCCTGACATGACGCCCCGGCTGCTCACCCTTCATACGCCTAATTGCCTTTTGGGAGCCACGTGCATTCCGCCGGCCCCATCGGGCCCCGTTCCACTGAATGATTACATACATACTTAAACACACCAGGTCTGCAATGTTGGACTACCAAAATGAGCCCATCTGAGAGCCTTCTGGGGCGATCAGGTCGATCAGGTCCCAAAATTGTTACAACTGTTTGTGCAATGCCATGCGCCACCATCCAATGGAGAACTCTATCTCGGCTACACAGATGGCCCACTCAGAAGCTCATAGAAAGCTCATGATCCTGTCCACTACGTCTTCTGTCCCAGAAATGCTCCCCATGACACCCCCGCTGAAGAAGGTGAACCTGTGGAAGCATGAGTGCCTTGACAGGAGGACGTTGTGCAAGAAATGAAGTCGTCTGCGATGTGTGGAGTAAGTGGAGCATAGTTCAGCGATGGTGACGACCATGTCATCGGTAGGTTCACGTCCCAGGTTCTGGTGAAGCAAGGCGGTCACAAGTGGACGCCTGCAACGTATCTCGCACTCTGAGCAAACTTCAGGCCACCCACGGTAGCAGGGCTCGACTGGATTATATCCGCAGAGTCGGCATACCTCGAATGACAACCGCGCTATCGAGCCCATGGCACGAAGAAACTGGGGCAGTGTATCTGGCATAGACACTGCAATAGGCCGTAGGGATCTTAGATAACTGAGAGGATAGCACGCTCCTGACACGGCGTCCCAGGATGCCATGTCAGGAGCACGCTCCTGACCTGGCGCCCCCGGGACGCCATGACTTACTAATGCACTAAAGGTTGTACTGCTTGGAGTCACTTGCACTTCGCTCTCTCTCTATATATAGAATTAATTATTTCGTCTTCGTGACGTAGTCTTCAATCATCTTCATGTCTGGATACGCATCTTCATGTCGGAACTCTCTCGCCCTCGTGATAATGTCTTCAATCTTGGATCCCTTGGGAGCCATATGGTAATTAATTAGGCCTGTGAGCCCAAAGCATCCATTGTATTTTTCATCAGTGTTCCCCTTCCAGAAATCCCCCGAATCAACTTATCTAAGGGGTTAGCCCATCTAAGACTGGTTTTGGGGTTACACCCCACATTAACAGCATTGCGTGCCCCCCACTTTAACAGAAAATTGCAATTTGTGTCCAGGGTGGCTCCCACTTTTCGGTGAATCTGTTTTTATCCGCCCTATTCCCGATTAAATATGAATTAGAGGCTAGTTTTGTCCGCAATAAATGCTGATGGTGGTGTCTGACTCAATGCCGTAGTCCCTTAAGGTCTGACTTGGCTCAAGCAGCGCTCCAGCATGCACCAGGGAGCACTTCGTATCAGAGTCAACAATGTTGTAATCCACAGCGAGCCACTGCACCTCCTCCACCTTCAGGTCGCCCCAAAGCCCAGGGATCTCCACAATCGCGCCACTCGCAAACTGCAAGCGGAGAGTGAAAGGCGGGTTTCTCCTCAGACGAATTCCCATGGCCCAGTCACTCCCCCTCTTCTTCAGTGCCTTCGTGAGTTTCATGGCTGGCTTCTTCATAACTTTCATTGTCTTGCCATTGCCCTTGGGCGGCATAGCTAGCTCAACTGCAGCAGGGAGGGCTGACAGTGCTTACATTACATATGGAATGAGGTTCAGTCTACACCAACGGACATCAGAACCACGTGCATGCAATCATGAGGCCCTCGTGCTATGTATGCGTGCATTGATGGATGAATGAATGAATGAATGGATGGACGCATGTATGGATGGATGGATGGATGGATGAATGGATGGATGGATGCGTAGATGAACGAATGAATGAATGAATGAATGAATGAATGAATGAATGAATGAATTAATGAATGAATGAATGAATGAATGAATGCAGTAACACAGTGCCGACCGACCGACCGGACTGCTACCTGACAATCCTAGGCTGTTACTGTGCCCTGCGCTGCGCAGCCAACGTACTTAGAGCGGTATAGTGAAGACAGTGAAGACACAAAAAATATTAGCCGATCTTATACGAGGGAGGGGGGAATGGTGATGTCTTAGGAAATAACATCAATTAGTCAATTAGTATATCTTTGTCTCTGACCATGGTCAAAGCAGTCAAAGAGTCAAAGCAAGTCTGCCGCGCTTTGGAGGCTCAAAGGTACACTCTTCAATGTCTGCCATCCAGTGCCTTCTTTTTATCGATCGCCTCTGCGCATTGAAGAGGGTGGTCAAAGTTACCATGTCCACTGTGCCGCCAGGAACTGTACGTGGCGGTGCCACAATTTTGACAGCCTGCACAGGTCCAGGACGACCGACACGGCTGGGGTGGTGAGCGGACATGTCATAACTGTATTGGCAAACTCGGGTGGTAACACCATACTTGATATCGAGTCGTACCCCGAGCAGTCTGTCCACCTCCAGGATTTTAGCTCTCTGCGACCGCACCCTTGATTGAATAAACAACTTGCGCTTTATCTCCAAAGCTATGCAAAAACCAAATAGAAAAACCTGATAGAAAACCTTCATCAGTGTTCAAACGGCCTTTGAAAGGGGACAGCATGAAGCGACCTCCCAAGGGACCTCATTTAGTGCAAAGATAGCAGCCGAATCACTGAGTTCGGCGGCGAAGGCGAAGGGTTCTCAGCTCTACAGCTGCTTGAATGGCCGAGGTTTCCTGCTCTGCAGCTTGTGCTGCAAGATGTCTGTTGAGGTCGCCGATTGGGTCAAAGGGTTCTGAACGTTCTGAACGTAGTGCTGCCATTGCGTTTCCCTGTCTAGGTTCTGAAGGGTTATCTCCTATAAGCGGCTCTTCTGCTGGCTCTAATAGTTCGAAGTCAGCGATCTCCTCATCGAAGTTTTCCTCTTCTGCCGCCAACAAGAGCAGCTGATCCCTTAGGCTGAAAACGGAATGCCTAGCCACTTCGGAGGCCCTACGAGCGGCAAAGGCTTCTGAACTCGCTGTGTTGGCTGCTTCATGAGTCGCTGCAGCTTCTGCAACCGCTGAGTTGGCTGCTGCAACTGCGCTATTACAGTGGCGTTCAGAGCGAAGAGCTGCTTCGCGAGCCTGTAGAAGTAAATCCATAATCTGGTTCCTATTCATGCCTGCCCGGTTCGTTGCCATGCTGGCAAAGGTCAGCTCGAAAAAAACAAAACTCGAAAAGAGATTGAGCAGCGAGCGGCCCGACATACTGTTCGAAAGGCCTCGAGCGTGGCGTTCATAAAGGGTCTTATAATAATGGGCCCTATAAGGCCCTACCTACAAGGGCCTTTTATAAGGGCCCTCAAGGTCTTAAGGGCCGCCCATCAAGGGCATTAAAGAACCTTACAACTTACAAGAGTTTTTCAAAAGGGCTTACCTTATGAGTCTGAGGACCGTAAAGAACCTTAAGAGCCTTTTAGGGGTGTTGCTATCAGGACTTTTTCACCAATTCAAAAACATCTTGGCGCCAACGAGGCACTGACCTTCAAGCATTCCAGAGATTTCCATCCAAGGCCCCGAAAACATGGACGTCCTTGGGCAACTTTGAGTTTTTTTCTGGCGTAATGTGTTTTGGGGCCTTCCGAATACGCGCCACTGCTCGCCACTCTCGCTCATATTCCGAATAAGCGCCACTGCTCGCTCGTGTTGGTTGCAACTACTAAGGTTATCACGGTTATCACTGGAGTTTCCTAAGTTGGGAGGTGTACTTGGTACCTTGGTTTCTGCTATCACCTTGGTGGTTATCGTGTGGGGCACCTGAGCGGCGCTGAGAGCGCCGACTGTGAGTGTTTCCTTGTTTCCTTACTTCTAGGGCCCTGGCTACTCGAAGAATCCCCACTTACTTCCTCGGGCTCTGTGGATGTACTTACTATTGAGTGCATGAATGAATGCCGGAATGTGTGGATGAATGAATGAATGAATGAGTGCATGCATGAATGGCATGACTGAACGAATGAATGAATGAATGAATGAATGAATGAATGAATGAATGAATGAATGAATGAATGAATGAATGAATGGATGGGCTATAGGGGATCATCCCTACTTGTACCTGAGGAGGGCACGCACATCATTACCATCTAACTACTAACCACATGCTCCTACTCTACTTACGCAGTGACAACTCGCATGGTGTACTGGGCATCTTTTCCTTCCAGGCAGACAGACTATCTGCGTAGGGAAACAAGCCTAGGAGTGGTTTGGGGTGCGAGGCTCAGAGGACTTACACGACTTACACCTCAAGCCTGACCCACCCATGTTTCAGCTGGGTAACGAGGTAAATTCCCCCAACCACCTACAACTGCCTAGCACTGAACAAAGGACCATCCTGAAAACTTCAAATTCGCACAGGTTCCACATGATGGACCCCCTCCAGGGTGGACTCACAGGTACTCCCATCATGTCTTTGTTCAGTGTGGGAATTTGGATCTAGTCTGGGAACTTAGGGCAGGGTGGGAAGACTGGAGAGACAAAGGCACCTATCGCCAAAATGGCAACGGATGAATGCATTGTCTCGTTTGTTTTACATGTTGAAGGTGGTGGCCCTTTTAGGCCCACATGGTAGCTCTCTTGCTGGGCCCTTGTAGGCCCTCAGGCTAGTGCATTAGATTGCATGATGACAAGGCCCAACACATTCGGCCTTTACAATAAAAGAAACAATCTTAGGGGGGACCCCCTGCTGCAAAAGGCTTCTTATAAACCCTTTGAGGGAAATGCTTTCACGTGCCCAATAGTGGATGGTAGACGATAACAATGATAAGTTGCTGTGTTTGAGCATTCGGTTAGCGAGCACACGAAATCCGAATCCAGGATTGCAACTGCAATGCAGCAATGCAGTAACACAGTGCCGACCGACCGACCGGACTGCTCCACACCGCTCCCTGACAATCCTAGGCTGTTACTGTGCCCTGCGCTGCGCAGTCAACGCAGCCAACGTACTTAGAGCGATATAGTGAGGACACAAACAAAAATGCCGATTTTGTATGAGGGAGGGGGGATTGTGATGTCTTAGGAAATAATCGGAAATAACAGCAATTAGTATATCTTTGTCTCTGACATGGTTAATGCATGACATGCATGACCATCCGTATGAATAGACGCGCAGTGCCAAGAAGGGCACTACATAGTGAGACACAGCCAACCATCAGACATCCTCAGACACATGGCTGCCCGCTGCCTGCCGCTGCGCCTGCCCGCAGGCTGCAAAGAGCCTCCCTCCCCGGAGCAGCAACCCACCAAGCATTGGCGGCCTGTCCAACGCAGACCAAAGCAGTCAAAGAGTCAAAGCAAGTCAAAGAGTCAAAGCAAGTCTGCCACGCTTTGTCAAAGCAGTCAAAGAGTCTCTGACATGGTATGCATATTCTAACCCCGTCAAGGCGAGGGTACGCCTCACTGCGTCAAGGCGAGGGTTCGCCTCACTACTAAGCGTGGAGTGTAGTAATGATAATCGTGATTTATGGCATCTCTGGCACGCTTTTTTGAAGTGCGCCTCTGCGCATTCACAATTTTCAAGGCAGCTTCCACGCTTGTGGGGCCAATAGGCAAGATGAAGACCGCCTCGACTCGAGGAGGATCTCCAAGGCGGCACGGGCAGGCATCCACAGCAGCACGAGCATAACCGAAGAAATATTTCAAGGCCTTGAGTGCAGGGCAATGTCCGACGTTTGCATTCTCGATCAAGGCCATGCGGATCTTTTCGACATGACGAGCCAGTGAACTCTGCGTGGCCTTGAGATCAGGGTGTTGCCCGAAGTTAGCATTCTCGGTCAAGTTCGTATGGAGCTGTTCGGCTTGAAGAAGCAATGATCTCTGTCGACGAACCCTGACTTGATTGCTTATCTACTAAAGAAACAAATATACAAAATCACATGATCAACTTGAAGGACTTTAACGGAGCAAACAGATGCTGATATCTAGGATTGTCCTTGATTTTGCTGATTTTACCAAACACATGGACGCAAAACCAAGGAGCTCATCTGTGAATTTCTGTGCCAAGGCCGGGTTTAGCTGGCGAATTGCACTGGCGGTGTAAGTGAGAAGCTCATAAGCCTTGGCCCTCGTAACAGGTTCTGAGTTCGCAACACAGACCGGAGAACACCCGGGCTGAGCGAAGTATGCAGAGGCCAACCTCTCTGCCAGTGAAGTGTTGAGAGGACCGATTTCGCCATGCCTATGACGCCTATGACTGCGTAGAAAGGCCAACCTCTCCTGCGTACAAGGTGCCTGCAGTGCTGAGAGGACCGATTTCGCCATGGTGAGCGGCTTGCCTTGGAGCGGCTTCAGCTGATGCGTCTGATCCTGCGTCTGCTCCTGCGTCTGATCTTGCTCCTGGAGCGGCTTCTGCTCCTGCGTCTGCTCCTGCTCCACCTTCTGCTCCTGGAGCGGCTCCAGCTGATGGTCTTGCCCTGGAGCGGCTTCTGTTCCCGCGTCTGCTCCTGCTCCTGGAGACTTCGACATCTTCCTTCGAAATCCTGGCACGAACGGCTCAGATTAGGCGGCCAGAAACACACTTGCGCCAAAATCGCTACAATGGCTACAATTCGTACGAGAAAAAAACTTAGGAGCGTGTTTGCTTGAAAAGGCCACTTTGCGATGCCATGGTGGAAGGTGTGGTCCCATGCCCTGTGTTGGATGTGCCGCCGCCATGGCTGCCGCCGCGGCCAGGCTACTTTTTACGTTATTACTTAGGGGGCTTAGGGGGCCATTGGGGCCTTAAAAGGCCGTCATGCTGTTGTGCCGTCATGCTGACATATGCCAAGGCATTTCATTTGCCAGAGCTCATCTTAAAAAGGTTGGAGGCAATCAGTCTGTCATGCATGAATGTATGAACTTGTGGATGTATGGATGTGTGTATGTATGGATGTATTGATGCATGGATGTAAGGACTGTGAGTGTGTGCATGGGCTGCTACTGCTACGTACTGTGTGCATTATGGAGTGCATGAATGCATGCCGGGATGCGTGGATGAATGGATGAAGGAATGAATGCATGCATGAATGGAATGAATGAATGGACGAATGAATGACATCAGACTTTGTGTTTTTTAGGTTTCCTATTTTTTTTGTTGTGGCGTGAACGTGAATGTGTGAGTGGATGGATTAATGCATGAATGTATGAATCTGCTGAACGTGTGGATGTATGGATGTGGAGCTCGCGAAGCTGCTCAATACTCGACTGTGGCTTGCCCCTCGGAAGCTGCTCAATATTCGACTTCGACATCTTCGACATCCTGGCACGAAAGGCTCAGATTAGGCGGTCAGAAACACACTTGCGCCAAGATCGCTACATCGCTACAGACTTGATTTTGCTAGAGATACTAGAGATAGAACACTGGCTACCATTCGTACGATAAAAAAACATTGGAGCGTTTTTGTTAGAAAAGGCCTTTTTATAATTGAGGCTGGTTCGGGGCGTTGGCTTGGCTTCAAGCAGCTGGCTGCGGCTGCTGTCTACCACTGGGACTCTACTACTACTACTACTACTACTACTACTACTACTACTACTACTACTACTACTACTACTACTACTACTACTACTACTACTACTCCTACTACTACTACTACTACTACTACTACTACTACTACTACTACTACTACTACTACTACTACTACATACTACAGGCCTGATGAGGCCGATGAGGCCTTACATTACAGGCATGCTATTACTACTCTATCCTCTATCTTCTATCTCTCTACTCCTGGCACAAGTAGATGAAATTGATACCTGCTGTGAGACCTCGGCTGTCTCTGCACACATTTCGGCAGGCTAGGGGGAAGTGGTTTTTCCCATACTCGATTAGCGCTGTCTCTATCCTCCCCCCAAGCCTGCCAATGGCAACGCCTAGTATGCACATGTGACTGTACTTTTCACAGTGACCTGGCAAATCTGTATCGCCAAGCCAACGCCGACGAACATTGACAGTGCCTCCGATATAGAAGCCCGACTGGTCAGCCCTGCTCGCCACAACGAATTGAGCAGGCTCATAACTATCGCCATTGATGTATGCACATTGGGTGAAGGGTGCCCATTCGATGGGCAGCCCAGATGTGTCTCTGACTTCTCGCCTGTAGGCCTCATCCAGTTGATCCAGCTGCTTATCTTCGGCCCGTTCTTTTGCTGTTGTTGTTTCTTCATCTTGACGCTGTCGCTTAGCGCGCTTGCGCGCCCAGGCTTCAAGTTGTTTGGCTGTTTGAGCTCGTGCTTCATGATGTTTCTCCACATCTGTGTCTTCTGAGTCAAAATCTTCCCAAAGCTGGAGCAGATCGTCTTGCTGGTGGTCTTGCCTTGGAGCGGCTTCAGCTGATGCGTCTGATCCTGCGTCTGCTCCTGCGTCTGATCTTGCTCCTGGAGCAGCTTCTGCTCCTGCGTCTGCTCCTGCTCCACATTCTGCTCCTGGAGCGGCTCCAGCTGATGGTCTTGCCCTGGAGCGGCTTCTGTTCCCGCGTCTGCTCCTGCTCCTGGAGCGGCTGCTGCTGCTTGGTGGATCGAAGAGGGCTGTCACCAGTTTGTCGGACATGGCACCTAGCGATATCAGTCACTAATGCACTATGACTCTACACTCTACATGGGTCCACCCCGTCCACCCCACACGATCTCCCTATCACAACAACACTTCCACTACTGCAAGAACTATCCCTCGCTACTAACTACTAACCACTAACCACTAACCACGACTGTGCCACTGGTTACGGGTTCCGAGACAGGGGTTACTGGGTTACTGGTTCCGAGTATGCGTTGTAAAATTTCTAATGCTGAGACGAATATTAGCTACAGACAGTCGACATAACTTAGACTGTGCACCTCTGCAGTGACAGGAGGGTGCATGGCATATGTAGTCGACAGCATACTCATGTCATCTGTGTCATTTTTGAACCTCCAGGCATCGTGTGAAGCAAAGGTTGGTGGAATGTTATGATCGTTGGTGTCGTGCACTCTGTCACCCCTCGGAGTTAGCACTTCACCATTCGGCCATTCGGCACGGATGACAGATGGAAGATGGATGAATGGATGGACATGATGAGATGCGTTCATGCATGGATAGACGTGTAACGTGGCATGAATGTGTGGTTGGATGCGTGTATGGGTGAGTGGATGCGTGGATGGACGTGGATGCATGGATGATGGATGAATGCATGGCTGCTTGAATGAGTGAACCTCTGTGGATGCGTGGATGCTCATTTGTAGGTATGTTAGGTTTTCGACATTTCCCAGACTAATTCACATAGTGGTGGTCCGACAGCGCCCTCTGACACTCGATATAAACTCTACAGGCTAGCTCTCATGATATAACCATAGAACCCATGAATTTCTGACGCGCCCCACGCGCCATGTCTCGCAAATGCTTCGACGCCGCGACGCCTCATTGACCACCCCTGCCACAAATTGTGGTCGCCCCATGTTGAACTGGACTGGGCTGTACAGCTGGCGGCCAGCTTGAAATCAGAAGCTCTTTATGGGAAGAGGAGGCGCAATCGTTTTGACTGCACCAGGAAGACTCAAGAAGACAGCGAAGACAGCCCCTGTTAATTCAAACATGCAAAAGTATTGCAACCCTGGAATGAGGCTTGGGAATTGGTTGTCGGAGGTAGCACGGTAGCAGCCCATATTAAGCCTTATAATGCTTCCTTACTGGATCATTTAAAGGTAAATTAAAGAATCGGTATATCATAATAGTATTGGACTGACCTAGGGAAGCTAACCGCGCACTTCCACACACGCCATACAGATCTTGCATATCGTATCCTTCTGCCATGCGGGTGGCAACTCGGCGACTGTACACGCAGCATCCATGGCTGCTGCGACAGACGAGGAAGTATTGACCATACATGCAATCTTCGACGCACATGCACTATGCAAGTACTGGAGGCAGACTGAGCACTGGTACACCTGTTCCGAAGACTCGGCGTTACTTGCCCTGCTGCATAGAAGGCACTCATGCAGCGAGAAGTCATGTAGTCCAGTCACCACCGTTCCTGGTGGCACTAATCTGAAGAGAGAGTGCGTGTTCATCATTGCTGTTAGCATCTTGTGCAACTGAATGATATTATCAGACAATGTTGGTCGATCTTTCGATTTGACCCTGCGCATCATGCCCGCTTGTGGATGCATGAGATGAACTTGATTACCGTTGTCGAGCCACTGGTTTTTTTTTTCGATTGTGGGCATACTGTAGATCACCTTATAATCTTCCTCTATGCGCACCACACGGCCTGATCTTGAGCGCACTTCTGCTGTGACTTCTTCAGCCCAGTGCACTAAGAACGGACCAGGCTCAACGCCGTATGCAGGAAACGGCTCGAGCGCAAGCATCAGGGAAAGGCTACGGTCAGTGCCAGGTTCCATGCCTCGATTATCGACACAGCTTTTCATTGCACGAAAACCGATTTCTGCATATTCGGACCACGCACGCAAGACTGACAGCCGGACGAGTTCGTTGTCTTCAACGTCTTCTTCGCTTGGCCCGCCATGACCATGACCATGACCAGGATCAGCAGGATCGGCTGCCTCAGTGCCCTCACTGCTCACATCATCGTCATCGTCTGATCGATTAGCTTCAAGCACCTGATGGTGGTTTCTCATTGCTTTAGGCACAAGCCTGCATAACAAAAAGCACATCAGGGCGTCAGGCTAATCAAATCGGACATCTTTGAATGTCCAGCCTGCAAATCATGTGGTCACCCCCCCCCCCCTCCATACCGAAACACCTCATCGCCATCATCATCATCATTACCATTACCATCGGTATCTTCCTTGTCAGACTTGTCAGCAGCTTCATTGGCAGGTTCATGTACATCTAAGAACTCTTGCAACTCTGCGATGATGTCATCATCCATTTCTTCATTGTCATCATCATCATCATCCTTGTAAATCCTGCCACCGTTTGCGGCAGCATGCTTTGCTTTCTCAAAAGCTGATTGGATTTGTTTTTTCAAAGCCTCTGGCAGATTTGCCAAGATTGTGAACATGTTTCCATCATACTTGGGTGTCGGTGTCTTGCGTCCTTTTTTAGGGACATCAGCGTCAGCATCAGAACCAGCACCAGCATCAGCCTCAAGGCCAGGCTTGTCATGGCCAGATTTCTTCCGTTTGCCTTTCCCACCTTCGCTTCGCTTGAGTGGCGTAGGCTCCGCTCCGATCACGACCGCTTGTGCTTGGCACACGTCCTTGCTGCAAGCGCTGGGAGCTTCCAGCAGCCAGGACAGCTGGCATCGGTGCACGTCCAAGCTTCCCTCTCGCTGGACTTGAGATTGCAGTGACTCCATGAGGGCATAGGCAGAGATCACCATGTTGCTGCCACTGCCAAACTCGAGGCTGCTGCTCTCACCTGTTTTCACAAGGTCGCTGAGCGGCAGTTGCAACCGCAAACCTGAACCACGTTGGACAACGCTGCACTTAACAAAGAACCAGTTGGAGTGACGTTTGCAAACTGGCAGGTAGGCATGGCCGATTCGGGGCGCACCAAGAAACAGGCAAGAAACTAAATGTCGGTGCAGGGGGTGCACGACAATTAGATGATTCACTTGAAGCTGCCATGCCTTGGCCCATTGATTTACAGTCAGAATGTTGACAAACAATCGATTTGACCATCCCTGTGGCAGTTTCTGTTTCTGGCGTTGTTCCTGCTCCTGCTCATGTTGCTGATCAGCCTCAGCCTCAGCATCAGCATCAGCGTGTAAGGCAAGTGGTGCAGCTGGCACTGCTGGCGCTGCCGGCGCTGCCGCTGCAACGATTGCCTGTGATTGCTCTTGCGTGTCCCAGCGAGATGCATCGTTCAGAACGTTGTGCCTGTGCGGGAAAGCTCGCAAGCACGATCGTAGTATTGCAAGAGCCTTTGACTTTATGTAGCGCCATTTTGGTGTTGTGTCTTTGCCGCCTAATCCAAGGGCTTTTGTCATTGCCACCCTTGCGGATAGCAGAGGCAATGATATCGAAGGGTTAGCTGATGCGATGTACTTGATCAGGCTGTTGATGCCTTCTACATCTTGTGTGTGAAGTTGAACGAACAGCTTGAGGCTGTTGGCAAATGCATACAGCTGCTCGGATGCGACGCCACTTATGGCACATGATTGAAAAGAGCCCTGGAACGCCTCAAATAGTTGCTTGACACACACATCATGATGATGAGTACTTGCCGCGAGGAGGAACTGCTGCGCTACGCCTTGGTTGACGAAGCAACACACCACTCAACAGGGGCCAGAGTCAGCAGGTCAGCAGGTAGGTTTCGCCACGTCTAGCGTCTAGCTGTCTAGCTTGCCCTACTCAACCTACTCAATAAGTTTCGTGAATCTGGTCGGGCGAACCTGGGCGCCTCTACCTGCTGACGCTGGGCAACCAACATCCCCATAATCAATCCAGCTAGGCCTACTGCTAAATACTGGCACCACACAACCATAGCCACGAAACCTTATAGAAACTAAGTCTGGCACGCTTGCGATGTTTGCATGGTTGTGATGGTGCAGACACAGTCATCCAAAGAAGCTGTAATGGTAGCCTCAGTTGTAATTCGGAAACAGTTGGGGGCTGTGGGGGCTGTGGTAAAAGGCAAAAGGCACAGTTATAAGATAACAGGGTCCCGGCGATCGTGCCCACACACCCACACACGCCCTACTCCCATCGGTCCTCAAGCCTCAAGCCACCTGGCTTTAGGGAAAGACCTCCGCTCCTGGACTCCTGGACTGTTCTATTTACAAGGTTTGTTTGAGCGATGCTTTCCCTCAGGCTCTCTCTTTGTGATGCAGTTTGGGACTCGCTCTCCTCTGGATCTCTCTTGGGGCGCTCAGGCTTTGGACTTTGACTTGCGTGCGTCCGGAGGCAAGGCCAGGCAAGGCAAACAGATATTACAAGTCTAATTCCATGGCCATGGGGCCATGGCATTCAACGGCGCTGCGTGGATAGCGTTGATGCCGCGTCCCTGGACAGGACCGAAACTGGACTTTATAACTGATGCGATCCCTTAACGGGCTTAACAGGGTCTGGACTCCGGACGCCTGGTGTTTTCGATTGCTAAGTTTTGGGCCAGTTCAAATACACACATATTCTTTGATGGTATTCACACACACAGAAGAGAAACACGTGCACGACCAGTCGGATAGCAAGTTCCATGTTTACTTCAAGCGATTTGGTGTCTCCATCGATTGCCTTCACTTTCATCGAGAGCGTTGCGAACTCAAAGTGTGCGAGGCCCTCGATGAATTCACAGAATATACTATGCGCTTTGCCCGTAACCAGCTGATAAGCTAGAAAGCTAGTATCCACTTTGGCGACTGAACTGCTTGCCTCGATGAGATTTAGGATGTGCGCCAGTGGTTTATGGGCCAAGTGTGTACAATGAAGCACGATCCAAAACCATGGTAAGTTGATGCCATACTTCACATCAGCTCTCCAGCGTCCCATTCTCTCCTGGTATGCTTTGACCTCGTCTGGATCGGTGCACAATTCTGGCTGCGCTGATGACTTCTGCTCCTGCCGCTCCTGCAGAGGTTTTACAGACCAACTGGACTCGGATAGGAGCTGGCGCCCCCAGCGTTGTACTTTGCTTGGGCTGCCAGCGCCCATCTAATACTAACAAAAATTCGGTACGTTTCTGGGGGCACCAGCTCATATCAGAACGCCCATCTAATAAACTGACTAACTTTATTCTTTCGTGTTCTGTCCTGGGACACACTTAGGTTTACCCCCAATCCTGCCTGTAAGATCTCTTCGCTCCCATTGTCAGCTTTCCAACGAAATGCCCTGTTGAACACACTGGTCAGCAGCAGCATACCAAACTGTACAAGTCGGCTTTGAACTGCGAAGACCACGCCCCACCTGCCTCCGTTTGCCTTTGAAATCTTTGTGTACGCGTTCTTCAACGCGAATGCACTTCCACAGAGTTTGCAACTGACGTAAAAGATGCTTCTAAGATTGTCTCTCCATAGGATGGTGATCTTGGCGATCAGGCTATAGTACGAGAATGTCTTGCACGGAAGTAGCTTTATGTAGCTGTCAATCAAAAGCAAACAGTCTTTCACAATGATCTGTATCTGATGCATCAAACAGATTGTTGCGATGAAAAACTGCCAGATTTTATTGCCTTCTCCACATACCTGTCGGTAGCATCTTTTTCCATAGCCAACCTGATCAGACCCGCAATCGGAACAATACATAAAGATCATCATGCATATGCCGGGGAGGTCGCAACTTTGTTTTGAACCTGGGTAAGGACACCCGATGGAACTCAGTTGTTTATTGATGATCGCTTCTGTTGCTTCGGCTGTCGTTGCGACTACTCGCTGAAGATCTCCAAGGGTTCGGAGGCCCCTATGACCAGGAACAGCGTCCAACGAATCTGCTTCTGCTGCCAACGAAAGCAAGGGCGCAACATTGGCATTTACCATTGTTACGTGCAGCTTGGAATGCTGCCAAACAGTGCTGTTCGTGGCGTCCGATTTGTATGAGATCACCACTACTTCAGCTACACTGGCTTCTTCATCGTCGATGTCGCCAATGTTATGCTTGGTCAGCTCTTCGGTAAACCAAGTGCGATACATCTGTGTCAGGCAAGCTCCGGTATCTATCTCACATCGGCAGACCGTTTGCGTGCTAACATCGTTCATCAGAGCCACCCCAGTACGCCTCGCGGCAAGGTTTGATGCACAACGGCGAATCGCGACTGAGATGACAGACGATGATGTGAGGCGACTTACTTTTTTCCGCACAATGTCAAATTGAGAATCATTGTCAGATGCATTGGTTGTAGTTGTAGCTAATTGTTTAGCAAATTTGTCGGACTGCCGTTTTTTGTCACGATTGCTTGTATATGTTTCTTTCCGGAATTTTCTGATCAGTTGATCCCGTTGACATATGAGTTCCACCAAAGCTTCCTTGTTAAATCGTTGATACGATTCGCCGCTCCTGATAAAGAGACGCTGTGGGGGACGCTGGGGAGGCTCATAAGCGACCAGTTGTGATGACTGTGATGACTGTGATGAGGCATCATATGCATCTGGTGTTGCCGATGCTGGAAGTTGTGAATCGTCGGATCCCAGTGAAGAGGTTTGCGAATCACTATAGCCGACATCGGCGGCTAGATCAACAATGGCGTCAGTGTGCTTGTCTCGGTGACGATCTTGGATTTCCTTCGCCAGCAAATTCGAAATCATGAGCCACACATCTTCGGTTGGAATTGGAATACCAGCGCGCATCAATCCCTGCATGACTATGTTGACGTGGTAACGACCTCTTGGCGGAACCATTCAAGGCTAAAGGGCTAAAGGCTACAAACAAATTACGCCGTACGTTTCTGGGGTGTCGGCGGCGTCAGCCCCTGCTAGGTATCAACACGTTTTTAGGGGCGTCAGCCCCTGCCGCAACGCTTGGGGCGCCAGCTCCTATTAAATGCCCACTAAGGCCACTAAGGCCTCGGCCTCCTCATACTGCCTTACCGACCTTACCGAGGACACAGGGAGGGCAGGGAGGGCCATAAAAAAACATAATTGTTGTGACACTCCCACATATTAAATGCTTCGCTCATAAAGTGCATAAGGCTCATTACAAGTCATCATAAGCCTAACAAGTCGGCCTTCGAAAACGTTGTGGCCTTCTGATGATGCCTGCCTGAAGCTAGCTTGCATGCAGTGTCAGTGTCCAGAAGATGTGCAGCAATCCACGAGGCTTTCTTCGCCTCAGTTGGTAAAAACATCCTCAAAGACAGTTTTGGCCTTGCAGCCTGTGCGTTTGTGAGTTCCCTGGAAAGCCTTATCCTTAACCTAAGGCTCGCTCGCCACTTAGCAGAGATAGGACCGGCAATTCCCCCCTAAGTAAATTGCAATAGATCGCCAAACGATTGAAGCGCAGCCCTTCCCCGCATTCCTAGCGCCGACTTCAGCCCCCATGAGTCTCCTTTCCCTGGATTCCCCGATCTCGTTTGCCATGTGCGTGTGTTGTGTGCGTGTGTGCGTGTGTGTGTGCCTGTGTGTGCCTGCATTGGCGGATGCGCGTATGTGTGCATGCATGTGGTTACATGAACGTTCGACTGCGCTGGTTTGCTTGCCTGTCTTGCCTGTCCACCTCTTGTGCACGTGCTCTCGCGCGCGCGAGTCGAGCATGCATGTGCATGTTCATGTGCAATGTGCATGTACATGTGGATGTGCATGTGTTGTGTGTGTTGTGCATGTGCATGTGCACGTGTTTATGCATGTGCATGCATGTACAATGTGCACAATCCCCCTCGACCCTGCCCTGCCCAGTGCGCGTTCAACGAAGCCTTGCAAGGTCACATGTGCTTCTTTTGATTGTGCCGTGTCCCTCGCGTCCTGCGATTCTCGCAATTCTCGCCAACTAGCCGCACCAGACACGCAACACACGCAACTATGCTTTGTCCATTGATCACTCATCATCATCATTCCTGCCATGCTGCCCACTCACCTAGCCTTTACGATGCACTCTTCCTAGGTGGGGGCGGCGTTGGAGGGCTCAGTTTCGGTGGAGGGCCTGTTGACGGAGCTGGCGGCTTTGGAGGAAACCATTTTGGTGGAGGGCCTGTTGGCGGAGCTGGCGGTGTGCAAAGCTTCGGCAGCTTCGGCCGCAGAAGTACAAGTTCCGATTGCAACAGGTCGTACTTGTCCTGGAGGTCCTTGAACTCCTGTGCTGCTGCCTCCGCTGCTGCCAGTTTTTTTCGCTCTTCTTGCAGCTGCCGCTGCAACAGGTCGTGCTTGTCCTGGAGCTCCTGTGCTGAAGCTGCCTGCTTCGCTAAAGCCGCTTTATCCAAAACATGAAGCTTCTCACTGAGGCTGACTTGAAACACAGCGGCGTCGGTCTGGATCTGTGTTTGCTTTTGCATGTTTCGCTCTTCTTGCAGCTGCTGCTGCAACCGGCCGTACTTGTCCTGGAGGTCCTGGAACTCCTGTGCTGCTGCTGCCGCTGCTGCCAGTTTTTTTCGCTCTTCTATAACCACGTCATAGGCTGTCTCCAGCTGCTGCTGCAACCGGTCGTGCTTGTCCTGGAGCTCCTGTGCTGCTGCTCGCTCTGCTGCCTGCTTGTCTCGCTCTTCTTGCAGCTGCTGCTGCAGAGCGTCGTGCTTTGCGTGGAGCTGCTGTGCTGCTGCTGTCTGCTGTTGAAGCTCCTCCTGCAAAGCAAGCTGCTGTGCTTCTGCTGCCAGCTGTTGCTGGCGATCCTGGGACAGCTGTTGTGCTTGCAACAGCGAATACTGGGCACGGAGATCATCAAGATTCTTCTTCTGCGTGACATTCTCCAAGCTTTTCTCGAGGGTTGCTATCTGATCCTCGTAATCAGCTCGTAGTCGACTGATCTTATCCTCCAACACTCTCACCGCCTCCTCGTGTGCCCAACCCTCGTCCATAGTGAGTTTTGCATGTTCAGCCTGCAGCTCCATATGGAACTTTCGGTTTACTTCTTCCTCTTCTTTCAGCAACAGCTCCGAGACCCAAACGTTTCCATCATTGTCCGTGAAGCGAAGGATTGCACCAGCACCATCAGCACCAACTAAAACTACGTTTTGCAGCTCATTATCGTAGTCACTCCGGCGAGTGTCATCGCTCAGCACCTCGTACGCTTCCGTCAGCATTTGGAACTTTGCAGTGTCGCCGCCCTTGTCAGGGTGGTGGAGAATTAACAGCTTTTGATAGGCCTTTCTGATCTCTGAATATGTTGCCGAGGGCTGGACATTGAGCACCTGGTAGTGGGTCTCGGTGACAGCGGCGACAGCGGCAGTGTCAGCCTGTGCCTGTGGAGGTGGTGCCTTTGGAGCCTGTGGAGCCCGACGCTGTCCTGGATCCTGCTGCTGCGACTGGTGATGTCTCAGATGTGGATCCTGTTGAGCCTGCTGTGGCTGTGGCTGCCGCTGCCCTGGCAAGCCTGCGCCTGCTGAGTGTGAGCCTGTGCCTTCTGAGCCTGCTGTTGAGCTTGACGCTGGCATGGATTGCTGCTG
>Ga0209713_10000742_pt1 | contig 18620 bp, 5 predicted proteins | sample ArcOceMetagenome_3_FD_187444 | JGI IMG/M metagenome (GOLD analysis project Ga0209713, IMG submission 187444) | Marine eukaryotic phytoplankton communities from Arctic Ocean - Arctic Ocean- Svalbard ARC20M Metagenome (SPAdes) (version 2) | ecosystem: Environmental > Aquatic > Marine > Oceanic... | reverse complement strand
GGTGGCGGGCGTCGCGTCCGACGAGAGCCCAACGAAGAGCGCGCGCGTGTTGGCGCCGAGGTTGCCCGTGATGACGTTCTTGGTCTCGAGCCCGTCCTCCACAAAGTAGGTGTGCCCTCGCGTCTCAAAGGCGACGTTGTTCTGCACCCGCAGGAAGTGGACGCCGTGGATGGCGATCGCGCGGTTGTACGTGTGGTGGATCGAGTTGGAGCGCACGTACGAGTTGCGCACGGCGCCGATCATGTGGAAGTGGATCGGGTAGCGCCCCAGCCTTCCCATCTGCCCCGCGTAGCGCACCTCGATGTTCTCGATGCGCGCCACGAGGCTCTCGCCCTGCGAGCGATCGACGATCGAGTCGTGGCGGCGCGAGTGCAGCATGATGTGCGCGCCGTGGCGGTCGAGCTCCGACATCGAGTCGCCCTGCACGACGACGTTGCGCGAGAGCAGCGCGACGTCCGCACGGAAGTCGACGGTGTAGCCGCCCGCCAGATGCAGCGTCTCGCCGAGGTGCTCGTACAGCAGCCCCCAGCTCAGCTCAATCCGGTAGCCGCCGTTGGTCACCGCGGCGACGACGCTGGTGTCGAACTCCTCCATGGTGCCGTTGGCGGCCGTCGAGGTGATGGCGATCGCGGAGTTCTCCACCCAGTCGACCGGCTCGGTCAGCCACAACTCGGTGGCGCCGGCGACCGCGGTCTGCGCGAGCTTGACGTGCGTACGGCCGTCGAGGAGCGGCCGGCCGTGGAGGTCGAGCGTGCAGAAACGGCAGCCGATCGCCTTGGCGCCGTAGACGGGGATCTCCTGTGAGACGGGCGAGCCGTGCAGCGTGATGATCGCGGTGTGCTGGAACGGCTGCTCCTCGGTGCCAACGACGAGCGACCCGCCCATCACGAAGATGTAGTTGGCGTCGACGTTGAGGTCGGCCGAATCGTCGAACTCGAGCGTGCCCTGCACGATGAGCATGTACACGTCAATGTCGCAGTCGAGCAGGATGCGCTGCCCCGTCTGGATCCAGACCGAGTCGCCCGTCGTCTCGAGGCCGGGGATCGTGTTCTTGACGCCGTCGATGTACTCGCCGCCCCACGTCGTGTAGCGCGACCACAGATCGACGTACTCGTACGACGCGTTGGCGGTGGCGGCGGCGGTGCCCGACGCGTGCAGCGTCAGCTCGACGGGCCCGACGCCCGGGTTGGCGGCGGAGGTGACGCCGTACGACGACGTCACGCACACCACCTCGGTCGCACCGACGCTCGTCACGGCGCAGCCGAGCCCCACGATCGTCACGGCCACGTCCGACGTGCCGAGGCCGCCGGGCATGCCTGAGACGACCAGCGTGATGACGGTGCCTCCGGCCGTAGAGCCACGACGTGGGGTCACGCTCGTGACGACGGAGGTCGACGCGAGCTCGTACGCGAGCTGGCTGCCAGCGACGGTGACGGCCTCCTCGGGCAGTTCGCACGAGGCGACCACGAGCTCACGTAGCACGAAGGCGGGGCCCGGATCGTCCCACGCGCCGTCCGGCGGCGGCGGCGGCGGCGTGGGTGGGCGGACGAGGGTGAACCTTACCACGGCCGTCATGGGCGTCCGGCCGCCCACGGTGTCCTCTTTGGAGCACTCCCACGACGCCTTGTCGCAGTCGCAGTCGTGGCTGTGGCCGGTGAGGTCCGCCTCGAAGTCCATGGTCGATGATGTCGCTACGACGACGAGGTTCGAAGCCGAGATGTCGTCAGCGCAGTCATAGAAAGTGCAGTCGTAGTCGCCGCCGTCGGGGTTGCACTCGCCGATGTCGACGCCGTCGACTCGGATCGCCTCCGCCTTCTCGCTGCTCGAGGCGAGGTCGTTGCGAAGCACCTCCACAGACAGCGTGTACGTTGCCCCCGCGACGAGCCCCGTCGCCTGCGCGGCGGCCGACGGCGACGACTGCGCCGAGGTGCCCTCCGAGTACGCCACAACCGTGATGTTGGTCGGCCCATTGGCCGGAGGCGGCGGCGGCGGCGGCGGCGAGCTCGCGTCTGTGAAGTACAGGCGCAGGTAGCGCGCGGTGACGCCGCGATCCGAGTTGGCGCCTCCGTCGCTGATGGCCAGCGTGGCGGGCGGCTCTTCGGCCCGGTACACGGAGCCGCCGACGCTCCAGCTTCCGTCCGAGATGACATCGGCATACAGAGCGATGACCGAGTGCGCGGCGGCCGCGTCGCCCCACTCAAAACGGAGCTCCGTCAGCAGCCGCGCGTAGCCCAGGTCGAGCGTCAGCACCGCGTCAGGACCGTACGCCATCCAGTACGTGCCAGCGTCGCCGTCTGTGGCGAGTCGGGCGGCGTACGCGTCGCCGTAATCCCTTGAGAGCGACGAGGCGCCGCACTCCGCGTCCAGCACGTCGGCATCTGCAGTCTGCAGCGCCGCGAGCGCCTCGATGGCGGAAGCGGCGACGCTGCTCACGACGGCGTCCTGGGAGATGTCGAAAGGGTCGCCGAGCGCTCCGAGCGCGGCCACATACGAGTCGGAGCCAAACGAGCCGTAGACGGCCTGCGACAGCACGGTCGCGGCAGTCGTCGTGTTGTCGTCGAGCGCCTCACCGCACGCGGCGACGCTGGTGGCGAAGGCGCGGGTCGTCTGTTCGCAGGTGAGGCAGATCGGCGTCAGCGCACGGTCGCAGCACTGCGAGCGTGCCTCGGCGAGCGGCACGGCGGCGCCCTTGACTCCGATGAGCGCGTAGGCGTCGTCAATGTGCGTGGGAGTGTTGTTGGCGCCAAGGAGGGCGAACGCGGACGCGAGCTCGTCCACGTTGTGACCGAACGCCAGGCGTGAGCAAGACACGACGAGAGCGGTAGCGCCGCTGGCGAGGTTCTCAATCCACGACGCGAGCCGCCCCGCGCCGTCGGCGGAGCCCTTGGTGTCGAAGCACGCGGCGCGTGGCACGTTGGGCGGGTCGAGCGCCGCGACGCACACACCGTCGCGCCCGACCACGAGTCGGTCGAGGTCGCAGCCGCTCGCACCGAAGAGGTCGAGGCCATTGACTGACATCTCGCAGGTGTCGCTGGTGGTGGCGGCGGTCGCGGCGAGGCTCAGGTGCGAGCACGCGCGCGTGTCGACCACCTCGATGCCGCTCGCCGCGTCGCTCTCAACGCACGTGTCGTTCTTGCCGAGCGGCACCGGCACGGCCACCGTCACGTCGCACGCGCGCTCCTGCGCCCACGCTAGCTGCTGCGCGGTTGTCGGCGGCTCGTACGTTACGTTGAGCACCAGCCGCTGCGCGGCGTCCGCGGCCTCCGCCGAGAAGAAGTAGCGCGCGCCGCTGCCCGCGATGTTGGCCCTGGGCGCGAGCCGCAGCCGCACCTCACAGCTCGCGCCGCCGTCGCCGTCGCCGTCGCCGTCGCCGTCGCCGTCGTCGTCGCCGCCGCCAAAGTCGCGCGCGGCGAGCGCCGCGTCGAGCAGCGCCGACAGATCGGGGCTCTGATCGGTCGCAAAGCCGAGACCGTATGGCTGCATGTCCCACTCGACGACGCTGCCGTTGCTGGCGGCGGAGGCGGCCGCCGAGTCGGTGTCGACATGGACGTGGACGTCTTCGCCGCACAGCAGCTCGGCGCTCACATCCACGACGACGGCGCCGCCGACGCCCGAGTGCTGCGCCACGTGCAGCACCACGGACGTGAGCGCAGCGCCCTGCGGCACGTTGGAGGGCGTGACGACGCCCACCCCGAGGGTGACGACGCCGTGGGTGGCGCTGATCGCGACGACGCCAGCATCGACGAGCGGAGGCGGCGAAGGCGGCGGCAACGCAGACGGCGGCGGCGAAGGTGTCGTGAACGCGCCGTAGACGCCGACCTCGGCCAGGTTGAGGATGCGGTTGCCGCTCTCGTCCGTCTTCGGCAGGTAGACCGTCACGAAGTTGCCGACGGCGCCGTCGCAGCCGTGCGGCCCCTCGTACTGCCCGTCGCCGTCGTACGATCCGTCGAAGCAGAGCGTCGCACCCGCGGCGTCTTCAAATTCCTCGACGACCTCATCGACGGGAACGTCGCTCACCCAGACCTGGTAGTCGCCTAGCCGACTGTACTGCCACCACGCGTTGCGATTCCAAATGCCGACGCTGTCGACAGTGGCCTCGCCGGAGAGCTCGACTGTGAGCCACTCGCCCGTGTCGGACGAGGTGCCCGAGTGGCACAAGTTGGTCGTGTCGCCGTCGATGCATAGCTCTGGCACCGAGTCGGAGTTGTAGGTCGAGGACATGGTGGCGCCGACGAAGGTGAGGGAGACTGGGTTTGTTGGCTCCGATGGCGGCGGCGGACGCGGCGGCGGCGACGGCGAAGGCGGTGCCGTCGGCGGTGCGGGCGGCGGCGGCGGCGCGCTGGGCGGCTGGTAGAGGTGGTTGATGTCGGTGAGTGTGAGGGTCTGCGTGCCGCTCTGGTGAAGCAGCGACGACGGCGCCACGCATGAGAGTTCGAGCGACGAGATCGACGACACTTCGCACGGCTCGCCGCAGACGCGTACTGCCGTGTCACTCGCGTGGAAGCCGCGGCCCGCGACCGTGAGCGCCACACCACCCGCGAGCGACGAGGTGGTGGGCGAGAAGGAGGTGGCGGCGAGCTCAGCCCCTTGGATCGTCGGCAGCTCCGGCTCGCCGAGCGCCGAGCCCCAGCCGCCCGCGACGAGCGTGACTGTCTGCACGCCCGAGAGCGGCGGAGGAGCGACGCACGTCAGCGTCGTGGTGTCGACCGAGGCGATGGCACACTCGGTGCCGCCAATCATGACGACCGTCGCCTCCGTCGGGAAGTTTCCGCCGTCGCCGAAGGCGCCCGACAGCTCGACGGTCCACTCGTCGTCCGTCTTGCCAGTCACCGTCGCCGCTGTCAGGACCGGCGTCGTCGCGCGGCGGTAGCCGTACTCGCACGCCGCAGTGCCGCCCTGGTCGCACTGCGCGTCGGCGCCGGCGACCGTGAGCGCCACGGCGACGTCGGTGTCGGTTGAGAGGCTCGAGGCGACGGGCGCGACGCAGAGCACGTGCGACGCGTTGGCGGAGACGGCGCGGCAAGGCTTGCCGCCGATCTGCACGTCGAGGTGCGCCTTGTGGCTCGAGAAGCCGTCGCCCGCCAGCGTGAGCACGGTGCCGCCCGCCACCGAGCCCGTCGCGGGCGCCACCGAGCGCAGCACCGGCGGCGTCGTGAGCGTGGCGCCGTCTGCGAGCGTGGGCGCATGGCCTCCGGCGTCGGTGGCGAGCGTGATCGTGTGGGTCGCAGTGGACTCGAGCGGCGGCAGGGTGCAGGTCAGCACGACGGCCGTCTGCATCGCGGCGGTGCAGCTCGCGACGGGGCACGCCGGCGCCTCGAAGGAGGTGTCGACCGCGGCGGTGAGCACCTCGCACTCCGTGGTGCCGTCGATGAGGATCGCGTTCTCCGACGGCGTGAGCGAGAGCGTGTGGCCGGTGACCGTGAGCGTGTCGCCCTCGTTGGCGGTGGCGGGCGAAGTCGAGATGAGGACTGGCGTCAGCGAGAGCGCGTAGCCGAACGAGCACGCCTCGCCCGCGGCGCATGAGGCGGCGGCGTCGCCGTCGGCCGTGAGCACGACGACCTCAACGGGGTCGGTCTCGTCGGTGGACCAAGGCGGCGACGGCGGCGCCTCGGGCGGTGGCGGCGACGACGGCGGCAGCGTCGGAGGCGGCAGCGGCGGCGGCGGCGGCGGCGCCGAGGGCGGCGGCATCGGAACGAGGCGGGCGCCGCAGTCGGTGCAATCGGTACCCATCGGACAGACGGCGTACTCGGCACCCGCGCCGCCGTCGTCGCACACTCCGTCCTGAACATAGTACGTCAGCTCACAGGAGTCGAGGCACGTGGTGGGCGGGATCGCGGGCGGCGGAGGCGAGGGCGGCGGCGCCGAGGGTGAGGGCGGCGGCGTGGGCGGAAGCGGCGGCGGCGCCGGCGACGGCGGCGCCGGCGGCGGCAGGCGCGGCGAGAAGATGGCGAGGCAGTCGGTGCCCGCGGGGGGGAACATGAGGTAGCCAGCGAGCGTGTCGAGGTTCGTCTGGTCGGCGGCGACGTACTCGGACACGCCGGCGCCGCTCGAGCAAGGGGCGAGCGAGGGCGCCTCGCACCCCATCAGCGCGTAGCAGTACCCCTCCCCGCCCTGCTGGCACGCCTCGCACACCGCGGCCTCGGCGGCGTCTGCGGCGGGCATCGGCGGCGCCTCGGCGGCGGGCATCTGCGGCGGGATCGCGGGCGGCGGAGTCGAGGGCGGCGGCGCCGAGGGTGAGGGCGGCGACGTGGGCGGCGTCGGCGGCGGCGACGGCGTTGGCGGCGGAGGCGAGGGCAGCGGTGGCAGCAAGGGCGGCTTGCGCGGCGGGAGCGACGGCGACGGCGGCACCGCAGGCGGCGGCGGCGAGGGGGGCACTGACGGCGGCGAAGGCGGCGACAGTGGCGGCGGCATGGGCGGCGGCGGCGACGGTGGCGCTGGGTAGAAGCCGTTCACCCAGGCCTCGATGCCGGCGGACGTGGCGACGGCGGCGGGGGTCTCACAGACGATCTGCGTCGATGTGAGCGACGCGATCGCGCACTGCAGCCCGCCTATCGTCACGGAGGCCGACACGGAGGAGTCGTTGGCGTCGTGTCCAAGGAACTCGAAGCCGGCGCCGCTCACGGTCAGCAGCGTGCCGCCGCCGGCCGAGCCCGCCGCGGGAGATACAGAGGTGATGGCGACGTGGTACGTGAAACCGACGCCGTTGGCAACGGCTGCAGAGCCTCGCGTGGGCAGGTGGACGGCCACTGCGGCCGTGCCGGGCGCGCCACTCCCCAACACGCAGCTGATGTTGGTTGCGAGCCCGTCGTCGGCGTCGCTCGTTGACACGCTGCCGCAGGCGACGCCTCCGAGGCTGACCTCGGGCGACATGCCGCCCTCCAACGCGTCGATGACGAGCGTGACGGCCGTGCCGGCGTGGCCAGTCGCGGGTTGGATGGCGTGGACCACCCTCGCCGCCTCGAAGGCGAAGGGAGTCGCGGAGCCAAGCTCGCTGAGCGCATAGCCGAGGCGCTCGGTGTGCACGCGCACCGCCACGTCGCCAGTGGCGTTGGCGTGCGCATTTGAGGCGGAGGTGGTGCAGCAGAGCACGCTGGCGCTCGACGCGTCGTGGTCGAAGGCGCACGAGGCGCCGTCGTCGCCCAGCTCGATGGTGGGCGCGTCGTCGTCATCATCAAAGTCGTCGAGGTTGGTGCCGCCGAGGCAGAGCGTCATGCCGCCCGCTGCCGAGCCGACAGGGCGGTCGATCGACGTGAGCGTCATCGACGCGCCTTCCGTCAGCAGCTCGTAGCCGCCCGCGAGCGTCGCGACCGCCGCCTCGGACAGAGTCGCGTCGAGAGACGCGATCCGCACGTCGAGGGCGCTCCCGGCGGCGGTCGCCGGATCGGAGGTTGCGCTCGTCTCGCAGACAAGCACGCCGTCGCCGCTCGTGATCACCGAGCAGGCCGCCACCTCGGTGCCGCCGGAGCGGAGGCTGACGGCCATGCGTGACGCGTCGTCGGCGAAGCCGCCGCCGCTGATCGTCAGCCGCACGCCTCCCGCGGCCGAGCCGGCGGCGACGCCGCTGCTCACGTTGGCGGGCGCGGTGGCGGCACCGACGACGAGCTCGCCGCGCACCACGAGCGCGCCGTCCTGCGACGCGTAGCCGTTGGGCGGCACGTGCACCAGCAGCGGCGCGTCGTTCTGCTCGGGGCAGTCGGGCATCACGCACGTGATCGACGTGGCGTCGTACGTGGCCACGACGCACATGCGACCGCCGCCCGCGTCGACCGTCGGAGCGGCCGAGCCGCTAGTGAAGCCGGTGCCCGTCAGCGTGAGCGTCGAGCCGTTGATGTGGCCGGCCAGAGTCGACGCGGCCGTCAGCGTGGGGGTCTTGTCGGCGTCCAGGCCGAAGCTGCACGGCAGCGCCGCGCCCGTCGTAGAGAGCGCCTGAGAGAGCGAGGCGGGCAGCATGTAGACGCTCGCGTACAGCGGCGCAGACGAGGGCGGCGGTGACGGCGGCGGCGTCGCCCCCTCGAAGGCGGCTGCGAGCGGCGACGGGTAGACCTCCGTCTTGCCGCCGCAAAGCTGCGCGCCCTCGCCCTCGTCCTCGGCGGAGCACGTGGTCGCACAGTGCAACGCGGGCGAGGCAGCCTGCGCCTCCGGCATCGACTTGGCCGACAGGCACGTGCATGTGTCGGCGGCGGCGGCGAAGCCGGTGGCCGACGCCGCCGCCGGCGTGCGCGTCGTGCAGTGCATCGCGCACCGTTCGAGCGACATGCCGTCCGCAAAGTCGACCGCGGCGGAGGGGCGGCCCGCGTAGGCGTCGGTGACGGCTCCCGCGGCAAAGCAGCCAACGCGCAGTGCCTCCCAGTTTGGCGCCGAGCAGCGCGCGCTCGACTGCGTGCCCAGGCGGAGGTGGACGGCCGCCTGGTCGGAGGGCGCGCTCAGGTAGCGACCGGGCAGCGGCATCAGATCGACGCCGCCCACCGCGGTCAGCACGAGCGTCGCGCTCACATTGTCGGAGGTCGATGCGTTGGAGGAGCGGTCGGGGGCGAACTCGACGCGGACAAGGTCGGCGGCGCTCGCGAGCGTAAGCCGCGCGCCCGCCGCTGCCGCGCTGCCGCCGCGCAGACGCGTCACTGTGAAGACGGCGGTGCTTTGCCCGTCGCCGCCACGCTCCACGTAGACGCCGTCAGACGCAGTCGTCGCGCCGAGCAGCGCGTTGATTGCCTCCGTCGCCTCTTCAGCCGTCGCGTCCCACGCGAGAGCCGCCGTGGCGGTGGCGGCGTCGCCATCGTCGCCGTCGCCGCCGCCGTCATCGCCGCCGCCGTCGCCAGAGAGCGATAGCTCGACGCTTCCCGCGAGGCACGATGGCCCCACGAGCGTCTCTGCCGCCACGCTGACCTTGGCGTACATCTCAGCGGACAGCAGAGGCAGCGCCTCGCCGCCTCCCATGGTGCCGCCGCACGCCTCCCACGGCGTCGTCAGCTCGAAGGTCCACGAGACGGTCGTGTTCGTGTACTCGACGCTGACGACGTCGGCCGCCGAGTAGGTTGCGTCGCGGAGCGGGAGGAATGCGGCGGCAACGTCGGCGGCGCTCGCCTGGCGCAGGTTGAGCCACACGGACCACTGCTCGCCGTGGGTCAGCCGCACCGCTTGCGCCACGTCGACGCCCGACGCCATCAGCGCCGGGTCGTAGCAGCAGTCCTCGCTGGAGGAGAAGTGCGCGCTCTCGACGTGAAAGTCGACGCAGTTGTCCGTGCCGCATACCAGCCCCGTCCGGCAGTCCGAGTCCGAGTCGCAGTCGCCGTCTCCGTGGCCGATGTTGGTGCAGCCATTGTCGGTGCCGTTGCACGTCAGCGCGAGATGCAAGGCGAGCGTTGGCAGGCCGCTACGGTCGAGCTCGGGCAGGTACGCCTCGTCGTACGCCGTGAATGTGAGGCGCTGCCGCACGCGGCGTACGGCGCCGGTGTCCTGCGAGATCCTCAGAGTCTGCACCTCATGGGCAACACTCGCCTCCTCGCCGAAGGCCACCTCGCGAGGCACGGTGCCGCTCGGAAACGCCGTCGCAAGCTCGGCACACGACGCGACGCTCTGCCCAAGACCGGCGGCCCAGTCGGCGAGGTAGCCGATGGGTGGAGGCGGCGGCGGCGTGCCGATGTGGAAGGAAACGGAGTGGGCGCCGTAGCAGCACGAGCCGGAAGAGCCGGCGACGTTCCTGTAGGTCCAGCTCAGTCCCGACGAGGGATCCCCCAGCATCAGCGCGCTCGGGTCGCCGGTGTCGTAGTCAATGCCGGGGTTGTTGGTATAGCGCGCGGACACCACCGTCAGCGTCACTTCGCCGGTGTCGTCGTTGAGCGCCGCCTCCAGGTCGACCACTTTCAAGTAGGAGCTGCTGTACTTTTCGACGCCGTAGAACCACTTCGAGCTTTCGGTGGCCACCTTGTCGTAGGCCTCGACGTAGCGCGCCGCCCGCGCTACCGACGAGATCCAGCTACCGGCCATCTGGCCGTCGTCGATGACGTGCACGTCGAGGGCACTGGTCGCCCCGCTGATCACGTCGCCGTCGGGGTACGAGAAGGACGTGCCGGTCGCCGTTTCCGCCGGCGTGCTGGGTGGCGACGGTGGCGGCGGCGAGTCGATGCGCACCTCGACATCGGCCACGTGGCCCGCGGAGGCGCACACGGCGCCGTTCTGGAAGGTCGTCGTGGCGGGCACGCACGGTGCGCCGGCGTAGTAGGCCATCGTGCGGCCGTCGGACGCGCCGCAGCACGTGACCTTGTCGGTGACGTCGTCGCAGCCGACGCCGTTACCCAGTTGCACGCGCGGCCGCGCGGCACCGGTGTGCGGGTCGGCGTGCGGCGGGCACGCGGCGGTCGCCTCGGCGTCCTCAGCCGAATTCTTGAGCAGCGCATCCCATCCGGCGCAGACGGTGCCGTCCGAGAAGGTCGTGGTGGCGGGCGTGCACACGTCGCCGTCGCGGTCGATGGCTGCGCAGCACTCGGCCTTGTCGTGAATCTCGGCGCAGCTCGCACCCTCGTCCGACGGGTCGCGCCGCACGCGCGCGCGCCATCGCGCGCGCGTTGGCGATGCGTCTCGCGGCGTGACGGCCGTCAGGATACGCGCGCCCACCTCGCACAACGGGCGGTGGCCGTCGCCGCCACCGGCCGAGCCTGAGCCCACGTGCGTCTCGGGCGGCGGCGACGGCGGCGGGTGCGGCGACGGCGGCGACGGTGGCGGCAGCTTCCAGCCCTCCGACTCGGGACAGACGGCGAAGGCTCCATTGCTGGTCCAGTTTCCCTCGCACCATTCGTCGGCGCCGTACGCGCCCACCATGTAGGTCCACGAGCCGCCGCCGTAGCTCTCTGGGTCGCTGAACTGCGCGCTGCAGCCCCAGCCGCCCGCCCACGACCAGAAAATGAACGGGTTGCCGTCGCCGAGCGGCAGCTTCTCCCACACGACGTTGCCCGACGACGTCACGTGCCGCTGGTAGGTGCCCTCGCAGCTCGCGTACAGCGACCCGCCGTCGAGCGCGAGCAGCTGCGCCGTGACCGCCGGCGGCGAGTTCGGCGGCGGCGCGCCCGGGGGCGCGGACGGCGGCGGTGGGGGCGGCGCGGACGGCGGGTCGTACGTGGGGCCAGCCATAGTGCACGCGAGCTGCAGCCAGTAGCGCTGCCCTGCCACCAGATCGACTGCTCGCGATACGGCAGTCGATGCAGCGTCGGCGGGCCAGCGCGGCCACGAGCGGCGCGAGCTGGAGCGGCGGCGGCGCGACGGGTCGTTGGGGTTGATGGGGAACGGGTCTCCCGGCTCGAGGTTGAGAGGCACCCCGGGACATCCCAAAGTCACGCTCAGCGAGCGCACGGTGTCGTCGCTGCCCTCGGCCCACTGCCGCTGCTGGTAGTGGAGCAGCTCGAAGTTGTACCAGTCGTGAGCCGTCAGCGAGACGGTGCGTGTAACGTCGCTCGTCGTGCCGGAGGCGGGCGTGTTGGCCACGAGCGCGCCGCCCAGCGAGAAGCGCGCCGCGCCACTCGCGCTCAGAGTGACCGCGCAGTCGCCCGTGGTCGGCGCGCGGAACGAGCCGGTCCATCGGCTTGCAAACGCGCCGTCGAAGCGTTCGCCGCCGACGACCAGCACGCCGGGGAGCGGCCCGTCGGCCGAGGCGGCGCCCAGGGCCTCGGCGGAGATGGCCTCGGCACCGAGCGTTGTTGCGGGCGCGCCGAGCGGGCCGTCCGCGTCGGCCACCGCGCTCGCAAAGTCGGCGGTGCACGGCGGCGCATCGCACGTCCACGCGACGCCGTCCGTGTGCCACAGCTGGATGGTGACGGGCGCGGCGGCGTTGGCGGCGTCGGTGGCGTTGACGAGCGCGAGCGTCTCGAGGGGCGTGGCCGTGTCGTTGCCGGACCAGACGAGCGTCGACTCGACGTCGGTTTTGACGAGGAAGTGGTAGGCTGCGGTGAGCGGCGCCTCAAACCACCCCTCCACCACCGTCGCCGTGCCGCCCAGCGCGAGGTCGGGGCAGCCGTCGGCGCAGACCGTCGGCACCGCGAACGACGGCACCAGCAGCGAGCTGGCCGCGGCGTTGGAGCCGGCACCCGCCGCCCACTGCCAGCGCGCGCCGCGCTCGCCGGGGAAGGAGGCCAGGTCGTTGCCGAGGGACGAGGTGGGGGTTGGGCGGGCTATCGGATCCTCCGCGGCCCCGCCATCGGCGGCGGTGCGCGCGGCGAGGCGGCAGTGGACGGCAGATGGGGTGATCTGCGTGACGGCGCACGGCAGCTCGCCCACCTCGATCGCAAGCGCGTCCGCGTCCGAGCCGAAGCCGGTGCCTTCGATGGTGAGGTCGGTGCCGCCGGCGAGTGAGCCGCCGCTGGGGCTCACGCCGGTGATGCGTGGGGGCAGCTCAGCGTGGAACGGCACGCCCTGCGGCGGGCGGACACGCATGCCACACATACTGTCAGCAGGGAGGGTGGTAGGGTGGGTGGGAGGGGAGGGAGGGGGGGGGGGGGGGGGGGGGGGGGGGGGGGGGGGGGGGGGGGGTGTGGCTGAGAGAGGGGCGCAGGGGATGGTGGGGTCCGACCACACAGGTGGAGTGGCCAGGTGGTGGCCGAGGGTCGTGGCGCTGCTGTGGGCGTGGCGGCACACCGAGGCGACGTCGAGCCGTCGGGTGTCGAGGAAGCCGAGGTAGACGTCGCCTCGGTGGTACTCGTCGTTGATCGCGTGCAGCGACACGTTGAAGAGGCCGCCGCTCAGCCCTCCGTCGATGGCGTCGAGCACGCAGCCAAAGTTCGACGCGTCAGAGAAGGCGGTCGCGAGCTGCGACGCCTGCGTGGCGCCACTCACGCCGTCGCCGCCGGCGTCGGGGCGCGAGTAGCAGCCGAGCGTGTCGGCGCCCATGCTGCTCGCCTGGCAATCCTTCTCGCCGCACGAGCCGAGCACGGGCGTGTCGCCACGGAACAGCGTCGCCTGCAGCTTCGTGACGCCGCTCAGCCCGCCGTCGATGCCCTGGCCGGAGAGGCGCAGCAAGCCGCCGCTCTCGACCGTAGACGTCAGCACGCGCCGTAGCCGCGGCGTGCCGCCCACGTCGAACCGCGCGAAGCAGGCGTGATTGATGCCACCAATGTGCCAGCAGTCGGCGAGGCGGCCGTTCTTGATCACGCGGAACGGCAGGCTGACAAAGCTGCCGGTCGCCGAGTACGTGGGCAGCGGCTGCGGAAGGCCCTCGGCGGCGATGATGCAGTGCAGCTTGTTCTTGGCAGATGTGAACGACTGCACCTTGCACTCGGCCTGCGCGTTGATGCCGAGGTAGACCGCGGGCGGCGCGAAGGCCGAGCCCAGGTCCGTGCCGATCAGGTAGACGTGCCTGTGCCGTCGCACGCGTGGCAGGCGGTCGCGGAGGGCACATGGGCAGCAGGCGGCGCTAAGCAGGGTGTGAGGCCAGCTAGATGCAAGAGGCGTACGTCCCGCCGCCGCTCGAGGCGTAAGCGAGCTGGGAGCTGTTGGCCCCCGTGATGCGCTGGATGACCATCGCGGGAGCCTGGATGAGCAGGTGCAGCAGCGCGACGAGCGGACGCATCGCGGCCGAGGTGCGCATCGTTGGTAATGCGGTGGTCGGCCGTGTCGTGATCAGTACCAGGATCCGACCAGGGTCCGACCAATAATCAATCAAGTTCTCAATTTGTTTTCAAAACAGTCCATAACCAGCCAGCCGTGCGCCGCCGCTCTTCTTCTCCTGCTTCTTCTTCGCGTGGTACTCCTTCTGCAAGACCTTCATGATGGCCTCGCCCCAGCCGCCAAACGACGTGACATAGAACACTCCCTCCTGCATCATCGTCTGCCATTACCACCACGTGCAGCCCCGCCACCGTTGAACCACCGTCGGCCCCCGCGTGCACCAGACCCTTTGCGCCTTGGAGTTTGGTTTACACTACACCGCCTCTTTCGTAGAACTAAATTACGTCTGCTCTCCGTTCACTCTTGATTGCAGGTCTGTATGATATGGGCATGTGTGTGTAGCCATAGAGCTTTCCCGTCTTATCTACCCCTCCTGACAGCACGGGTTGCCGCTTGAGACATGCCCGTGCTCGCTCTGCTACTGATGACTCACGGGGTGCAGGCAGCGCTAAGACTCAAACTCGAGCTTGACACGTGCGTCGTTCGGCATCGGCGGCGGCTGCTCCTCGAGCTTGACGCGCGCGCCCGCCGGCATGTCGGGCGGCTGCTCCTCGGACTTGACCTTGCGCTTCCTCGAGGATGAGGAGGGCAGCTGCGGCGGCGCCGCCTGCGCCTCTGGTGAGCGTGCCACCGCGAGCGCCGCCTCTTCGGACGTCGCGAAGAAGCCGAGGCAAATCGTCTTGCCGCCACGATTCATGTACGCCTGGTAGGGCTTGGTCTTCGTGTTGTTGTTGAAGACCACGCCCTTGTAGCCGGTGTTGCTGCCCTCGGACTTCAGCAGCGTCAGCCCCTCCGCCTCCGCCAGCCGCAGCGCCTCCTCTGCCGTCATCGGCGCTGGCGCTGGCGGCGCCGCCGCTGCAGCCACAGCCGCCTGCGCCTCTGGCGTGCGCGCATAGGCCAGCGCCGCCTCCTCCGCCGTCGCGAAGAAGCCGAGGGTCACATCCTTGCGGCCACGCTTCACCTGCGCGTGGTAGGGCTTGGTCCTGCCGCGCTGGAGGAAGCTTCGAGAGGAAGCTCACGCCCTTGAAGCCGGAGATGCCGCTCGCAGACCGCAGCAGCGTGCGCCCCTCCGCCTCCGCCAGCCGCAGCGCCTCCTCCGCCGTCAGCGGCGGTGGCGCTGGTGGCGCTGCTGCTGCCGCTGCCGCCGCCTGCGCCTCTGGCGTGCGCGCATAGCTCAGCGCCGCCTCCTCCGCCGTCGTGAAGTAGCCGAGGGCCAGCTGCTTGCCGCCACGCCTCAGCTGCGCATGGTAGGGCTTGGGCCTGCCGCTATTGAAGCCAACGCCCTTGTAGCCGGAGCGGCTGCTCTCCGAACGCAGCAGCGTCAGACCCTCCGCCTCCGCCTGCCGCAGCGCAGCGCTGGCTACGGACGTCACCATAATATGTAATACACGTGTAATCTTCAGAGAAAACAACTTTGCGCATCGATTTGCGACGACCGCTACGAGCGAACGCCGGCCCGCGGACGCCCTAGTGCCGGGTGATGTGGGGTAGTCGCTGGTAAACGCGTCGCCTCAAAAGCCTCAATAGCCCGGCTACGTACTGTACTATAGCCCGACGAGGAGCTCCGAGGCGCCTACGTAGGGAAGAAATCTTTTTGTTACGAGATAATCTGCAAACACGAGCACGAGAGATAGTACAGCTCGAGCGTGTTCCGCGCATCACAATCATTCAGATTCACGGTAACTGAGCACTGTGGGTGTGGCAGCGTCAGCGGTCGCGTCGTAGTCAGCAGGCGGGTAGAGCTTGCACGGCTCGTAGAACTCGGCGCCATAGAGCTGGAAGAAGCGCTCGTCGTTTAGAACGAGACGCACGCTTGCATCGCGCGCCTGCGCCAGCTCAATCACGCGCCGGATCACCGCGCGCTCGGCCAACTCACCGACAGCGAGCTTGGCGGGGTTGCAGAAGCAGGCGTCGATGCTGACGTGGTCGGGCCAGTGAGAGGCGAGCAAAATCGCGGTGCCACCCGTCGACGCGACTGCCGCCGACACGCGCGTTCTCGCCGTGCGCTCCGCCTCGGGGTCTGCGCCGACAGCATCCTGCGCGTCAAGGGGAGTCTGGCACTCGCCCGCTGCCTTGGCTGCGACGGATACTTCGCGCACGTGCTTGGCCATGAGTTTGATCTGAGGCTGGCGTGGGGGGAGCCACGCCTCGACGTTTGGCGCGAAGCCGTTTGCCCGGATGTTCTCGAGCCGCGTCTTGTACGATTCGAGCAGTGCGCTGGCCTTCGCGCCGGGCATATCGTCGACAATCTTGAACAGGTTGCCTTGCATGCGCACGCAACCACTGCGTCCAAGCGGTGCGGGGCGCGCGACGAGCGCCAGCGAGAACACCGCGCTCGCGAGAAGCAACATCTCAATCTCTCGTCACAACGACGAAGAGATGAGAATCAAAGAGCGCCAGCACGGCGCGTGCCAAGCCTGCGGTGTTTATCCCCCACTTGCGCGCACATGCCGTGTTTTGGAAAGAAGGGGTCGAGGCGAAGATCCTCTACCTGCAGAGCACGCCGTCCGCATGGCAAGCTGCGGTGTTTAAGATACTCTGGAAAGAGTATCTCTAAGCGATGACTCCAGGCGGACCCTCAACTCTCTGCGTATCTGCGTAGGGTTGTGCATTTGCAGGGAGGCATCCTAGAGCCACATCATGAACGACAATGTTTTTTCGAGAGTTACCTCCTTCAGATTTGTAGGTACGCGAGCTCGCGAGGGCACCCCAGCGTCGAGCGCAGCTGAGCCATCAGCGTCCTCTTTTGGAAAAGAAGCCATCGCCACGAGGCCGCCGAGCCCGTTTGCCGGCATGGTGGCGCGCAAACGCGACGACACACTCGCAACTGATAGGCTGCCCGCAGGGGGCTCTACTCCGTGCCTCACACCAGCCGCCGCGCAAGCCAGGAAGACCCCATGCCCGCTGCTGCACACGTTTGGGCGGCGAGGAGGGCAGCGGGCTTCCCGCGGCCGCTACTGCCCGCACTGCTGGAAACGGGCGGTCGTGCTGCTGCTGCTTGGGCTGGTGAGGCCCGCCGCCTCGGAGTGTCTGAACACATGCGTCGGCTACCCCTCGTTTGCTGCAGACGGAGACTGCGATGACGGCGGTCCCGGCTCAGAGTACGCTGATTGCGCCCTGGGCACCGACTGCGTCGACTGCGGCACACGGGTGCTGCCACCGCCGCAGCTCCCGCCACAGCCGCCGCCGCTCCCGCCGCAGCCGCCACAGCCGCCGCAGCCGCCGCAGCCGCCACAGCCGCCGCCGCTGCCGCCATTCATGTGCGCATGCGATGCGGTCGAGGTCGTGCTCAGCGGTGACATCCTCAGCGTCCAGAGCATCATGGCCGGCACCTACGTCAAGCTGGACGGCGTGACGCACGACGGGCGCGCAGTGTACCAGCAGAGCGGCGGTTCCAATGACGGCTCCGATGACGGCTCCGATGACGGCTCAAATGACGGCTCAAATGACGGCTCCAATGACGGCTCCAATGACGGCTCCAATGACGGCTCCAATGACGGCTCCAAAGACGCGACGTTCTACGAAGCAGACGGAGCCGCGGGTTGTATCGACACGGACCACGGCGCGACGGACGCTTGGGACGCAGATTGCGCCGACTACACCACCAATTCCCATTTTTGCACCGGCGGCTCCCACTCGTACGAGGGCAACTCAGCGGCGTTCGACGACGACGACTTCACGTCGGCCACAATGTGCTGCGCGTGCGGTGGTGGGGCCGCTCCTGGCACCGCCGGCTCTAAGGACGGCTCCAAGGACGGCACCAACTACCTGTTCTTCTGGGCGGCCAACAGCGACTGGTTCGTGGGGTCCGACTACACCAGCACCAGAGCAGGGATGGTGAGCGTGAGCAATCTAGACGCGCAGTGCCCCGAGGCGGCGGGTACGTGGATGTACTGGAGCGGGAGCGCGTGGGAGTCCGGCGGCGTCGCCGTCGGCTGCCCGCTGCCGCCGCAGCTCCCGCCGGACCCGCCGCACCCGCCTGGCCTGGCCCCAGCGCCGCCACCCCCGCCGCCACTGCTCCCCCCGCTCCCGCCGCCGCCATCGCCACCTCCCTGGTCGTCGAGCCTCTGCTCCGGCGTGGACGCGCGGTTTGGCTGCGACTGCGTCTCCGGCTGCGACCACGTCGCGTCGGTGGCGACGCCGGCTCAGCTATCGACCGCCATCAACGACACCTCCAAGACGTGCATCAAGCTCGCGGCCGGGGCCGTGTTCGACGCTCCGTCTTCGTCGTCGGACGGCGAAGGGTCGACGGACGGCGAAGGGTCGACGGACGGCGAAGGGTCGACGGACGGCGAAGGGTCGACGGACGGCGAAGGGTCGACGTGGCTGCAGATCGACCACACCGTGGCCCTCGTGGCCGAGGCCGGGGACGCGACGCTCGATGGCGGAGGTGCGCAGCAGCTCATGAGGCTGATGAGCCCGGCCGCCGATGTGAGCATGTGCAACCTGGTCCTGACCAACGGCAAGTCGTCGGTGAGCTGCGCCCCCTCAACCCCCTGCCGACGTGACCCGCGCCGACTGAACGAGTGCGCTGCCGCGTTCACAGGACCGTGGCGGCGCCATCTTCAACAACGACGGCATGCTCAAGCTCAGCAGCTGCACGCTCTCGAGCAACCATGCTTATGTGCGGCCCTCCACCATGCCGCGACCCCCCAGCCGCGTCCCGCGACGACCCCCGCCGCCCCGCTCTCCTCCCTGTCCCTCCCCAGACCGTTGCGCTGACGCTGCGCAATCCTTCCCCTCGACAATCCTTCCCCTCGACAGTTCGGCGGCGCCATCTCCAACTACTACGGCACCACCACGCTGAGCGGCTGCACGCTCTCGAGCAACCGCGCTGATAAAGTGCGGCCCTCCACCGCGCCGCGCCCCCCCCCCCCCCCCCCCCCCCCCCCCCCCCCCCCCCCCCCCCCCCCCCCCCCCCCCCCCCCCCCCCCCCCCCCCCCCCCCCCCCCCCCCCCCCCCCCCCCCCC
>Ga0209713_10000737_pt1 | contig 18732 bp, 12 predicted proteins | sample ArcOceMetagenome_3_FD_187444 | JGI IMG/M metagenome (GOLD analysis project Ga0209713, IMG submission 187444) | Marine eukaryotic phytoplankton communities from Arctic Ocean - Arctic Ocean- Svalbard ARC20M Metagenome (SPAdes) (version 2) | ecosystem: Environmental > Aquatic > Marine > Oceanic... | reverse complement strand
CATGGTAAAATTTTTATTTTTGAAAGCTTCTAAACGCAATATCGAAATTGGGGATGGAATACAGATTTTTGTTTTTACTAAAAAAGGGATTTTAGTTGAAAATAGTATATTAAGATGTGATTGAAATTTTTTTGAAAGTAGATAATTTAAATCATGGATATTATTGGAAAAATGGTTGACATTTAAACTCTTTTTTTAAATTGAAAATTATTAACTAATTGCACGAAATCAAATATATTAGCAGTATTTAACTTTATTGTTTCAAGGAATTTCCCTGATTCCTAGAGATAATTACTATTCACAAGTTAAATTTTTTTTTTCCAAGTTTTCCAGATGAATATGTTTTTAGGAAAAATTACAATTTTTTAAGGAAAATAAAGATATAAATATTTTTAAACTTCCATATAAAAATGATTTTAGTTTTTCAGAAATTCAAGAAGCTTTTTTTTATAATTCGAATAAAAAGTTATCTTTATAATTGAAAATAGAAAATCTTGTATCTCATAAAAGCATCCATTTTAAGATTGAATCAATTACCTAAATACCAATTGTATAATTAGAATGTGAAACCTTTAATTACTTGAAAAACACAATCAATTTTTCGTATATTGAAGATGAACTTTATATAAAATGATTAATAAATAGAATTATAAATGGTCCACACATAATAAACAGTTTTGGAGAAAGAAGGACATCAAGATATTTCGAAAATCAAGAAAAATTATGATTTTGTGTCTATTTATTAATTTATTAAATATTCCTTATTATATTTTAAAAATATTTTTTTTTTATACTATATTAACCATTTAAAAAAAACAAATAAATTTTTTATCGCATGCCAACTATTAAATGTGATCCTTTTTATTTTTTAGCAAAAAAATATGGATTTAGGTCAAGAGCCGCATTTAAACTCATTGAGCTTGAAAAAAAATATAAAATTTTGAAAAATTCAAACGGAATAGTTGATTTATGTGCTGCTCCGGGCAGTTGGGTTCAAGTTGCAAATAAAATCTCACCCTTGGCTTCTCTTATTATCGGAATTGATGCCCAAAAAATTCGTCCAATAAAAGGTTGTTATTTTTTACGAAGCGATATTACTTCACCAAATATAATTAAGGGTTTAACCAAAATAAAAAAGATCGATAAACGAAAGATAAATACAGTCTTACACGATGGAGCACCAAAAATCGGGTCTTCTTGGTTAAAAGATGTTTTAAATCAAAATGAACTAGTATTAATGGCCATGAAAATCAGCGTCAATAATTTGGAAAAAGGTGGAACTTTTATCACTAAGGTTTTTCGTTCAGAATTTCTCCATGGGATATTATATATTTCTAATTGTTTTTTTGAAAGAACATTTTTATTTAAACCTTCTGCTTCAAGAAATACTTCTACAGAAATTTATCTTGTTTGTAAAAAGTTCAAAGCTCCTGTAAATTTTGATCCTTTTTTTTTTTCTCCTGATTATATTTTTAGTTTCTTTCAATATAACTTAAATGTAAAGGGTAGAATTGTTAAATTTGAAAAAAATTTTACAGAACGTTGGGAAAAAAATTTTTTAACGCTAATTAGAATTTTTTTTAAGTACGAAACTGATGAAAAAACAGGGGCTAAAATTTTCGATGACGAATTTGAAAGTTTTTTTGGGTTGAGCATGTTTTCAAAAAATTTTAACAAAAGTAACAATAGCATGGAAAAAAATTTACATAAAAATATCAACAATTACAAATTAATAATCAGGTGGACTCGGCAATTTTTAATAGAATCCTTATAAACAGTGGTAATAAAATAAATAAGTAATTTAATTTTGTTTATAATAAAAAAAGTTTATGAATGAAAATTTAAAACTAATTTATGAACCAGAATTAAATCAAATTTTAATTGGTTTAATTTGTAAAAAAAAAACTGAAGTTTTAAAGGATTATTTTGAAGAAGATGTAGATAATTTGAAAAGGCAGCTAATAATTTTTCAAAATGAAATTTCTAGGTTTCAATCGGTACCATTAATCGTAGGGCAACTAATGGAAAAACTTGATAATAATTCTTGTATTGTTGGATCTACTACAGGAAATAATTATCTCGTCAGAATAATATCTTCAATAGACCATTCTAGACTAAAATTAAACTCTTCTGTTGCTCTGCATAGAAATTCGAATGCTCTGGTAAACCATTTAGAAGATGAAGGTGATTCTGGGATTAATATAATCTTACCTGTTGAAAAACCCAAAGTAAAATTAAATGAAATCGGGGGATTAGAAAAACAAAAAGAAGAAATTCGAGAAACAATTGAATTACCATTAATAAATCAAAAGCTCTATGAAAACATTGGTATTGATTCACCTAATGGTGTTCTTTTATATGGGCCACCGGGAACAGGGAAAACAATGTTAGTTAAAGCAATTGCTTCAAAAACAACTGCTACATTTATAAAAGCAGTGGGTTCAGAGTTTGTCCAAAAATATTTAGGAGAAGGCCCGAGAATGGTTAGAGATCTATTTAAAACGGCAAAAAAGTATTCACCCTCCATAATTTTTATTGATGAAATAGATGCTATTGCAACTAGAAGATTCGATGCACAAACAGGAGCCGATAGAGAGGTCCAGAGAATACTTATGGAGTTTTTAAGTCAAATGGATGGATTCGAGAAAAACCCGAACGTAAAGATAATTATGTGTACCAATCGAATAGATACTCTTGACCCAGCTATTTTAAGACCAGGTCGAATCGATAGAAAAATCGAATTCCCTTTACCAAATTTAAAAGAAAAACGTTTTATGTTCCAAACTCTTACTAAATCCATGAACCTGAGTGATGAAGTAGATCTTGAATTTTTCGTGACAAAGCAAGAAAAACTTTCAGGTGCGGTAATTGCAGCAATTTGTCAAGAAGCAGGTATCCAGGCAATTAGAAAAAATCGTTATATTATAACCCAAAACGACTTCTCTAATTCTTATAGATTAAATGTAGGTTTTCCTCTGAAAATTCCAGATTTTTACAGCTAATTATATCAGCACATGGGGAGATGGAACTCTTGTAATTAAAAATTATTTAGTAAAAAAAAAAAATCAAAAATATTTGAAAATCTTTTTTATTTTTAATCTAAGCTTCATTTTTTCTAGTTATAAGATAAACTTGAGTTCCAATAAAATTTCTTATGCGCCTTAATAATACCCATTAGACTTTAATTTTAATTTTTTTGGTTTTATATTCTCGAGATGTACTCGTATTTTACAAGGTTATTTAAATTATTTTTGAAAACATTCTTCCTTAGATTACTCGATATCGGTATTTTTAAAATTATTTTTTATGTAAAGTAGTTGAGTAACCTTTCATCTGTTTTTAAATCACCTCAAATCGGTAATAATATTTTAACATATGTATCCTCCCATGATTTAAGAACTAATTTTATTGATAAAAAGTTTTTAGTTGTGGTATTGAAATTCTTGTATATAGTGTAGGAAAATCACAGTTGAGCTAAAAATTTAAAGAAGGAGAGAGAGAGGGTGTCTTGTATAATAATGTTCTTTAAAACCATTAAAAATTTATAATTTTCTAAAAAGGTTTATCATTTCTAATAGAATTTTTTTTCCAATACAAAGATTTTCCCGTTGTTCTAGAAATAGATATAGTCAAATGATTTTTATAATTTAAAAACTTGACGATTTTTTTGAGACTTTTAGTCGTAGTTTTCTAATATAAAAAGTTTTTTTAAACGATTTAAGAATACAAATAATTCTTAGATTAAAAAAATTTAAACCAAAGAATTAAAAAATAGACAAATAAATGTATTAGTCTTTTTAGTAAAATTAAAGCTAGATTTTTTTAAAATAAAAGCATAGAATTTCGATTCTTGATTCTTAAGTTTATAAATGTTTGATATTATTTTTTAAGTAAATTTAGGTAGCATAACGTTGTGACCATTCTCGAGCAGTAGCTTCATATCTAGAACGGTTTTCCTTGAAAACTCTGGCAATTTCAGGAACCAGTGGATCGTCGGGATTTGGGTCAGTTAGAAGAGAACTAACAGATAAAAGAACTTTTGAAACCGTTAAAGCCGGACTCCATTGATCGCGTAAAATATCCAGACATATATTACCATTTGAATTGATATTTGGATGATATATACGCGTAATGAACTGAACTTTGGGTGGTTTAAAGGGATAATCAGGAGGAAAATTTATACTTAAAAAAAAAACACCCCCTGCATATGGAGATTCTCCTGGACCGATTATGGATGCTGTCCATCGAAATAAATTGTCATCATTAGGGCCAGCGGAACAATTTGAAGGGGGGTCTCGCATCAAATCTTTGAGTTCTTTTTGTATACGTTTTGTAGCCATTAATGAAAAATATGGATATAAATTTTATTTTATTAATCTATTCAGACAATAAAGCTAACTATCGTTTCTTCATTACTAAGTAATAAACCTAAAATAATCTAAAAACTTTAATTTTATTTAAAATAATTCAATCATGAAAAAACTCGATAAAAAAAATTTATAAAACTTAGATTTTAAATAAAAAATAGTACTCATCTAAGATTTTAAAACCTGCATACAACATTTTTAAAATTGAAGCAAAGGTAAAACGTTTTTTTTTCCAATATCTTTCCTTGCCCCCCTATGTCTCCTTTTTTTTTTAAAAAAAAATAATAATAACCGTTATCAATATGAATTTATCTGTAAAAAAATAAATTTTAAATTAAAATTATAATGTTTCTAGCAATACTTGTACTACTTGAATTTTAAATAGATTAAACTTATAAACTTTGAATTCATTTTCAATCAGAATTTACGATTTTTTTAACTATTGAGTTTATTTTTAATATAAAAAAAAATATTTTTCTTTTTTTAGAAGAAATAAATTGAAAATATGATTTTAATAAAAAAAAATACCCTTTTGAAATTAAATCTTGAATCATTCTAATAGAAAAATAGTCACGTTTCTCTAAAATAGGTAAATAATAATTTTTTTTTAATCTAAAAGACCTTTTATTTGTTCCTAATATAACCATGTGGTCATCAAATAAAAGAAGCCAATTTTTACTTCTGTAAAAACCTTGAACACTAAGAATTTTATTGCTTTGGGACGTATTTTTATTGAAAATAAAATTTTTTGGTTTAAATGGGAAGAGGTTTTTAATCATGTTTTTATTATTTTTTATCTCTGAATTACTTCCAAAAATTCTTAACTCAGTTGGGTTTTCTGTTAGAATTAAAAAAATTTTTTTCCTATTGTTTAGAAGTATAAACTTTCCGTCCTTTGAATATTTAATTATTGTTTTTTCTCTAAGAGGGTTATTTTCTTCAAGAACTTTTTTCGAAAGTTTTGGGTATAGTGAAAATTTTTCTATCAATTCAAATGTATCACAAATAAAGATTAGGAGTAGACCAGAAATGGAAAAAACTACCAGATGATCAGAAATAGGATTTATAACAAACCCTGATATAGCTACATTAATATTTATGATTTTACAACTTATCTTTAAAGAAGAAGTTGGAGATAAATATAGATTCCATAATTTAAAAGAACCATTTTTGTCATTCGATATAAATTGGTTTTTCCTTCCTATAAATTGTAAACCAACGATTTCAAAGTTGCTAACCGAAAGAACTTCTTTTAAATTTCCGGTTTTTAGAGACCAGATATATATTCCTTGCTTCGTATTACAAGAACCAACTAGCAATTTATTCGAATAATTGATGTCGAAGAATTCAAATCCAATTGATCTAGCATGATTTTCCATAGTTTTAATAATGATCAATTTTTTTAGGTCAAAAATTTTTAAACTCCCGTCTGCAGAGCATGATAGGAGGAATCTAGAAGTTTTTTTAAGAAAAATTGTTTTTAAGATACATTTAAAATGATTATTGAAAATTGCAAGAGCAAGTCCCAAATTCAAAGACCAAATTTGAAGAGTTCCGTTTGAATTTCCTGTGCATATTAATTTTTCATTAGGAGAAATATCTACAGCTGTAAATTTAGAAGCTTGGGCTTTATTAGACAATATTGTAATAGGTTTAAATTTATCTAAAATAACAACTTTTTGGTTTTTATAAGATCCTATTAAAATGATTCCAAGATTTTTAGAAACACATAAAGAAGATATCTGGATTTTTAATAATTCTAGTTTTTTAAATGGAGTTAAAATTTTAGTTCTATAATTTTCTTTTTTGAAAATTTTTGAGAATTTTTTTTTTTCTTCTGGAATTTCAAAAAAGACCAGAATGCCATTAGCATACCCTTGAATTATTAAAGATGATTCTGGTTTGATTTCAGATACAGTTAATAAACCATTTTCTTTTTTTAATTTACAAGAGTAAAAAAAGAAAAAAGGGTGTTGATTGTTTAATTTTTTTCGCGAACATTTGAATTTTTTTAATATATTTTTTCGATTTAATACCCAAATTTCCATCTGCTTTGAATAAATCTTAACAATTTGGATTTCTTTTAAGTGTAGTAAAAACCAATTTATATATAATTTAGTCCTATTCCTCAAACGAAAAATTTGAATCGATCCGTCATCCCCTCCTGTCACTAAGAATTTTCCACCTTGATCCCAATGAAGATCCAAGACTAACCTACAATTTATAATAAAAGTATTTGTTAATGAAATATGCGAGAATTTTTTTGAAATAAGGGATGTTTTCCATAATTGAATATAATTACCAACAGACAAAGCAAAAAATATCCCAATAGGTGACCATTTTACTTTTAAACATTGATTTTTGAAGGTAATTTTAGTTTTTATCTTTTTTAACTTAAAGTCCATTAACATCAAATTATTATTTTGGTCCAATATTAAGGCATGATTATTGCTTTGCTGGATATCAAACGCAGTAATGAAAGTTTGGAGCCCAAAATCAAAGGATCTTATTTTTTTGTGTAAAAAATTGAAACTGATTAAAAAACCTTCTGACAAAAAAAAAAATTCTGCCCTATTTTCAATTAATTTAATGTCACTGCCTCTAAAATTTTTTCCTATTGCATTTAAAAATTTTATATCCATAAAACAATAAAAAACTCGGAACCGTGGGAGCAAAATTGATTTAAAAATAAACTTAAACTTCTTGAAATAAAATTAATAGTCTTTATTTATAAATTAAAATAAAAACATAGAAAACTAAGCTATTTTTATAAATGAAGAGTGTAAAGCATTTTTATTATTTTTATTTTCTATAAAACTTATATAAACCATCCAATTTTCCATCTCACCGTTTATTAAGTATCTTCTTTTAGATAAACGTACTCTGACTCTATTTGGAACGCGTTTTGACCCATTTTTACATAAGACTGTATTGAATAAAGGGTCAATTCTTACGGTTTTAACTCCCATTAATTTGCTTGAAAGTTTTCTAATTTCTTTAACTGCTCTGGAAACTCTATTTTTAAATGTCATTCCAAAAGTTCTTTTGTGTAAATTTAGAGAACATTCGATACTATATTCTTTAAGTTGATTTAACATTGAATTAAATAATTAATTTATTTATTTAATTGAAAATTTGAAAATTATTTATTAAAACCATTCTGTTGTACAGTATATGTATACAAAAATAATTCAAAATATTTTGATAGAAAACCAATTTACTGAGTTTATTGGAAAAGAATATATTACTAATTCTCTAAAAATTTTTAAAAATACCATAATAGCATCTTTTTTACCATTTAATATTATAAAAATAAAAGATTTAAGCGAACAAGGAAATAAAAAAAGGCCAATTTTGAATGACAACGATAGAAAATCTACAAAGATCATCTTTAGGCTAAATTTTGAATTAAAAAAAAAGTTTGTTCTGAACTTTAATTATAACAATTATTTTGGACATTTTACAATTGAAATAGAAACTGGAAAAAAATTTTTTTTTTGTTTGACAAAAAGCACCAATAAATCCTTGTTTTTAGAAACAGATGTTTTTTCAATAACATGTTGTTATGAAACTCTCGGATTAAGAAATTTTAGTAATACGAATCAATATGTTCGAGAAAACTCAGGATTCAGTAGATGTTATTTTTATCTTAGAAAAATATATCCGTATCACATGGTTAAAGAAGTGGAAATTTTTTCAGGATTAAAATTTATTCGTGAGGTTTTTTTTCATCCTATTTCAGTATTTGTTTCAAATTCATCCGGGTGTATTATTTGGTTGCCCATAAGCTTTAATGAAAAAAGGTTTGAACTTTTACAAATCTGTAATTTCAGAATTTCTGGTTTCAAAAAATTCAAATTCTCTTTTTCACCTTTGAATTGTTCTTTTTATCTAAGTTTGATCAGCAATTCATCGTTATCTATTTACAGAAGTTTTTTCAATAATGAGAAAAAATTTCTAAGAATTGAAAACCTGAGCAAATGGGAAGATTCTCTTGTAAATTCACTGTCAGAGATTTTTTGGCATCTTAATATACATATCTATTTAATTGGGGGCTTCGTTGATGGTAAAATTTTTATATGGAATGAATTTCTTATTCCAATTATACAATTTATTAATCCTAGTTTTTCAATTTTCAATTTTGGTTTAGAAGAAACGTTTTTTGGTTTCATTTTTTTATTAAAAAAGAATACTCTAAATATTAGAAATTACGGAAAAAAAAAATTACTAAAGTTTCTTCCTCAAACAATAATAGCTCAAGTGAATCTTTCGAAATGTAAAAAAACTGGAAATTTAAACAAAGAATGGTCTTTAATGAAGAATATGAATTGGGATAATTTTAAAAAAAATTTTCCAAATTTTTCCAAATTTTCTAATTATAAAACAATGGACTATAAAATTTTTTTGAAAGTCAATAGAATTTACATAGATTCAATAGATTATTTAATTTTAAAATTGCCTACTTTTAAAAACCTCTTCAATCTAGGTTTTTTAACTGACACTTTTTTTAAAAAGAATTTAATTAAAGTTTTTAGAAACCAAAAAATCTTGTTCAGTTTTAAATTTATTGTTAATATTATCGGTATAAGACGGTATTTAACTCGACAGGAAATCGAAAAAGAGCAATGTATTACACGGATTAACTTCAAAAAATTTGCATATATTCGATGCGACATATGCGTTAGAATTTGGAAAGTTATGTTTAACTCTATAAAAAACCATTTTTGCCCTTTTTGTCATTTTCTAGGTGATTTTTATTCCTTTGATAAATTACAAATTTATATTCATGAATTTGGGGATTGGTCTAGATCAGAGGTTTTTCAAAAAAAACAAGCTAAATTTTTTTTTCCTTTTGCCAAACAATCTAGGGGAAGAATCTTTAACTTTAATAAATTGGTGCAAAGAACAATGAGTCTAGGATGTTTTTAGAAAGAGGTTGGGTACTAAACTATTTCGGTTGGCTGAATATTCAGACAACTAAATATCATTCATTGAAGTCTAAATTAAAAACAAATAGGTAAATTTTTTTACCAAAAAGTTTTCATGCTAAGAAATAGAAAAAGCTTATTTTTTTGATTAATGTCTCTTTTAGAATTCAGGCCAAAATACGGACGTGTTTTTTTCTTAAAAAATTTTACATCGTCAAAAATTTCATTCACCCATCCTTTATCAAAAGAATATTTAAATTCAGATTTTTTGAAAAATGTACATTCAAATCTATTATTATTCTTACACCATTCCAAATAATGCGTATTCTTGGGATTTGATAAAAAATAAAATAATATTATTCGAAGAAGAGATTTCCATTTTAATTCAGTGAATAGACATCGACAGAATCCTAAATGAAAAAGTTGTAATGAAAAATCCATTGATAGCTCAGACACAGTAAATGAAACGTTCCAATCTAAATCACTCTTTAACAGAGAAACTCCAGTGAGATCGTGAGAAAAATTTAATCGGGTTTTTTTATTACAAGAACCTAAAAAACTACCCAAAACTTGTATAACTTGTGAAAGACTTAAATCATTTACACAAAAATACATCGAAAAAGGAAGAACGCATTGAATTTGAGAATAATGTTCAGTTTTTAATTGTAAGACCCAATCCAAAAGACCTTTGTGAATCTCAGTTTTAATTTCCCCTAAAAAAAAGATTAAATTATTTGCAAGACAAAAATTTGAACTTAAAAAATATCGTGTAGACGACAGAGAACAAAAAAGTCCTTTTTGGAAATTTTTATATTTAGAAATATATTTGTTCTTTAGCTTTTTAGGAAAAATAAGTTCATTTTGTAAGCTAAAAATTCGATAACGTCTTAATTTAATGGTATTGTAATTCCTGAAAAATTGGGACAAATAAAAACCAGAAGTTTGCTTTTTTTTAAAATATACCTCACATTCTTTTGAATTATCGAGTTTGATATTATATATCCTTTCTATTAACCCTAAATTAATTTTGGAATTCGAGTCATTGAACAAGACAGGATTTTCTAGACCGATTATCCCAAGACCATTTCGAAACATAAATCTTTGACCGGTCTTATTAAATGATCTTGAATTTTTTATTAAATACCGGGGTATCTCTAAGTTAAAGAACTGTTTTCTATTAAGATAAAAGATTCTATCAAGAATTTGAGCCAAAATTAATGATCCAGTTGATTGATAAAAAGATCCAACTAATATATGAGATTTTATAGAGTGAATTGATAAATTAAATCTATTTTCCAGAATTTTTGATTCACAGTAATGATATTGAAATGTTTTTCCCAGAAAAAAACTCGATTTTTTAACTTCAGATAAAATTGAACTTTCTGAGCTAAAAACATTTTGAATTGTTTTAGAGAAATAATCTTTTCCTATGGTAAGCTTATTTCGATCTCTAAATTTTTTTGAAAGAGTTTCACTGAAGGAATCTTGTAATTCTAAAAAGTAAAATAATAAATCTATCTTCAACATTTGTTAATATTACTTTGTTGATATTAAATATTAAGATTATGTGAAGTTAAATTTATTATTTGGTTATATTAAATCATAGACGAAAAAGTAAAAAAAATTCTACCCTATTTGAAAAATCAAAATGGCTTGCGATATAAATAATTTGTTTTTCTGCTTTCTTCTTTAGTTATTTATTAAATCCTTTAGATAGAATTCCATAATGTCAAACTAAAGAAGCTATATAGAAGTGAAATTTAGTAAATTAGATTATAGAAAATTTAATCCCCGATAATTAATATGTTTTTTAAAAATCGAACTCCCTCTTTTTCTCCAAGATAAAAAAAAATTTACTTAGAATATGGAAACTAGAAGTCCAATTATATTCAGTGTCTTGAAATAATACAAATAATATGAAAGTAATATATATAAAAAAAAATACATATTAAAAATGTAAATTTCTAAAAATTTTACCGTGAACAGCTTGTGGTATTTTTAATAGTTAAAATAATTATTTTAAAAAGTATTATAATGCTACCATTGTTATATTGTAACGGAAATAACATTATTTTCAGTAATCAAAAAACAAACTTGCTCTCTCAGAAAAAAATTTATAAAGATAAAACCTCAAATAAACTTACAATGATTTCTATTAAAAATAAAATTTCAAATAATAGTTTAAAAGGTTTTGCTGGATCATTAATTCTCTTAACTCCTTTATTGGTAAACGCTTTACCTGAAGTCAAACCAGAGAATCCAATTATTGATGATTCTGGAGTTCTAACTAAATCTTCAGTAAGTTTTCTCGAAAAAAACAGCCAAAAAGTTCTTGAAGTGAGCGGTTCAAAATTATATATCGTATCAATCAGAACTCTTCCTTACGGAGAAGATCCTTCTGAATTCACTAAAAACCTTTTTTCGAAATGGGAACTTAAAAATAACGAAGTTTTGGTAGTATTGGTTAGTAAAATTGCTAAAGGATCTGTTTATGCTGGTTCCGATGTGAAAGGATTAAACGACGCAGTTATTAAATCAATAGGTGAAGAAACTTTTTCGTTTAAAGCAAAAGAAGAGCAATATAGCTCAGCAGCAATTGATGTAAGTAATAGGCTTGTTTCTATTCTTACAAACAAAGGAGACCCTGGTCCTCCAACATTAAATCGCACCAATGATTCAAGTAATTTTAAATCTGCAAAGGTTACTGAAGAACGTCGTTCAAAATATGTTGCTATAATAATAATTTTGTTGGTAATCGCCTTTGTTGTCCCTATGGTACAATTTTTTTACTATGTTAAAGACGAATAAAAAAAATCCTCTTAAATTAAGTTTAAAATAAATTTTTTGATCGATCCTTACATTACAAAAATAACGTGACAAAAATATCTATTTAGTTAATATTTTTAAAAAACGTTATGAAAAAATGGTAAATTTTAAATTGCTTAATGAAATGAATTCCTGGAATTTGAAATAATTAAAAAATATAAAAAATGTTTGAATTCATAGATAATAAATATTTTCATTTTTTAAATTTCTTAATTTGTTTTAGATATTAAAATAAATTTAAATTTATAAACCTTCTCAATTAAAAACTATTCAACAAAATTATGAAAAAAATATTGGATTCTAAAGGAATAATAAATAAGGTTCTTTCAAGTACTCAAAGAAAAACACCGACCGTTGTTCATAAAAGGTTTTCAATCGAAAGAATTAGAAGATTTTATATAAAAAAAATAAAATTTGTCCAGCAGAATTTTTCTACACAACTTTCAGAAATATTAGAAAATTTCCCTTCCATTGATTATATACACCCTTTTTTTGGAGATTTGTTGGATTTGATGTTTCAACGTCAACATTATAAAATTGCGCTATCAAAAATATCCGTATCGAAAGGGAAAATAAATGTAATCTGTAAAAACTTTGTCAAATTGGTTAAAAACGGGAATACTTCCTACGTTTGTAAACAATCTAAAAAAGAAGCTTTTGGAAAAATATGCACCATTGTTAAGAAACTTAATAAATCATTTATTTTCCTTGAAAAAATTCGAAAACATTTGGAAAATTTACCAAACCTTGATCCTTATCGAAAGGTGATTATATTACAGGGGTCCTCGAAAGTCGGAAAAAGCTCTTTTCTTAATAAAACAACAAGAGTTAATGTCAGACTAGGAGATTCTGTTAAAAATAATAATTTTATGGTAATTGGCCACATGCAGAGTAATTTTTCTCAACTTCAGATTCTAGATATAAATGGAACAATTAATCAAGCAATGCAGTTTGATAATCGTTTTGTTATCCAAGTTTATAATACATTTTTGAATCTAGATTACATGGCGTTAAACTTTTTTGATTTAAGTGAGTGCTTATCTTCATCATTAAACGAACAAATAAAAAGTTTCAAAAGTTTCTGCGATATAAACCCGATAATCGAAAAATTACCAATCTTAAACAAAACAGATTTGAGTTGGGAAAAGTTTTTGAACTCGGTACAACGTGCTGGAATTAATTTTTTATTAAAAATAATGAGTTTAAAACAAAATATTTTAAAAACTTCATTTCACGATGAAATTGGTATATACTCGGTAAGAAACAAAATTTATCAAACAATTTTTAGTGTTGGAAAATTTGAAAATAACAAGAAAACTAAAATAAAGTTTTCAAGAACTCTTCTAAAAAATTCATCTAAAAAGTTAAATTCCCATTTCATAGATTTTAAGACACAATATTTAAATAAAAAACTAATTTTAGTGAACAATTCGAAACAAAGACCAGAAACAAATTTTCAAAAAATTCGTGCGAATCCTTTTTTGAATGATATAAATTCCCATTCGAATAATTTAATACAACAAAATGATGTATACAACACTCTACCTAATTTATTAAATGAACGGGAACAGAAAAATAGAGAAATAAAGATTGAAAAAATTTTTATAAAAAAAAATTTAAGGGTTGTACCCGGAAAAAAAAAAATCAATAAAGACTTTGTTTTTTGTTCAAGGAACTTTAATAGTTTCTGATACTTATGATGATTATATTTCAGGATAAAATAACATTAATATAAAGAAATTAAATTCCTGTTTATATATTGTCCTAAATCATTACGAAAGTTTTAAAAACAATCTTTAATATTTATAAAAAAATTACAATAAATTATTCCTTTTTAAACTTTCCCATGAAGCCATGTATCAATTATTTGCAGTTCTGGTTGAGTGGTTTTTTGCCCACAAAAAGAATGCCAGTCATTAGTTATAATACCGCTACCTAAAGTTTCACTTCCTCGATTTACAGTTGCAGTTCTTAGAGGTATCTGTAGTAACTCAGTTAAAAAATCTTGTTCTTCACATGAGATATTCGGATGAACAAGACCTTTTTGGTTATTTAAAACACAGTAGGAGCCTACTAAGCTAAATTGACCCACATAAGTCTTAAATACCTCTACTCCCAATGTATCAGATAAAAGTTCTTCTGTTTTTTTAGACAAATCTGGGCTTATAAGGGCGGTAAAATCATTTACACAGATGCAATTTCCTAAAGTGTTCAAATTTTCTTCGGAATATTTAACTACTATCGAATCAGGTACTGAATTTTTTAGAGAAGCAAATTCTTCAGGAGTAGTTTGTGGTGGTAAAAGGATTCCTTTCGAATTACAAGCTATCAATCGTCCTTGGCATTTGGAACTCAATACATTTGAAAGTAGAACTGGAAAATTTTTGCCTAATTCACTTCTTAATGCAATAAAAGCTTTTTTAGACAGTGTGACAGGAACTATACAAAAAGTATTGGTTAATTTAATATATGTTCCGATTTCTGAACTAGAATCAACTTGAATTTTGATAGTCATAATATAGCTCGTCTAGCTCAGTTGGTTAGAGCGTCGTGCTAATAACGCGAATGTCGTAGGTTCAAATCCTACGACGAGCATTTACATTTATTTTAATGGAACAAACTTGGATGAACTAGATGCACCTACCCCTGGTCTTCCGTGTTTGATTGGTTTATATGTGATTGAAAATTCCCCTAAATAATGTCCAATCATTTCCGGTTTAATTTCTATCTGAGTAAACGTTTTTCCGTTATAAACACCTATTAAATTTCCAATCATTTCGGGAACAATTATCATATTCCTTAAATGCGTTAATACTAATGGAGGTTTTTCATTGGTTTTAGTCATTTTTTTGGCGCGGCGCAATTTTTGAATCAAGGTAATTGGTTTTTGCTGCAGACCTCTCGAAAAGCGTCTTCGAGTTCTTGATCCTAATGCTTCAATTAGATTTTTGGATGTCAATTCAAGAAGCTCTTCTATTTCCATTCCCCTAAATGTAAATTTTTTAAATCTTTTCTTTCTTTCTTTATTCTATTTTTAAAATTATTTTCGATTTTCTTATTTTCTGTTAACCTATATAATTATTACTTACCATTCTTAATTATTATTTTTAAAAATAAAATTATTTTTATTAAATATTAAAATTTTTATAATATATAAATAAAAAGATGGTAAAAAAAAAAAATCAATTTTTAGTAATATTGCATGTACTAGTTTTGTAATCTTAATTTTTAAAATAATTTATTTATTTTAAATTTATCAGAAAATATTAATATCATTTTATCATTAACACGAACTTAAATCATCATTTTGTAAGAACTTTGGTTTTCATTTTTTAAAAAAAGCAATCGTTTTTTATGTTTAGTCAGTAAATATTTACTTTAGAAGCGAATTAAGTCTAATGTAGTTTTTGTTGGTAATGTAATTATTAAATTTAACATATTTTCCCTTTTTTTTTTTAAAGTTGATTTTTCTTTTTGGAAAATAAAGATATCTTTTGTCTTTTTTAATCTGTTAATGAAAATATTTTTAAATCTAGGTTGATATTTATTTTCATTTAGAGAAAATTCATTATTTAAGAGAAAAATATCTCTTCCCTCTAATTGTTTTTTTATTAATATTCCAGTCATTTTTTTAAGTTTAAAATTGTTTTTAAATATTGTATTATCCTTGGTTTCTAAAATTGGAATTTTATTTAGTTTTACATTTTTAAAATATTTCACCAAAGTTTGTACTTGTTTTCCAATAGAATCAGGTTTAAGTTTTTTTCGAGATTCTTTAAAAAAAAGAAATCCAACTCCCATACATTCAATTTTCCTAATGGGTTGAATAAATAATTTTACAGAATCAATAGACTTTTTTTTTTTTTTTATTTGGAAAATTAAACTTAGGGTGGATAATAAGGAAAAAGGACTCTTATTATTAATATTAAAATAATACAATTGGTTTCTTCTCGAAATAATGTTTAATTTCAGGGGTATTTTTTGAGTTCTATGAAATATATTTAATTCAAGATTTATCTTTATTCGTGTTGCCAAACAATTTTTTTTTGATATTCGTTCAGAAATTTTATTTATAAAAATTAAATGTGAAGATAAGTCGAATTGATATGACTTTATTATCCCAAAACAAGTAAATAATAACAAAATGGGATATTCCGACGTTTTTGCTTTTTTTAATATTAAGAACAAATGAGAAACAAATGATTTTAAAAGTTCATTTTTTGAAAGAAAAAGCTCGTTATTAAATTTTTTCTGAAAATTCAAATTAGAGCAAACAAATAATTTTAGATAATTTAAATAAAGATCAGGTAAAATTTGAATGGGAATTTTTTTTAATAACCTTGAAATTTTAGAGTATGATATTTTAACTGCAAATTTGTTAAACAATGGTTTATTTGTTGAAGTTAAACTAGTTTTTTTATTTAAAACCAAAACTCGAAAAACCAACAGCGCATTAAAATCTTTAAAAATAGGTCTTACCTTTTTATAAACCATATTTGATGATAAAAATACGCATGCTAAAAATTTATTTAGAAAAGTATTCAAAAAAGCCTTCTCTTTTTTAAATTTTATCATTTTTATTTTTACCCTTAATGATAATAACTGTAAAATATCTTTTATTTTGAAGTGAGAGGGCAAATTTGATAAAATGGTCGTTGACAATTCTGTCAATCCAAAGATTTTGATAAAAAGGTTGTGAGAAAGATCTATTGAAACTATAGTTTCTAACTTTACAAAAAAAAAATTTTTGATAAAATCGCAATAGGAAAAAAATTTTTGAATAAAAAAAAAAACGATGAAATAATTTTTAAAATCTTTTTCAAGAAACCATAAAATAAATTTTATAGAAATGAAACAAACTATTTCTTTAAAAATTCTGATATTGTTTTTATTTTTTAGAATATTTGACTCCTTTTTTTTTTTGGTTGTTTTATTCAAAAAGGGTTCAATTAAAAGTGTTCTAAATTTATTTATATAGTTTAAAATAAAAATTTTTTTAAAATATTTAAATTTGATAAATTTTTTATTTTCGAAACGAAATATTTTTAAATTTTTTTTTATTTTTTTTATGATATAACTTAAATTTACCTGCGGTACACATGAAAAAAAATTATTTTTCTTGTCTATTAAGAAGAAGTTTCTGGTTATATCAATTTTTGACTTTATTTTTTTTAAATTTATTGCCCCGAAAATAGAAACTTCCTTGCTAGAATTAAAAATAAGAAGCTTTTTAATTTTATTTAAAAATTTCTTTTTTTTTATACTCCAACTTTTGAACTTAGGTAAATTTAGGCAAGAATTTATTAGGAAACTGTAAAAAATAAAACTACAACATCGTATTGAATGTTTTTCAACCTTTAGAAAATTTAATATGTTAGACGTTAATAGATATTCGAAATCACACTCTTTTTTTAACAAAAACGGAAAAGAAGATACAAAAATGAAAAAAAATTTCTGGATCATTAGTTTGAAAATGTCATTAAAAAAATTCACCTCCCGGAAATCTATAAAACTTGAATTATTATTTGAAAACGATTCAGGAAAATTAAAATCATGAGATAAAATAATATTTTTCAAGGGGTCTTTTTTTAAAGAATAAAAAAAAAATTTAGAAAATCGTTCAAAAGTAGAAATTAAAACAATTTCTGTGAAAATTTCCGTGAAAAAAAATTTTTTCTTCGCAGATGAAAATATATATTTCCAAACTAAATCAGACATTAGATGCGTTGGATAAATTTGTTATAATGATATAAATATGAGCTTAAAATTGACAACTGTCTTTTAAAGATATATCAGAAGAAATTCTCAATATATTTGTTAAAATGTAGATATTTCTAAATATCATTTTAGAAATAATTATTAGTATACAAAAAAATAATCAACTAGCCTACTGTATTTTTCAAGTTTTTATCCTAAAAAATATTCCAGAATAAAAAATTCTAAGTCTAAATAAGTTTTAGATTTCTAAAAAACTAATTATATACTAAATTTTTAATTCTAAGGTTTTATTAAAACAAAAATGAATCCCGTTTTGTTGAAAATTCATACTATATCCAATTTTTTTTAAAAATATTTTAATAAAAGTTTGAGGTTTTTTACGGAATTAGAATTATTAAGTCTAGTTAAAATTTTATTTTCTCTTCGAGGTATCTTTCAACCTCATATAATTGAATTTGATAAGAATCTATGAAAGACAAAGAGTTTTAGTACTAATTAAAAATTTTATTGAACAGTGTTTCATGCAAAAAATAAAGTTTGTTATTAATTTATCGGGAAATTTTTCTTTATTGTTCATGAGCCACATATTATTTTTTTTTTCTATTAAACGAAAGAAAATATAAATGTCTTTTTGTATTAGGTAATTTATTATTCCATTTTTCTTTATATACCAGTTTTTAGAATCTAAAGTATTTATAAAAAAATCATCCAATGAATAGGTTTGATATGTAAAAAGTAAATTCTTAAATGATATCATAAAAAATTCTTCTGATTTACTTAAACGAGAAAATATGATCTCTAGGGAAACTCTTTTAGATAAAAGATTTTCAATTTTCCATAGTCTATTTCTATGATAAAATTTTATAATATTAAGTATTTTAAAGACTTCTAAT
>Ga0209713_10000732_pt1 | contig 18811 bp, 19 predicted proteins | sample ArcOceMetagenome_3_FD_187444 | JGI IMG/M metagenome (GOLD analysis project Ga0209713, IMG submission 187444) | Marine eukaryotic phytoplankton communities from Arctic Ocean - Arctic Ocean- Svalbard ARC20M Metagenome (SPAdes) (version 2) | ecosystem: Environmental > Aquatic > Marine > Oceanic... | reverse complement strand
ACTAAACATATCTTGTGGTGACCATAGACTTGAATGAACAAGTACCAATAAACACCAACCTTCTCTCTGTGCATACAGGTGAGCGCGTACGACAAACACACGTTTGGAATGTTCCAGACGCTCTTCGATGAGCTGGGGATTGCCGCGGCGTTCGAGCCGCAGCTTGGGCGGATTGTGCTCTTCAGCGGCTTCCTGGTCCTCCGGCAGAGCACGCGCAAGTCGCACTTTCATACCGACTTCAGTCACACCAACGGCAAGGCCTTTACGTTGATGACGCCCCTCCAAGACATGGCAGACCTGCAGAACTGCCATCTTCTTGCCAAGTTGCCTCTGGTCCAGCCACTCGAGCGCGAGCCAGAGCGCGAGCCAGAGCGCGAGGCAGCGCGTGCAAGTCAAGGAGCCGAGGACAAGCACGTGCTGATGCAGTTTCGCTACCAGCTTGGGCGCGCCATCTGCCTTGGCGACGGGTTCATTCACGCCACAGAGACCGGCGACTCGCCACGCCCGCTGGCCTTTCTCTGCTTCACCTTCGGCGCTGCCTCTCTGACCGCCGAGGAGTGGGCCAGTGCCGAGGGGTACATTTCACAGCAGGGTCCAATCTATGCAGACCCCACAGGCCTGCTCGTGCAGAGCAGCTCCTTTGCAACGCCCGCCGCCACGCCGCCCGACCCTCAGTGTGTGGGCACCTCGGCCGTGCACAACTCGGTGCGGCGGGGGCTCTACGCCGACGCGCAGGCGCGCGCTCTGCTGAACGCGGACCCGCCCGCACCCTCGGCGGTCGCCACGCTCGACGCAGTGCCCCCCGACGCGACGACGCTCATGACGCGGACGGAGCCGACGCTGGTGCGCGGCGGGACGAGCGGATGGTGCGGCACCGACCCGTGGGCCAGCCCCAGCACGCTCCTTCAAAACTTCGGCCCGGTGCGCTGTGACCTCGCCGCCGACTTGTCCATGACGATGGCAGAGTACTGCGCGTACGCAGACCACACACGCGCGGACTCCCCCTATCACATCTACGAGCGCGAGTACGTGGGCGACAGCGCCAAGCTGGTGGACAGCTTTGTGCCGCCCCCGTGGGTGGAGGAGGACCTGCTCGAGATCGCGCCTGAGCTCACGCAGCGCAAGTGCCTGCCGCTCTTCATGCTGGGCGGTGCGCGCACAGGGAGCCAGCTGCACCAGGATGGACACGCGACCGTCAGCTGGAATGCGTGCTGCTTTGGGACGACGCGCTGGGTCTTTCTGGCGCCTGACACGGACATCGCCGCGCTGCGGCTCGACGAGTGCCTTGAAGGGCCGGCACTGTGGTTTGTGGACCAGGTCCCGCGGTTGCGAGTCCTGGCCGCGGCGGGCAAGGTTGAGATGCGTGAGTGCATTCAAAGGGCCGGCGATCTGGTTCTCATTCCCCATGGATGGCATCACGCGACGGTCAATCTCGAGACCTCCTGTGCGCTCGCACACACGGCGGTCATACCCACATTGCTGCCGCAAGTGTGGCCCAAATTTTTTGCGCAAGCGCCAGCGTTTGCGCTGGCCCTCCAAGACGTTCTTGTTCACGCACGCCCCGCCCTTGCCGCCACGCTCCCGCCCTCCCCACCTGCAGCTGTCTTGCGGGGACACCGCACAGGAGGCATTGCATCAGAGGGCCGCCTCAATCTGCATCTTAAATGGGAGCCCGTGACGCCTGGGGCTGGAGCAGAGACACGTGATACTGAGGCACGTGCGCGGCGTGCGGTCTTCGTACACAGGTCGTGGCTAGAGGCGCAGATACAGCGTCGCCCTTGCATCGCTCACGTGATCTCAGGCAGCAGATCTGCGGTCAATCGCCTGCTCCTCTTCCACGAGCAGATGCTTGCGCTTGCCTCGGCTGTGAGTGACGACAATACGGCGCTGTGCCTAGTCGAGGCCGCCCCCTCCTGCAGCGTCGCCCCGACCGCGGCGCGCGACCACGAGATGGCGGTGCTGCTGGAGCAGCACGGGCTTGAGGTTCTGGGATGCGTGCCTCACGAAGAGATGCTGGCATGGGCGCGCGGCGTGGGCGCCAGTGCTATGACCGTGCTCTCCGACCATCGCACCCCGCAGATGGCGGCGGCGCTGTCGGCATTGGCAAACTGTAAAGTTGCGGCGCACGCCACAGCAGCGCATGGCACGGCCCTCTTTGTTGCTGAGGGCGTGTCGTGTGAGCAAGACGACCACCTCCTTGCCGTTCCACTTGCTTCGTGCATCCTTGTCAGCGACGTCAACGAGGCGCTGGTGGCGCCCTTGTTGGAGGGCGCGGTTGACGACGGGGAGGGCGTGGAGGATATGGCAAGCGCATGTCTGAGGGTGGCGCTGCTCGAGTTGATGCTTGAGCAGCAACCGCCCGACGCGCGCGCCGCACATTACTCGGCCGTTTGTCCCGCCGACTACTTCGCGTCGCATATGGCCTGCTGGGACGCGGACAGCCCCGCCGCGCGCCTGGCCTCGCACAGCATGTCCTGGCGCAGGGCACGAGCGTGGCGAGCAGAGATGGATCGACAGCGTCTTGTGCTCGCTGCTGCGGGCTGGTGTGTGCCGGCGGATGTGTTTCTCTGGGCGGCGCTCGTGGTGCAGTCTCGCGCTGTGATGACAGAAGAGGAGGGTCCCCTCCTGTGTCCGGCCCTGGACGCAGCCAACCACGCGTCTGTTTTGGCCACTGCGCGCGTGTCGGTGGACCAGGAAGGCATGGTGCGCTTGCAGGCGAATGGGGCCTTAGAGGCTGGCGTCGAGGTGACCATATGCTATGATGAGGAGGCTGACTACCTCGATGTGTTCGAACGGTGGGGCTTCTTCGACAGCTCGAGCGTTGTTCACACGGCCGAGATCGGCGTGGACCCGAGGCAACTCTTGGGCGATGACGAGGCTGCTGCGGCAGACCAGGAGACTATGCAGGAGTGGCGATCTCAGCTCGTCTTGGCCGAGATCCAGCTCGGGTGCAACCCTCAGTTCAACTCGTGGTGGATTCCGGACGTGGCAATCCAAGTCTGTCCGCTGCTGGCCGCCGTGCGCGCCCTGTACGTGAGCGAGGACGAAGTGCAGCAGACCGGCGTTGCCATCCACGACGTGCTCGCAAGCAAGATCCGGCGCGAGGATGAGGCGTGTGACAAACTGGCTGCGCTCGTGCGCCTGCACCTTGCTGGTTACGTCGTAGAGGATGAGGTTGGGTTTTGCAAGCAAGAGGGGGAGGGGGGGCGGATGCAGGCAAGAGAGTTGGCATGTAAGCTGGTCGCCTTTGAAAAGCGTCTACTCTCAGCGCAGCTCAATTTGCTTCAGGTTCCCTGTTGATTTTCTCCCTCACGCACACACACGCATGTGCCGGCGGCGCCTCCGGCAGGCGCAGGTGTATATATCCTGCCTGCAGCAATTGCCTATGCTGCAGGCAGCATGGGCAATTGCTGCTGGCAGTATATGTACACCATTTGGCTCGTCCAGCATTTAGTTAAGGAGTCAAATGCTGCAGACAGCATCAGGAGCATATACACACTGTATGTCCACACCTGCGCCTGCCGGGGGGCGCCTCCGGCGCCAGGGGTGCGCGCGCACACAGGCCTGCTGTTTGTGGCGATAGGCCCCGTTGCGCAGAGAGGAAAGCGAGTGAGCGAGCGGCACAGTGGTGTTTGCGGTGTGTGTGTGTGTGTACGTGTGTGCGTGCTGTCTGTGTGTATATATACAGAAGCCTTCACTCTTTCGGTACTGACAAAACGTTCTTGCCCCTCTGTTTCCATTGAGTGAACATCTGTACGCTGTCTACAGCTGTAAGAGTCTTTGAGTAAAATCTGATGGCAAAATAAGAAGTTATTCTTTAATAGAATCATCTGTGGTGCGCACCCAACCTTGCCGCCGCCCCGCCGCCTGCCTGTCGGACACCTTTTCGCCGAGCCCGCCTTCCACCTCCTCGTTTCTTATCGGCGCCACCGTCGCCACTGGCATCGGTTCGTTGTGGTCCAGCCTGTGCTGCCGGTGCGGCTGAAGCGTGTGCGGGCAAGGGGTCGTGGGTACGAACTGCTTTCCCCAGACCTTTGCCCTTCCCCGCCCGTATGTGCGAGCCATGGCGACGGCGCAGTTCCTCCGGCCCGCTCGTGACTTCAGCGGGATTCTCCACAGCAATCCCGACTGGCACCCACTTGTATGTCACATTGTAACCCTGCCATCATTCGAGGCGTTAACCAGTCAGTCGACACTTCAGCCCTCTCCCACTTTTTCTGGATCCAATCTTGCTGCGGAATATGGGAGTATGTGTGAAACGAGATAGCGGGAGATTATGTGTGCATGGGTGGGTTGGTTGGAGCAGGTTGTATGTGGTTAAGACAGTCGTGGTGAAGGGAAGGGCAAGGGGATTGGAGGGGGCGCCCCACATGATCGGGTCTGAGCTGGAGACGGGTTGCATTCATTGCAGTGCACGACGGGTCGAGAACTTGATCTTCCTCTGCCGTATATGTCGGCCTGCTCACCCACACCACGCCCGTCACGCACATGTGGATGCCCATCGACTTGCTCAAGACCAGTAGGGGATATTGCTCGGACGGATAGCCACACATGTCTACGGTTTGGCATTGGCGTCGGGATCCGCATTTGGATCTTACCCGGCAACAGTCACGTTGGTGCCGCCCGAGAGGCTCTCAAGCTGCTGCTCCGAGGTATACGCCACAAAATACCCCGCGTGAAACCATCGCCCATTCTGCAGTCAATTCGACAACCACCACCCCCCACACAACATTTCACGTCAAATATTTCAAATTTCACGACTGGATAGGCTTGATCAAATCCACTCATCATCGCACACACGCCTGTGCATTATACTAGGGTACGCGAGGGAAGACAGGGCGAACGACTTGACGTTTCATGCTCTCTCCCTGATGCCACTCACAAGACATTGGGGCAAAAGATAGCGATGTGAAAAGTAGGGACGAACGGGCACAGCATCACAGTAGTGACAGACCTGAAGTGTGCATTGGACTATGTCGACAAGGCACGAGGAAATGCCGTTGCCCACGTAGGCCTCTACTGTAACCTCCCCGTGAAACCGCTCCGCTTCCTCATACACGTTGATGTACACATCGTACCGCCCTGCGTGTTGGCGTATGCGTGTGCGCGCGAGTGCCATCAGGGAGGATAGAAGAGATTAATTCCACATACATGTCGCAACTTCAAACGCCCGCGCGCCCGTCTTTAGTTGCATGTGGCGATTAGTGTCGACAGACAAGAAAACCTGGGAGTAGGTTGCGAAAAGTGGTGGTTTCAGGGCCATTCGCGTTGATTCCACGTGCATCGGGTGAACCATGCACACGATCATCTCGATCTAGAGATATGCGTCCTCCCAAAGGTCTGCGTGCGTGTATGTGGACATGCACAGGTTTGCGTGTGGTCGTATGAATACAACATGCAAAAAAACGTTGATTTTGACCAACAGAATGTCAGACGATACCTGAGCGGAGCGTTTGAAGCGGAGGATGCCGTGGCAATCAGGGCCCTATCTTCGCAGTCACACTCGTCGCACTGGTCACAAAGGCCCCAGAAAACGTATGGCCAATCTGTCTCCTGTGTCATCCACGCCAATCACTGAATGCTAACATCACAAAAATTAACGCTGGCAAGCATCATGGAGAAGGGCGAGGGGCAACGAGAGAGCGAGACACGAGCTCGAGAGATCGGATCAAATTAAACTCTGCGCTGACGCTAGGAGTTAGGGAAGGGAGATGAGGGACAGTGAAAGCAGACAGAGGAGAGAGCGAAGCACAAATAAAAAGACCTCGCCGTTCCCGTCAGGAAGCTCAGCCTTCCAATCTACTGGGTCGCCGCCCAGGGTTGTAACGTCGGACGGTACCACATAGGTGTCCAAATCTGCTGGCCTATCACCCCATCTCAATACGATCCGTGTATATCCTGTTGGCCTCCCGCGAACCCGCACCGCCCGCCCACCCACAGACTGTCAGAAAGGGTCGTGTGCCATTTTGCGTTCAACGCATTATGAGAGAGTTGCAGGGGCATTATTGTCGAATTTCGTACACGCGCGTGTGGATAGCACAAACACAAGATGCAAGGAGACAAAGGACAAGACCGTCATCAGGGACCATAAAGCCGGTGAAGCGGTTGACCCAGTGTGTGCTGTGGCACTGCTCCGCAAGCAAGGACTTCTGTAACGCAATATATCCCCCGTATTCTTCCCCTGCATATTTCTGCACGTATGCACGCAAACCCCACCACGATACGCACTCTTCGTCTTCTGAATCAGCATGCTCGGCAAATCTTTGTTCGAGATCTTGGGTGCTGCTCGAGCCTCTAGACAGAAAGGACTCATCGAAAGCCGCGAGCCATTCTGCTCGCGATATGCAACCGTCCTCATCCTCTAGTTCGTCTATTTGAATGTAGAAATTCTCGAATGCATACATATTGTCGTGCGAACAATGATCTTTAAAGCCGCCACCGAAGGACAGCAAGGTGCGGGTGGTGATGTAACCGGCCATGCGCAATTTGAGCATATGTTGACCTTCGTCTACTTTGTGTACAAGGCCCTGGACACGGGAAGGGATCAGAGAGTCCAGAACATACTTGGCGCTTATCAAGATCTTGCCCGTTGCGGCGTCTCGTATGCTCGACACCTGAAAGAGATATTGATTCCAATAGGAGAAGACAGCTCCAGCGGCATACCACGTGTAGCAGAACTTTGATTGCCTTCCCCTCGCCGTGGATTGCCACATGTAATAAGTACCGTCGGGCGCGCATGCATCACCGTAGGTTACCACAATCTTACCCACGTGGAACCACTTTGCTCCGTCCAGTGCATCAAAGAGCTGAATCGAATCTGCCTTGTGCATCTGAGAAATTCCGTCTCCCAGAAAAATGTCAACTGTGAGGCCGGATCGGATCTGTTCGATTTGATTATTGGGGTCAAATGCTGTGATGTATACCTCATAGGTACCCGGCAGGAGATTTTGGAGAGTCATAGCCTCAGGTCCATTCGGCCAGGGCTTGCCATCACCAAAGGCAGGAGGGGCGTGTCCAGAATCATCACGTTGCTGTGTCAGGAGCGGCTCTAGCGTTTCTCCCGCCACAAAATCCACACCCGGCGTCCTCCCTCTCAATTCCTTTTGCATATACCACAGGTATGCCTGGCTCATATTCAGCAAACCACCCAGCTCGCTATCAATGTCGGGCTCCACCCACGCACCACAGTACTCACATGTGGGAATAGTCCATTCCACCGGTGTCTCGTCTTCATCTACACCGTGAACGCCCAGCGGCACTATATAAAGGTCGAGATCCCCGGGATAGTCTCTCCACCGCATGACGACGTGTGTCTTACCGTCATCCTGGACCATCCACGCTTGAACCACCTCAGCCCATTCGCCCCTGAAAAAATCGAACTCAATGATCTCTGTCGCGTAGCCTGGAGCTTTAAACCTAAGCACGGTTGGAATTTCTTGGGGATCATGTTGCCGCGGCACGCCTTGGAAAAAATTTCCTCCGTCCAACACATATTGAACATTCGGGACAGGCAAGATACCCGATGCGAGCGCCTGGTTGACCCGTTGGACGGTAAATTTGACCATCACACCCTTGACCACATATGTATAGCAGAGGCCGTGCGCATGGTGCACCAAACTCTTGTGGGATCCGTCTTGAGCATCCACAAAATCAGGATCGCACACTGGATCGCTGGGCAAGGTCACGTGAAAGTATCCTGCGTAGTACCACTTGCCACCCCCCAGGGCTTCAGGATCGAACTCAATGCTGGGTCCACGCGTGGAATAGGTACCATTGCCCAGAGCTATCTCAACTTTAACTTTATCTTTGAAGCTCGGATACGTCAAGCCCCCGTCAGTACTCACGCCAGCATTGATGTAAACAAGATACTTCCCAGGCAGCAAATCGACTAATGACATTGTCTCCGGGCCATTTGCCACTGAGCCGTCGTCGTCCTCTAAGCCGTGAGTCGTGTCGTCACGTCCGAGCGTGATGACCGCTGTCTGTTTGTCTGATACGCCTTGCAACTGAGGCGCATCGCATTCGCAACCAAAACAGTTGCAGAGATCAAAAAACACGTATGGGGGATCATGCCGTGCGCGCTTTCCATCGTTGGTGCGCCATGCCACGGGGTTGTTCGTGGTGGGGTCAACCACGTCATTTGGCACCACGTAAATGTCACAGTCAGCTGGCTGATTGCCCCAGCGCAGAATGACGCGGGATCGACCGTCGTCAGGGATGAGAAAGATTCTGATGCGTCGCAGGTATTCGGAACCTTGCAGTTTAACTGAATAGACCTGGGGGAAGAAGCCGTCGGCTGTCACCAACAGCTTGCTGGCACTCCCAAGGTATCGGAAGCCGCCAACCAGAACGCCACGATTATTCTTCTGCACTTTGAGCTCTGACACAGGAACGGTGAGATAATCGCGCTTGGCCTCCTCAGCGTGCTTCAACAGCCAGTCGTCCACCTGGTCCCCAGCTATTTCTCTGTTGTCCACCACAATTTTCTCCTGGATGAGCGTGACAGTGGCGGAGGTGATAGGTTGGGCATCTTGGGGCATGTCTGCAGCGCTAAACACGACGACTTCGACCCATGTTGCGTAGCACCCCCCATCTGTCTCACTCCTGTACTTGAGCAGTGTCATATGGGCTCGGTTCACAGACACGTAGACACCACCTGGGCCAAGAAACTGGAATGTTCCCATGCTCCAGTCACGCGGCTCCATCGTCTCACGCCAGGTCTGATTTAAAATGGCCGCCAAGTCAGATTTTCGCCTGCTGGGCTACAAGCGAGCGCATGAGACAAAAAAAAATGACGAGACCACGCCGGACACATTAGAACGCAAACACATGCAAAAGGCACGCCTTCCCTCTTTCTCTTCTCTAGCACGAAGAGTGATATGCTCATACTGACGTATAGGCAGCAGCATTATCACCTTTTCAACATGAGCTTGGTATTCATTGAGCCAGGCAGGTTCCGAAAGGCTGTGGGGTGCTACCGCAAAGTTGCCGGATATCATGCCCGTATCATCATCAACAAGCAAACCTGGGCGCAGCATCTGATTCACGTTGTGCACAAGGACCTTCTTAACAGTGCGAGTGGATTCCGCATAGCCATACCCAAGAGGCTCCAACTCGCTCTTCACCTCCAGATTGAACACATGCCACCAGTCGGCTACGAGGTGATCTTCTTCGCTCACAGTCCAGGTGAACTTGCCCTCCGGAGCAGTGCCACCGAGCATGACCGAATAGACTGAGACTGTCGCGCATCCTCCGTGAAAGCGCGATTCTTCAGGCGCAAGCATGTCGGCACCTTCCTTAGTGTGCACGTGCACCATGACCGCGTAAGTCCCGGGTTTGAGGTTGCCACCTATGGTGATGGACTCTGGCCCATAGCTTCGCTCTCCTGCTCCCCCGTTCGTCCGCACACATGTCAGACATCCTTGTTAGATGAACCTAGACAACTGATGCAGCCTTTGTGGGCCGGCGGCTTGGGGTAACCTAATACCCGGTACCAAATGATTGGTACCTGGTACTATTGATCAATCATCTGGTATCACATGTTTGGTACCCGGACCAAAGGTGTCCCACATCCTGTGACAGGAATGCAAGATGCGGCAGGAATGCAACATGCGGCAGGAATGCAAGATGCCGCATTCCAGCCGTTGCATTCCCCTGCCCGCAGTGAACACCTGCGCTTGCCGGGGGGCGCCGCCGGCGCCGAATGCTCCAAAATATCAAATCATGCGGATTGTCAGTGCCGCGCTTCGACGAGTCTCCTAGCCCAACTCACGCGTGTCACGCAAAAAGTGTGACAGTCACGCAAATCGCGTGACATGTCACGCAAAAAGTGTGACATGTCACGCGATTGTCACTGACAATCCGCGATGATGCGGTATTGTGGAGGATTCGGCGCGCGGTACCTATTGTTAGGTACCGGGCACGAAATAACAGGTGCCGATGGGAAAGTCTGTTTCCCCCCGGCACCTTGGACGGCGTGAGGGCCGCCGCTGGCGCCATGGGCACGCCAGGATGTGAAAAAAGAATAAACACGACCTGTAACATCATCGATCCCCAGGTCATCCATGCCGAGAGCGATGGAATAGTTGACCATGTAGTCCATTCCGGTTGGCCAGGCCCAGTATACAGTGCTGTCCTCAGTTGTCTGAGTCACGCCATCCTCTCCGGGCATGAAAAGGAAGAGGTCAAGGTCGACAGGATCTCGCTCACACCACGACAGCGTGATGCCAATGTTGTCGCAACCGATCGCCGGGTCCAAGGCAGCTTGGTCGCCTGAGACCACCAGCAGTCCTGCATTGACTTCCATCGTTTCCTTTGTCGTGTACAAATATGTTGAGTACGGGTAGTAGTCGAGGCCAGCATCGATTTCCATCTTGTATTTGGACTCCTTGTGCAGTTGCATGAAGCCGCACCCCATGCGTCCATTATCGCGCGCCTCCCCTGATCCACCTCAGTTAGCGCCCGAGGCATGCAAGCGCGTGCTCAGCATTGTTGCAGCGCACGCAGGCGGAGCGCAAACGCAGGCGGAGCGCAAACATGTGGCAAGAACAACACTGGAGCGAGACCTGCGATGACGTGCGGCTTTTCACCATTCGTGGTCACGCGCGTGAAGTTAAAGTTGACATGCTGCAGGTCAATAAGCCGACTCCTGTTCAGCGCATCCTTGAGCAAGACAGTACCCGAGGCGTCGCAAAAGGACACATTGACCATAAATAAGTTGAGAGACGCCAGAGTCAGCTCAGAATTGACGCCCCAGTAATGGAACTCGCCCCGCACCTTCGCGTACTTGAAACACACCTGCACCAATGGATCGATGAGAGAGCGAGCGCATGAGGTGCTCTGGCTAGGTCGAGGGCAGGAGCACCATTCAGGAGCGCAGAGGGCGCAGGTCTGTGGGGTTTGCGCGCAGCAAAACACGCGAGCATGCGAGCGCACCATATCATCGTTGAGGAAGAGGTTTCTACACGACGGTTCGTACACGCATGCCCACGAGCTGTAATGGGTGGTGCTCTGCGGGTCCTCGTCGGCCAGAAGCGAGAGGCCTCCTGTGCAGCCCCAACCTCGCGCTACATAGCTTTCCAGCACTTGCCACGTCAGCACCGGGTACTGCGATACGCCGTCTGTCAATTTGAAGTTGGGACACACGCTGGCAGGCGGGCGCAGCCAGTAGGACTTGGGCGCCGGCGATGCGCCCAGGAACGTGTTGGCCTCGGAAAAGCCGCAGGACGCTGTCTCCTCCGGGCAGAACTGCGCGCAGTTGGTGGCGATGGCGACCAGCTCGTCCTGGTTAAAGGTGCCCCCGCCGCTCATGGTGCGCGGGTACGCCTCGTTCATGAGCGTTTCGAGAGACGGGCACGGGACGCCGACCAACGTCTCGGCATCGCGCACCACAGAGTTCCACGATGCAACACACTCGTTGCTGCACGAAATGTGTTCAGCGTCTGCAGCGCACATGATGATGGCGCGGTTCAGCGATGTGGTCGCGATCTCGCAGATTTCCTGCGTGTTCTCGATGATGGTGCCGCCGCCGCAGGCACAGCACTTAAGGCGCGCAGCCACCGCCTCCTCGCCCGCGCACCGTTCCGCCGGCGCCTCCGCGTAATGCACACAGCGCTGCCCGATGCGGTCTTGAAACTGGGGGTCCGAGACGCACACCGTGTTCTTGCGCTCGATCATCGGCAGCTGCAGGTCGCTAGGCAGCGCCGTACCTGTGCCAGAGGCACGGCGGGGGCACAGCGGGGGCACGCGCGCGCGCGAGTCAACGGCCGGGAGCGGCGGGGCGATGCGGGGCGCAGCAATGCCCGCGGCACCGCCGCTCACCTGGGCTGTTTGGCAGCGTCTCGGCGTCGAGGAACGCATGCCAGCCGCCGCACGACGTGGCGGCTGCCAGGCAGAGCAGGACGCGGAGAGTGGCGGCGGCGCCGCTGCGCGATGCCGCACGGCGCGCGCGCGGCATCGCGCCGCTCCCGCCTAAGCTCCGCGTTCAGCGTTCCACACACGCCATCCGGGTTTCGATTTGTCCCTCCGGCCGAACAGTCACGAACAGTCATGGTCACGGCCCTGAAAATGCGCCGTTTCACCGGGGTTGTCACGGGCCTCGTTGGTCCATGTCGGGGGCCGCTTGAGTTGTGACAGTCGAAGGTTGAGCAATGCACAGGAGGGTCCTCCTCGCGGTTGCCGTCCTCGGCGCGGCCTTGCCCGCGGTATGCGCGCCCGCCCGCGGCCGCGGCATGCGGCGTGCGTGCGCGTGAGCCCGCGCGCACGCGCTGCGCGGCTGCACGCACCTGCGCGCGCTGTGCGCTGCACAGCAAGAGCGGGCGCAACCAAGCATGGGGTGCACGAGATGCGACGGGCGGGCGCGGAAGTGGGGGTTGCCGACGCGCGCGTGTGTCGCACAGCCGCACTCACGGGGGCGTGGGCGCGCGCCCGCTGCCCGTGGACCCGCCGTGCTCACCGCGCCTGTCTGGTCCCTAACAAACTGCCCTGCCGGCGCGCGTCGCCTCTGGCGCAGACGGAGGCATGGTCGGCCGGCAGCATGCCAGCGCTGCGGCAGCGCCCGGGCGTGCATGCGGCCTTTGCGCCGCGCCTCAGGCCCGGGCGTCTGGCGACCGCCGTGTCGCACAGCAGGCGCGCCACGGTCCAGCCCTCGGCCATCTCCACCAAGGCGGCCGCGGGCGGTGCTGACATGGAGGTAGTGCAGCTCCGTGATGTTTGCATCGCCTGCCTTGTTGTTGTTGTTGTTGTTGTTGTTGTTGTTGTTGTTGTTGTTGTTGTTGTTGTTGTTGTTGTGTGTGTGTGTGCACGCGCGCGCGCGTGTGTGAATATGCATGTGGACGGCTCTGGTGTTGTGCGTGTGAAAGGGTGGGCGAGAGTGCATGTATATGTGCTGGCGTGTGTGTTGGCATGTGCGCGCGCAAGCAACAATACCGGGTAGTGTGGCACTGTCTGGGCATTGCTCTGGTCTGCCGAGGTGGCTTGTTTTGCGCGCTGTCGCAGGCACACGCTGGGCCAGGGTGGCTGACAACGCGAGTCTGGGGCAGGTGGATGCTCTCGTCATCGGATCAGGCGTCAGCGGGTCCACGCTGGGCTTTTATCTTAACAAGCGCGGCGTCGACGTGCTTCTGACGGAGGCGCGGGACGTGGTCGGAGGCAACGTCATCTCCAAGGTGCTCTGGCCCTTTGGTTGGCCCACTTCCCCATTGCTCGGTGCTCCTAGCGCACCGCCGCCGGCACTTGAACTGCGTCTTGTGCGAACTGCGTCTTGTGCGCATGCCTGTGCACGAGTCGTGGTGCGAGCTAGCTGCATTGTTGGGCGGCACAGCCGTCGGGCAGCCGAGCCCGCGCGCTCTGGCAAGCGAATGGTAGGGGAGGGAGGGCGGGAGGCAGGGTGTGACACGCGTGGGTGGCAGAATGAGGACGGATTCCTGTGGGAGGAGGGCCCCAACACTTTCCAGCCCACGCGGCAGATCATGCGACTGGCCGTGGACGTAGGGCTCAAGGACGAGCTGGTCTTCGCGGACCACACGCTTCCGGTCCTCCCTCGAGCCGTGCGTCGGCGTGCTTGGCAGTGCGTTGCGCGGTGCTGGTAGCTCTCGCCGCCCCGCTGCCGTGCCGCTGTGCCGCTTCTGTCACACGGCACGCAGGGACGCACAGGACCTGGCGTCCTTGCACGCTGTGCGCAGGCTGTGGGCGCGCGCGGGGCAGCGGCGTCGGACGCGTCTGTCTGTCTCTCGTGCTTCTCCGTGCATCCCTGGCGTGGGGTGCGGCGGGATGGCGGGGCGCGGTTCTGATGTACTGTGTGTGTGTGTCTGGCATGTACAGCGGTGCGTGTACTGGGAGGGTAAGCTCTTCCCGCTGCCCGGCAAGTTGGAGGATGCTCCCTTCTTCCAGGTGTGCCCTCCCTGTCGCCCTCCCTGTCGCCCTCTTGTGTCGCTTGCTCCGTGCGTGCGACTCATCCTCTCAGTGTGCGTGCGCGCCGCACGTGCGCGCATGTGCGATGCCTCAGCATGCGCCAGGGGTTGGACGGTGGCGGGGCGCTCTGGCGCTCTTGCGCTCTGTGCCAGCCTGAGCGGGAGGGACGGAGGCACGCGTGTGGCAAGCACCAGTCTCTTGCGCGCGCCCACGCATGCTGACGCACACGCGCATGCACGCGCATGCACGCGCGTGCGCATGGGCACGGACACATGCAGCTGCTGAATCCGCTGGAGAAGATAATCGCGGGCATAGGTGCCCTGGGTCTGCATGCGCCGCCCCCTGCCCACGAGGAGTCGGTCAAGGTCTGTGCGCCAACCTCGTTTGCCAACCTCGTTTTCCAACCTCGTACCGCCTGCCTCGTGCCACCTGCCGCAATGCCCGTGTCACGCGCCGCACGCCTGTGCTTGTGGGTGCTTGCGCGTGGTGACGTGGTGTGGCGGGTGCTGGGGCGGGTGCAGGAATTCATCTACCGGCATTTGGGAGAGGCGGTGTACAAGAAGATCATCGACCCCTTCGTCTCGGTCTGGCGCGCCCTGGCGTGTCGGCTGCATTGCGTGATGGCCGCTTGGCGCGAATGCCGCCATTGCCCCATGCCGTGCTTGCGTCGTGGCGTGCTGGGCAAGTGGCAGCAGCCTGCCCTGCTTACGCCATTGCTTGCGCGCTCACACGCTGCGCTGCCCAGGGTGTGTATGCCGGGGACCCGGCGGAGCTGAGCATGAAGGCGGCCTTCTACAAGATTTTCCGCTTGGAAAACGAGCTGGGGAGCACGCCGTCCATCCTCGAGGGCGGCCTCCTGCGCCAGGTCGAGCTGGCCCAGGAGAAGAAGAAGTACTTCGACCCCGAGCTGCCCACCTACAAGGGCGGCGCGCTGGGGTCCTTCAAGGAGGGGCTGCTGGCGCTGCCGCGTGCCGTGCAGGGCACGCTCGGCGACAAGGTCAAGCTTGGCTGGAAGGTTGAGAGTGTGACCAAGGAGGGCGAGATGTATGTCACCGTCTTCTCCACGCCGGAGGGGACCAAGAAGGTGCGCAGCAAGACGGTCGCCGTCACCGCGCCGGCCCACGCCACGTCCAAGCTGCTGGGCGACATGATGCCGGAGGCGGCCGCCCTCGACGACATCTCCTACCCCACTGTGGCCTCGGTGACGCTGGCCTACCCGAAGGATGCCCTCAAGGACGACGTGCGGCGCGAGCGCCCGGGGCTCGGCATGCGCCTCTTTGGCTTCGGCAACCTCATCCCCCGCTCCATGAAAGTGCGCACGCTCGGCACCATCTGGTCCTCCTCCCTCTTCCCGTACCGCGTGCCCGAGGGCTACGAGATGATGCTCTCCTACATCGGCGGGGCCCAGGACCCCAAAAACTACTCGCCCGCCATCGCGGAGCTGAGCGAGGCGCAGATCGCCGACATCGTCCACGGCGATATCTCCACTATTCTCCTCAAGGACAATGCGCCGCAGCCCAAGATCCTCGGCGTCCGCAAGGTCCCTCCTTCCTCTCCTCTCCTCCTCTCCTCTCCTCCTCTCCTCTCCTTCCCTCCTCCTCTCCTTCCCTCCTCCTCTCCTTCCCTCCTCCTCTCCTTCCCTCCTCCTCTCCTTCCCTCCTCTCCTCCTCTCCTCCACTCCTCTCCTCCTCTCCTCCTCTCCTCTCTTCCTCTCCTCTCTTCCTCTCCTCCTCTCTAACAGCTAGCATCAAGGTCAAATTGCAGGCACGCGCGCGCTGCAGTGGGGTTACAGTGAGGAGTGGTGAGGAGCAGTGTGGGGCGGAGTGGGGCGAGTGTGGCGCAGAGCGGCTTGCCTTGTGTGGCGCAGAGCGGCTTGCCTTGCTTGGGCTTGCATCCCCTTGCAGTGCTTGGCCAAGCACTCGGCGCTCCTGCGTGCATCCATGCCCTGCCTTTGTCGCGTGTCCGAAGCGGCGCATGGGCATCTGGCGTGGTGCGCTGCTGCGCTGCTGCGCGCTGCACTGTCTGAGCGAGCCGTGTGCGGGGCGTGTGTGCGGGGGGGACGGAACAGTGGATGAAGGCCATCCCGCAGTACAACAAGGGTTACTTCGACATCCGCGCCAAGGTGGACGAGGGTCTGGTGAAGCACCCCGGCATCTTCCTGGGCGGCAACTACATCTGCGGCGTGGCTTTCGGCAGCTGCGTCGAGTGGGGTGTCGATACCGCCCCCAAGGTCCCCGTTTCCCGCCCCCTCTTCTAAACCTTTGTTTTGGCGCAGGCTTGCGGCAGCCTTTGAGCGTGCCGGCATCGCTTCGCGCCATAGCTGAACAACAGCGTGGCGGCATTGCGTGGGGCCATCAACTGATGCCCCATGAGCGTGGCTTGCGTGCCTGGCGTGTGCCATGAGTGTGTGACCAGTGTGGTCAGCATGCGGCAGGCACGGCGTGGTCAGCGCTGGCGCAAAGTGGGCGGGGGAGGAGTGGCGAGTGGGAGTGTGGCAGGGAGGGTGCTGGAGTGTGACAGGCATGGTGCTGACTAGCGCTCGTGACGCTGGTGCGCAGATTGCCGAGTACCTGGAAACTAGGGCGCAGGCCAAGGAGGCAGCCACAGTGGCCTAAGTGCCTAAGCAACTTACTGATCACTTTACTTTACTGATCACTTGCGAAGCGCATTCTGAGGCTGCCTGTGATGCGCTGACGCAACTACATGAGCAAACGTGCTAGCATTCGCAAACGTCCTCGCCTCACGCCGACCTCGACTGACCCAAGCTCGAGTGCCACGGCTACCACCATCCCATCTCCGCTCCGCCCTGCCACCCTTGAGAGCCGTCGGCAGACGGTTGGCCGTTGGCTAGGCTCCGTTTGCTACCGGGGTACACATTCCGCCACTCTAGCCACTCGACCGATTCCGTGGCATCGCATTCACATTCAGAGCTTAATTCATGATTCAGATATAACTTAAAAAGAGTCGTTTCCACACGTAGAGCTAGAGGGCGGTGAGGGAACCAGAGGCACCCGCGCAATGCGCGCTGTTCAAGCTGTTCACGCTCCTGTCTTGTCCTCTGGGAGGCAACTGCTTGCATTGCACCCTATTGCAACCTCGGGACGCCGGAGAAAAGCGCTAGCAGGGAGCAGTGAGCTGTGAGCACTGCCATGCTGCGGCACATGCATGTGACAACCGAAACATGGACATGCCGGACAATGTGACTCGAGTCTATCCAAGTCTTGAGCCTATCCAAGTCTTGAGTCTATCCAAGTCTCGAGTCGTCCAACGCGCCCTCTTCCTCATCTGCTGCAAGGTACGGTCAACGTAAGCAGCCACGCGCACTGCTTGTGTGCTGGCCAGCGTGCGACACTGGCGCCAAGCTGCATATGACCGTGAGGCGCGCACCTGCATTTGGGGGGGCAGACATGGAGCGAGAGTTCTGGAGAGTGGCCCGGCGTGTTTTGAGGAGCCTGAGCTTGCGATGGCGGGGACACGACGGATCCTCGGCCAAGGGATGCATGCCAACCTGCGTCGACGGTCGCGAGAATCGTCCCGAGCCTGTGTCGCCGTGCACGCCCGTGAATCCCTGTTCAGTCTCAAGCCTGTTCGGCGGGCATCAAGCATCATGTGACTACAACACACACACCGTTTGAGCCTCGAGAGCGTGCCCTCGACGTGCCTGAACCACGCGTCCGGTTCAGCGACGACTCTCCGCTGTGGGGCAGCTCAAAGTCCACCTGCCAGGGGCGGGCGCATGGATGAATTAGAGCTATTCGCGCACATGGATGCGTCAATTGCGCATGCGCACCCTTTCTCCCCTCAATTAAAGCCACTGGGCAAGAGCACGGGCAACGAGATGTTCGCACCCCCTTGGTGTGTGGCGACACACTGCGACGAGTCGAGTCCAGGGACCGAGTGTGGGAGGCTGAGGAAGTCGAGTGCGAGGTATGCGCGCGGAAGGGCGCCGGTTTTGGCCCTCCGTATGGAAACGGCATGTGGACAGGGCCCGTGCGGCCGAGGAGGCGGCACGACGGCGATCGGAACATGGCGTCGAGGGACTTCTGCGCATCGTATTCCCCGGGCCCGGGCATCTGCGATGATCGGTAAATGATCCAGTCTAGCTCCGATTTGGGCTTCGACTCGTTGAATTTGCCCCCGCTCAGCTTGAGCGGGCCCCTGGACACGCCTATGCCGTATTGCCCAGGCCCCGGGAGCTGCCCCGCCCGCAGCTCGATCCAGTCGAGATCCGTCTTTGATCTGCCCTTGTTGAAGGTGCCCCCGCGCGGAGGCAGCGGGGGCTTGACGTCGTAGTCCGACGGCCCGGGCATCTGCGCCGCACGGTACATGAGCCAGTCGACGTCCGACTTGGGCTTGGCCGTGCTAAACCTGCCGCCCGAGGGCTTGGGCAGCGCGGGCGCGGGTATGTCGGCGGGCCCCGGGAGATGCGACGCGTTGTATTCGATCCACTCGAGCTCTGATTTTGGCCGCGACTCGTTGAACCGTCCGCCCGACGTCGGCGGCAGCGGCGGCGCGGGGTAGTCGGTCGGGCCCGGGCCCTCCATGGCGCGCTTGATCATGTCGTCCGCGTAGCCCTTTGGCTTGAACCGCGAGAAGCGGCCGCCGTTGGGCAGCGGCAGCGGCTTGCCGGCGCCGTAATGGCCCGGGCCCGGCAGCTGGGCCGCGCGGTAGATCTGCCAGTCCATGAGCCCCGCCGACGCCTCGGAAAACTTGGCCTCCACGGCCTCCTTGCGCACGAAGATGGGCCTGTCGGTGTGCGCCTTGGCCTCGGCGTGCTTGGTCGCCAGCATCGCCTGCCGCTGGGCGTACTGCGTGACGCCGCCGCGCCCCATCCCCGCGCGCCGGCTGTGCACTGGTTGTGTGCGCGCTCCTTCCTTCCCCTTGGTCGGTCCCGAACGTG